>Ga0180009_10007112_pt1 | contig 11550 bp, 10 predicted proteins | sample OS_PC_MetaG_FD_123537 | JGI IMG/M metagenome (GOLD analysis project Ga0180009, IMG submission 123537) | Groundwater microbial communities from the Aspo Hard Rock Laboratory (HRL) deep subsurface site, Sweden - OS_PC_MetaG | ecosystem: Environmental > Aquatic > Deep subsurface > Groundwater...
ACTACAAAACAAACCTATTAATATGTGTTAAGCGAATAAGAATGCCCCAAATCACTAATCTCAATACCAAAAGCCTTGAAGAGTCCTTCAATTCCAAAAAAATTTGTTAACAAAATTACGGACAGTATCCAAATAAGAAACCCAAAAAATGCTGATATCACTATAATTATTATTGAGTGAACAATTGAATTCATGAATTTTTCAAGCAATAAAACATTCAATGCAATAGCAAGGGCCACAAGCGCCAACGCTATAATAAACCCAAAAAAGAAGCCAACAGTCAAAGCAAAAGCAAAAAAAATTATAACAGAGTAAAGCACGGCCAATGGAATAAAAGCTTTTACCATACTGCTTACAAGTTTCTTATCAAATTTTTTTAATACAAAAACAGCAATCGACTGAACGACAATTACCAAAAAAGCAAATAAAGCAAAAATGTTGAAAAAATAAAAAGAGAGCAAAAGCAAGAATAATGAAATAAAAAAGGCAAACCTATTTTCAGAAAAGAAATCAAATACCCCGTCAAAAAACATAATAAAAATAGGACTTTCACTAATATTAAACTATCCTCCAATTTAGGCGGGAGTTGCATCCGTAGAGCAGTGTTGGGAGGCGGGATTAATTCCTTGCATTTTTTGCAGGGAGTCAAGCTGAAAGTGAACGCAAAAGAAAACGGTTTTTTCGGTCTTCTTGTTTTTGCTGTTTAATTGAAAAATTTTGTGTTCTGTTTCGCATTCTGGTAAATTGGCTGTCCATTTTTAATTCCTCCTGAATCAGATGAAACTGTGATATATATATGTTTAGACATCCCTAATAAGAGACTTGTTTGAGTTTATGGTTTTATTAAAGAAAAAAGATTAAGCTTTTTAATATTTTTATTCCAAATAAATTCATGCACAAAAAAGTTTTGGTTTTAGGAATTCTTTTTCTGGCTGTTTTTTTAAGCGGCTGCCCTGATGATTCCCAAACAGGTTATGCAGGCAGCAGAAAAAGAAAAAAATACAGCTAAGTTATTGTAACTGCTGTATTATTGTGTTATTGCTTGCGCCAACACTTTCAAGAGAATCTAATTCCATTAAATTAACACAAAAACTAATTGCTTTTCCTTTTCTTCCCTGTCTTGCAGTTCTTCCAATTCTATGCAAGTATGTTTCTGTTTCCTGGGGAAAATCAAAGTTAACAACATTTCCTATGTCTTCTACATGAATGCCTCTTGAGACAACATCTGTTGCAACAAGAATTGCATTTTTTGAACGCTTAAATTCTTCAATGATTTTGTTTCTTGAACTCTGGGATTTATCTCCATGGATTGCTAAAACAGGAATTCTTTTCCTTGAAAGCTGTCTTTCAAGCCAGTCAACAGTTCTTTTGGTTCTGCAAAAAACAAGAGTTTTTGAGTCATCAAACAATAAAACTCTTTCTAATGCAGTTACTTTCTGGCTTTTGTCAACCATTACATAAAACTGTTCTACTTCTTGTACTGGCTTGTTGTCTGAACTTAAATCAAAAACAATTTTGTTTTTTCTTAAATTCAAATCAATTAATTCAAGAATATCTGAAGGCATGGTAGCAGAAAAAACCATTGACTGCTTTTCTTTTGGAGTAAAAGAAATGATTTTTGCTACATCGTCTCTAAAACCCATATCAAACATTTTGTCTGCTTCATCTAATACAAGAAATCTTATTCTGCTTAAATTAAGGACTTTTCTTGAAATTAAATCTAAAAGCCTTCCTGGAGTGCCAACAACAATTTCAGGTTTCCTTTTAAGCAAACCAAGCTGGGTGTTAATGCTTTGGCCTCCAAAAACTGCAACTGATTTTATTCCTGTAAAAAAAGCAATAGAAGCAATTTCTTCTTTTACCTGCAATGCAAGTTCTCTTGTGGGAACAACAACCAAAGTAGAAACTCCCTGGCCTAAAACTGTTTTTTCAATTATTGGAATAGCAAAAGCAGCAGTTTTTCCTGTGCCTGTCTGTGATTTTCCTACAAGGTCTTTTCCTGAAAGCGCTGCAGGAATAACTTTTTCCTGAATTAAAGAGGTTTCTGTAAACTCTTTTCTTTGAATTGCCTTTATTATTTTGTCATTTATATTTAGTTCGCTGAACTTCAATTAATCAACTCCGTTGAAAGAAATAGAAAAAATAACGCCATACAATTAATGCTTTACTGCATTAAAAGAAAATTTTTCAGTTAAGAAAAAAATAGAGTTATTCTGTCATTTCTTTTTTTTTTATTAAATAATTTGTAAACATAAAAGCTTTTAAACTGCGGTAATGCACAAAAATGCATTGAATTAAGGCAAAAACTATTTATAGGAGAAAAGCCTAATTTTAGCATGAAAAAAATTGTTTTATTACTTGCTTTGTTTGTTTTGTTTTTTGGCTGCCCTTTTAATCCAGAGCCGCCAAAAGAGCTTCCAGAAGATTTTGAAGTAGAATATTCTTCTGGCGCAACTCATTTGGAATGGGGGCAGTACAGCCTGAAAATTGACAGTAAAGGAAAAGCAGTATTTGAGAAATCAATTGAAACTTCAATGAAAAAATCTTATGAGTTTACTGTAACTGAATCAGAAAGAAAAAAAATTTATGATGCAGTTGTATTAAACAATTTCTTTAATTTAAATGAAAAATATGAGGATCCAATGATAATGGACGGAGGATGGAGCAAAATAAAAATTACAGCAAATGGAAACACAAAAACTGTAATAACAGTTAATGCATCAAACGAACAGTTTGAAAAAGTGGAAAATGAAATCGGCAGGCTTATAACGCACAAAATCGGGGAAAAAGCATTTGATTTCACTGATTTTGTAGATGATTGTGGGGAAAAAGAAATTGCATGCAATGGAAAAGACACAATTGAATGCAGTGAATGGAGTTATTATTGTGCATGGGGTGAAAACAACCTAGAACAATTCAGCCCAGAATACTGTGATTTGCTTGAAAACAGGACAGAATGCATTGAACACTGTTTAGACGAAGAATGCAGCGAAGAATTATGCGAAACATTAAGATTTGAACCTTTAGAATGCGATTCATCCGAACCATCATGTGAAGCTGGGTGTTGCGGGAAATGCAATAACTTGGATTCATGCAAGGAAACTTCAGGCTGTGAGATTGCATGGATTCATCCAGAAGGGGAAAGCTGGCAGTTTGGAGGATGCAATAATGCAAACTTGTGTATGGGAAGTGAAGAAATTTGTAATTATCTTTCTCTTTCATATCAAGGGTATAGATATACTTCTTTGATTGAAGAAAATCAAGAGCTTGCAAGTTTATACGCAGAAAAGTCTAACACTTTACAGGATTTATATAATGCAGAATGTGAATAATACAAAACTTAGGATAATTTTTTATAGTAAGAAACCCTGTATATAATCAATGAAAAAAGAAATTCTATTAGTTTTGAGTTTACTGTTTTTTGCCAGTTCAGCTTATGCAATAACAGACTATACAAATTTGCCTTACACAATTGACCCAAAACATCCAAAAGCAATATGCGAAAAAAAATGTTATAAGGTTTTTAGTGGCACAGCACAACAGCTAGATGAAGAAAGCCAATTATGGTGGTATAGAACTGAAATGTGCAGATATGAATATGGTCATAAAGATAATTTTGTTGAAGGAATGAAAGAATGGGAATACTGTGGCCAATTTGTAGAAAAAGCAACTCAAGCAGATAATGCAAGAAGTGATGAAATAGCAAAAGCAAATACAGGTTTATCAGACGAACAATTAAATGCAAGATATGATGAATTTTATGATTGTGAAGAAGAAGAAAACACATGTCTTAGTGAATACATTGAAAATTTAGGTGAAAAAGCAGTTTGTAATTATGTTTTTGACAGTTGTTGCACTTATGATTTTGATTGTGAATGGTCAGGAACACCAGAAAAAAGAGAATCATGTATAGGAGCAATAAGCCCTTATGGAATAAAAGAATGGATTTGTTTGCCTGAAGGCTGGGATGATCCTTATCCAGAAGAATGCTGGGATGAAGAAGACAATGATAAAGATGGATTAACTGACTGCAAGGATCCAGACTGCGATGAATCAATTCACTGCAAAGAATATGAAAACTGCAATAATGGAATAGATGATGATAGAGATGGATTAATTGATTGTAAGGAAGATCCAGACTGTGAAGGAGATATTGTATGTAAACTACCTGAATCAATTTGCGATGACAATGAAGACAATGATGGAGATTGGTTAATTGATTGCCAAGATGAAGACTGCCAAATATGGGATGAAAGATGCAAAGGAAAATATGAAATAAACTGCTTTGACGGAAAAGACAATGACGACGACGGAAAAATTGATTGCAGGGATTCAGATTGTTTAGTTCAAGAGTATTGCACTGAAAAAATATGTGATGACACACTAGATAATGATAATGACGATTTCACTGACTGTGAAGACAGAGACTGCAAAAAAGCAGAAAACTGCAAGAAAAATATTTCTTTGAGTGTTACTCCGTTGGAAATAATTGCAGATGGAAAAAGTTCAGTGAAAATTAAAGTTGAAGTATTGAATGCAGAAGAATTGCCTGCAAAAGGAAAAGTAAGTGTTTGGATTAAAACACAAGAAATTCAATGGACTGGAAAATTAGGTTTTCCATCTCCAAAAGAAGGAGAATTATCAGACGGAAAATTTGAATCAAATTATATTCCATTAAATGTTTTTGAGTTACAGCAGTTAATGAAACCAGAAGAATTGAAACCAATTAAAGCAACAATTTATGCAAGAGATGAAAAATCAGATGAAACTGCAAGCCAAGAAATTACTATTTTACCTTTAGGTGCGGCAAAAATTAAAGTAGTGGAATTTATTCAGGCATTAAAAGGCGCTCCAATTGTTGCAGGAAAAAAAGGAGTTGTAATGATTGGAATTAAAGCTCAAAGCCCTGAATTTTTTAAAGAAAATCCAGAACAAGAAGTTTTTTTGGAATTGAAAATTAAAGGAGAAAAATTTTTACCAAAAAATACATTCAAAATAAATATTGCGGGAGAAACAGGAGATATTGATATAGTAAAAAAAATTAATCCAGAAGAGCACTTGGATTTTTTTGGTTTAACCGGAGAAAAAAAAGAAAACTGGGTTTTCTATGAATTTTATGTTGATCCAATAAACGCAAAACACGATTTATTTTATACTTTTTCTGCTGCTTTGGTTGCAGAAAAAAAAGATGGAACAGAATTTTTTTATGATATTAATGGAAGCTATTATGATGTTTTTCCTTCAGGCTTTACTGCAATAAAAATTGTTCCAATTGGAATAGGATTGTGGAAAAATGATTTCTGCGAGTTCTGCACTAAAGATTCTTTGGAAGAAGCATTTAATGAAATGATTGAAGTAGATATTTTTCCTTCAGAAAAAACTGACGACATAGAAATGGCATTAAAGTATGTTCTTGCAGCAGATGTTTTTATTTCAAAAAGAGTTTATGAAAGGCTTCATGGAAGAGATTTAAGCGATTTTAAATTTGATTGCGTTAAAAACCAAATGATTATGGCAGGATTTAATTTTGATGGAACAGTAAGAGAATCAGACATTGAATTAGCTTTAACAGGAAATGATGTAAGGACTGCAGCATGCTTTAAGGGATTCAACAAAATTTTTACAGGAGAAGAAATACAAGAACTTGCAAAAACAACTCAATTAAATCCTTTGAAAGGAACTGATGGAAAAACAGGAAAGCAAAGATATAATGATTTAGTTAAAAAAAGCAAGGAATTTTTTATTGATGCAATGCCTTTAGCTGAAGACATGATTTTTTTTCAGACAGTGCAAGAACCATTTGAACCAAGTTATGGAATATTAGATGGAGCAACAAGTTCTCCTTTAATGGTTTTATGGGCTTTAAAGGCAACAAAATCTGGAAGAAGGGTAACAGATGTTCCTACAGGATTAGGCTGGTTTGGAAAAATAGGAGAAATAATTTCTTCTGCTCCAAAAACTTATAGTGGAGACTGGTTAAGAAGGCTTATTGGATTAGATGTTGAACCAAACAGAATGGAAGGCTTTGACAGAACAATAGGTTTTATTCCAACAACAACAAATTATTCAAGTAATGTGGATATGCAGGATGCAACAGGATATATGAATAATGTAGTTAACAGATATGGAGTTTTAGTTAATGTTGATGCAGCAGATCCAACTGTAATGACTCATGAATTACTTCATACTTATTGTGCAATAGATGAATATTTGGCTGGAGCAGAATTGGGTTTCCAAATAGGAATGCAGACTTTTATTGCATGTCCTGAAGGATATTTAAGAATAAACAAAAACAAAGGAACAAATAATCTTGGAACTAATGTAACAAATGGTTTTTCTGTTAAAGACAGAACATTTAAAGGCACGCCAGCAAACAATAATTATTCTTTAATGGGGGACGCGACTGAAAACCAAAGATGGATTTCAGACGACTTATATTATGGTTATGGAGCAAAAATCGGAACTTTTCCAAGAGATAAGGAGGAATTAAATGAAAATTAAACTTGTTTTATTTTTGCTTTTACTGCTTGCTTCTTTTTGTTTTGCATTAAGCTATGAAGAATTGCCTAAAGGAATTGAAATAAAAGGAATAGTTACAATTAAAGGAGACATAATAGGAAATGCACAAACAGTTGAACACACTACATTTAAATTTTTTGAAGAAGGGGCTTTTGAAAAAGCAAATTATGTTAGTTTGCTTGACAAAGAAGGAAATCCAATTACAAGTTATGAGTTTCCTTCAGATGTAAAAGACGTGGGAAAAGAATTCGGAGAAATAGAGTTTTTTCCTTTTCAAATTATTGTTCCATTTGAAGAAGAAGTTGATGCAATAGCTTTTGCTGATTCTGAAAGAAATTTAAAATGGCTGATTCAAAGAAGTGCAAATGAGCCGGAAATTGAAATAACTTTTCCTTTGGATGGAGAAGCATGGAATTCAGTGGAAGAAATTAAATGGGAAATAAGTGATGCAGATGAAGAAGACTGGCTTTTAGTTGATGTATATTATGCAGATAATTCTGGTTTAGGCTGGGCTTTAATTAAAAGAGAAGCTGAAGGAAATGAACTGATTTTAAGTAAAGCAATTCAAGCTACAAGAATAATGGTTATAGTAAGCGATGGATTTAATGTTGGGGGCGATGTAAGCCAAAGCAGTTCAGCTGGAAAATTGGATGACAAAATTGAATATGATTTAATGGAATTAGTTTCTGTAACAGATGAAAATACAATGCTTGAAAATGACTTGAATTATCATTCAAAACCTTATATGCCTTCAGATGAAAATAAAACTCCTCCAACCCCGCCAAAACCTCCTGAAGAAAACGACTGGATTTATTTTTTAGCTGGAATAATTTTGGTTGTTATTATTGCATTAGCTTATACTAAAATTAAAGCAAAAAAGAAATAACTACTTTGGAGTCATTTGTTTATCTAATTGTTTTATTCCTTCAATTAAAGCTCCAGAACAATTGCTTGGATCTTCAGGAAAAGTCCCTAAATCTTTTATTGGAATTTTGCATTCCATTTCATTAAAGTTTTGCATTATTCCTGTAATAAATTCTGGAGTGCCTGTTTCAAATTCCTGAATTTTAATTTTTACATTACATAATTCATTTTCGCAGGATTGAACTAAATGAGAAAACTTTGTTCCTTTTTTTTCTGGAAGTTTAATTCCTTGAATTTCTGCTTGCCTTAATTCGCTTTGGCTGTAAGGAGTTGGTGTTTCTTCAATAAAAGCAACTGCTTTTTCTCCTTTTTGAGCTGCATGCTTTAGGCAATCTAAATCTGAACCGCATTTTTTGGCGTCAGCAAATTCAGTTTCTTCTTCATTAAAAAAAATAAGAAATAAAAATAATGTTATTAAAAGAATTAATCCGGCAATCAAAATTGCTTTTTTCATAATTAATTAACACACAAGGTTTAAATACTAGTTTGGTTTTATTTTAAACACACATGAAAAGATTATTAGTTTTGTTTTTTGTTTTGTTTTTTACAGGAATGGTTTATGCAGTTCCTGCAGCAGTTACTATTGATTCTCCTTTAGAAGGACAGGTTTTTACTGCAGGCGACGAGATTGAATTGAGTTTTTCAACTAATGTAAAAATGCAGGCAGTATGGGTTTCAGGTTCATTTAATGGAAACTGGATTCAGTTGTTTTATGTTTCTTTTCCTGACGATGAAGCCGAAGAAGGATATAGTTATACAAAAATGATTGATTCAACTGGTTTTCCCACTGGACCAGCTGAAATTCGTGTTAGTCCAGGATATTATGAAAATCCAGATGATCTTTCAAGCTACCATATGATTGAAAACGAAGTAAACTTTGTTTTAACAGAAAACCCTGAATTAATAACTGATGATCCTGTAAATGTAATAAGGTCTGTTCCTGAAGTTGTTTATCCAGGAGGAATTGCAACAATAAATCTTATAGTTAATCCTTTAAGCGAGTTTCCAGGAATAATTTTGACTGAAGCCATTCCTGAAGAAATAATTTATGATTTTGGCCCTGGCTTATTTCCAGTTCAGATAACCGAATTTGAACAAGAAGATTCAATTAAATTTGTTTTGATGAAAAAAGAAAATATTCCTTTTTTAGCAGTCTATTACCAAATTCATATCAGCAATGATGTACTGCCAGGTGATGTCATTCCATTAACAGGAACATGGGCAATAGAAGGAACTGAAGGAGCTATTAGCGGAGATGATTCACTTACAATAGGAGGATTTGTTATACCTGATTGCCCTTTTACTGACCAGCAATTACTGGAATTCATAACTGACTGGGCAGGAAACACAATAACAAATAATCAAATGCTTCAAGTAATAGAGAGGTGGAAAGAATGTCAAGACATACCTGTTTAATTTTTTTGATTGCATTTTTAATGCTTTTATCTTTTGTTTCAGCTTTAGCGCCAATTACAGTTGAAAGACAGTTGCCTGAAACAGTTAAAGCAGGAGACACAATTCAAGTAAAACTTAACATGAAATTTACAGGGGAAACGCCAAGCGGAATAATAATAACAGAATTTATTCCTGAAGGATGGGAAATTACAAGTGCTTTGCCTGCATTCACTGAATTTGAAGGAAAAATCAGCTGGCTGTTGTATGGAGAAGACGTAAAAAATTCAAGTATTATATATGAATTAAAGGTTCCTGAAAATTTTAGCAAGCCAGAACTAATTCAAGGCAGCTGGGAAACTTTAAACACATCAGAATTGATTTCAGGAGACGGAATACTAATTCCCAAACAAGAAACAACAACTAATGGAGACAAAGATAAAGACAAAAATGAACCTCCTCCAGCAGACAATACTTTATATATTATTGCCGGAATTGTAATAATTGTTTTAGCAATAATCATTGCAGTTGTTGTAATAAAGAAAAAAAAATAGTTTGATTATGAAATCATTGATTGTTTTATTTTTTGTTTTACTTTGTATAGGAATAGTTTCTGCCGGAAGAATAGGAGATTCATGCAATTATTATTCTAATGGAGACGCAGAATGTGATGTTGCAAATAATATTTACTGCACTGGATATTCATGCCAGTATGTTTCAGACCCAACTGAATGGTGCGTTGATGCCGACTCAAATAATTTGGCTGTTTCAGGAGATGTTAATGCAAGATACAGGGATTATGACGGAACATGGAGGAATTTATTAAATCAGGATGAATGCCTTAACGACAACATCTTTGTTTCTTCTTGTACTGCAAGCTTATGCCAAATAAGGGAAGCAACTTGTATTGGAACTGAAAGAGTTTTTGAAACACATCAATGTGATAACTGCGATAATGGCGCTTGCTTGAGTTATTCTCCGCCAACAGTAATTGGAAACCCGTGCAATTATTATTCTAATGGAGACACTGAATGCGATCCAGAAAACGGGATTTATTGTGTTGATTATTTTTGTGCTGAAGTAACAGACACAAGCATTTACTGCAATGACTCTGATTTAAATAATTTGACAGTAAAAGGAACTGTTTCAACCAGAAGCAGGCAGTACAATGGAGAATGGACTGAAAATTCAGTTAATGACGGCTGTTTGTTTGGCACTTCACCTATTACTTCTTGCAATGGAACAAGCTGCAGAATACAGGAATTAACTTGTATTAGAACAAGCTCGCAATACAATAATTTTAACTGCAGTTCATGCAGTGACGGAGCATGCTTAAGCTTTGATGCAAACACAATAGGAAAAGCATGCAATTACCTTGATTTCAAAGACACTCAATGCAGTCCAGACCAAAACATTTTCTGTTTAGGAAACAAATGCAATTTATTTGACGGAAATGTAAGCGCTTATTGCATTGATTCAGATGACTTAAATTATTTTCAGAAAGGAATGATTAATTTTTCTTACAGAAACCTTATAAACGGAAATATTGTGAGTTCAGTTGGATATGATTACTGCATTGATGAAAACCAATTAGTTGAATTTAAATGCATGAATTTATGGCCTGAAATAAATTATGCCCCGCAAATAATAAGCTGTGACAATGGCTGCTATGCTGGAAAATGCAATACAGGAAATGTTTCAACAGGGCATTGTGACAATAATATAATGGACTACGATGAAACAGGAATTGACTGCGGAGGAGGATGTCCTACTTGCAGCATTAATACTCTGCTGCCTGAAACTGTTTCAGATCAAGAACTGCTTGAATTTATTACTCAATGGGCTCAAGGTTTAATTGATGACACAACAATGCTTGAATTAATTGAAGTCTGGAAAAACAGCAGTTAAAACATAAAAGATTAAATTATAGTTTAACTGTAATTTATCATGAAAAACAAGTTTCTTGTTTTATTGTTTCTTGTTTTAATTCTTGCTTTTGCTTCAGCTAAAAGCTATTATCTGCCAAAAGCAGAAGTTTACATGAAAATCCTTTCAGACGGAACAATTCAGGCAGAAGAAAACATAACATTTGATTTTTCAGGGAGTTATACTTTTGCTTACAGGGATGTGCCAAAAGGAAAATGGAAATTAAGTGAAATAAAAGTTTTTGAGGAAACAAAAGAACTGCAAACAGAAATCTTTGATTATGGAAACAATACAAGAATTAAATGGTTTTATTCAGCTGAAAACGAGAAAAAAACTTTTACAATAAAATACACTCTGAAAAAAGCTGTTACTGCATACAATGATGTTGCAGAATTAAACTGGAAAGTATGGGGATCAAATTGGGGAGTGCCTTTAAGTGAATTATACGGCTGGATTGAACTGCCAAAAAAAGTTCAGGATTCAAATGATGTTTATGTTTGGGGGCACCCAAAAGTAAACGGTCAAATCGGCTTAATTGAAAACAATAAAGTTTTGTTTCAGGTTTTTCTTCTGCGTTTTCTTCTGCTTCAGGAACTTCAGGAAGCGGAGGATTTGGCGGAGGCGGCGGAGGGGGAGGAGGAGGCGGTGGAGGCGGAGCAGGCTAACGTAAGTGCTAACAGGTTAGGTGTTTTTTGAGTGTTGAGTAGAGGGGTTTGCCTTGTTGTTTCCATGTTGCGAGCATGCTTGCAATGGTTTCGAGTGTGCGTGCTCCGCATTCACGCCTTAATC
>Ga0180009_10007113_pt1 | contig 11549 bp, 12 predicted proteins | sample OS_PC_MetaG_FD_123537 | JGI IMG/M metagenome (GOLD analysis project Ga0180009, IMG submission 123537) | Groundwater microbial communities from the Aspo Hard Rock Laboratory (HRL) deep subsurface site, Sweden - OS_PC_MetaG | ecosystem: Environmental > Aquatic > Deep subsurface > Groundwater...
ACCGGTTTTTTGAAATTCGGTAAAGAGAATACCGAATCTGATCGTCCTTTGGCGGGCGGTATCGTACCCCATGCCGGATGGTACTTTTCCGGAAGCATCGCATGCAGTGTGATCCATCGCCTGCAAGGGGAGAAACAACCGGATGTTTTTGTTGTGTTCGGAATGCACCTTCATCAGCGATCTCCCAATTACATCATGACCGAAGGCGCATGGGAAACGCCGTTTGGTCATTTGGAGATCGAACAAGATTTAGCCGAAGCGCTCACAAAGCAATTTAAATTCAATATCGAAAGTGCAAACCGAAATACCCCGGACAATACCATCGAACTTCAATTGCCGTTCATCAAGTATTTTTTCAATGACGCCAAGCTTGTCCCCATCGGTGTTCCGCCAACCAAAGATTCACTCAGAATCGGTCAGGCGGTTGCCGAATACGGAAAAAGCCAGGGGCTTGAAATGAGAATCATCGGTTCAACCGATCTGACCCATTACGGCACGAATTACGGATTTATGCCCAAGGGGACGGGATCCGAAGCCGTGGACTGGGTAAAGCGCCGGAATGATAAACGGCTCATCGATGCGCTTTTGGCCATGGATCCGGAACGGGTAATCGATGAGGGATTGTCCAATCAAAATGCGTGCTGTGCAGGAGCTGCAGCCACTGCCCTGTCTGCGGCAAAACATCTGGGCGCCGTCCAGGCGGAAATCCTGGCATATTCTACAAGCTATGACAAAAGCCCTGGGGACAGTTTTGTGGGATATGTGGGGGTCGTATTCTGATGCACAGAGAACGCAGAGGTTGTTTTAGTGGTTTGAGCTGAATCCCTGCGAAGGGGATTCAGCTCATAACGCTGAGCCTCAGAGAGCTCTATGGAAGAGTTGATCTATTTTACAGCTTCTTTCAATGCTTTTCCCGGCGCAAAGGTCGGAACCTTTCTTGCCGGGATTTTTATACTCTCTCCGGTTTGAGGATTTCTTCCTGTTCGAGCCTTGCGTTTGGAGACTTTAAAGGTTCCAAACCCCACCAACGTCACCGACTGATTCGCTTTCAGTGCCGTTGTAATAGTGGAAAGAACAGCCTCCACTGCATCCTGGGCCATTTTTTTAGTATTAACTACTTTGGCCACTTCATCAATTAAATCCGCCTTGTTCATCATCCATCTCCTTTCACTTTTGGGTTAATAATGGAGCCGGACCCAAGGCATAAAAAAAACCAAGCCGCCATACGCATCCTAAGGTAACTTGGTTTAAAGCTTCTCCTCAGGTAACCCGGCCGTCTTAGATTAAGACCCGTGGCTTTCCGTCCCCCGATCGCTCGAGGTTTGGCTTTTTCTAAGGTCTTCTTAGATTATGAAAGGGTTTATACCAAAGATTAATGTTTTTGTCAAGGATTTAAAGGAGTTGTTGTTCAGAAACCCCTTGACTTCCATATGCTAAAAAACTAATGTTTTTTCTGATGCTTACATGGATTAATGACACTGTCTGCGAAAACCTGCCCGCCATTTTATTTGATTAGGATAGGCAGGCGGGCCTGCGCCCTGATTTAAATACAAATTCCGAAAGGTTTTAAGAATATGGTAAATAACGAAGCTGCTGCTTCCAGAGATTTTATCCGAACCATTATTGACGAGGATTTAAAGAAAGGAAATCACACGTCCATCATGACCCGGTTTCCGCCTGAACCGAACGGGTATCTGCATATCGGTCATGCCAAGTCCATCTGCCTGAATTTCGGCATTGCCAATGAATTCAGCGGCCTCTGCAATATGCGGTTTGACGATACCAATCCCACCAAGGAAGAGGTGGAGTATGTGGAATCCATATTGGAAGATGTCCGATGGGTGGGTTTCGACTGGGGTGACCGGCTCTATTATGCGTCCGACTATTTCGAGCAGCTTTATGACTGGGCCGTCGAGCTTATCCAAAAGGGAAAAGCTTATGTCTGCAGTTTAAGCGCCGTTGAAATCCGGGAATATCGCGGCACCCTCACGGAACCGGGAAAGAACAGCCCTAACCGCAACCGGTCTGTGGAAGAGAATCTCGATCTGTTTGCGCGCATGAAGGCCGGGGAGTTTAAAGAAGGAGAACACATTCTTCGGGCAAAAATCGATATGGCATCTCCCAATATCAACCTGCGGGATCCTGTGATTTATAGAATCCGGCATGAGTCGCACCACCGGACGGGCGACAAATGGTGCATCTATCCCATGTACGATTTTACCCACGGCCTTTCCGATTCCATCGAGGGGATTACCCATTCCATTTGCACCATGGAATATGAGGACCACCGGCCGCTTTACGACTGGTTCCTGGATGAAATCGACACCCCCTGCCATCCCCGGCAGATCGAGTTTGCCAGACTGAACCTAAACTATACGGTAATGAGTAAACGGAAGCTGCTGACGCTCATAACCAATGGGCACGTGAGCGGCTGGGACGACCCAAGGATGCCCACCATCTCCGGAATGCGAAGACGCGGGTATACGCCGGAAGCCATTCGAAACTTCTGTGACCGGATCGGGGTCGCAAAGCGGGAGAGTATTGTGGATTTGGCGCTTCTCGAATACTGGGTTCGGGAAGACTTGAACAAAACAGCTCCCCGTGTGATGGGCGTCTTAAAGCCGCTTAAGTTAGTGATCGATAACTATCCGGAAGACCGGGTTGAGGAACTGAATTGTCCCTATCATCCGGAAGATGAAAGCATAGGTTCACGGAAGGTGCCGTTTTCCAAAGTGCTTTATATTGAAGAGGATGATTTCATGGAAGATCCTCCCAAGAAATTTTTCCGCCTGGCCCCCGGCAGGGAAGTAAGACTCAGATATGCCTACTATGTGACCTGCGAAAGAGTCGTAAAGGATGAAGAAACCGGGGAGATTCTGGAAGTACACTGCACCTATGATCCGGAAACAAAAGGGGGATGGTCCAAAGATGGTAGAAAAGTAAAAGGAACGCTCCACTGGGTGTCTGCCGCCCATGCCCTTTCAATAGAAGTAAGATTATACGATCGTCTGTTTACCGTGGAAAATCCTGCCGGAGAAAAAGACAGCGATTTTTCATCCTTCATCAATCCGAATTCCCTTGAGATCCTAAAAGATTGCCTTGTCGAACCCAGCCTCATGGGGGCATCTCCGGGAAGTCATTATCAGTTTGAACGAATCGGCTACTTCTGTGTGGATTCAAAGGACGCCACCAAAGACAATCCGGTGTTCAATCGAACCGCAACCCTGCGGGATTCCTGGGCGAAGATCATGAAAAAACAGGGGAACTAATAAAAACGGTTCTAATCAACTAACCAAAACAGTTCAGATGTATTCATAATCTTCACGTTTCGCATATTTATTTGACAATATTATCATCCGATGATAACGTAAGGATCAAAAAATAAAGCGTGATCCGAACAGTGTGGAGCTTCAAGCATTATTAGATCTGGATGGTGTAATATTTTGGCCCAACCCTCGATACTGGGTGAAGTTTGAAGCAAAGATAGTCGAATCTACGCCCCAAATTCCTCATGGTATTAGATATTCGCTGACATTGCACGATCGGAATAACACACGACTTCTTGGGTTTGACAATGCTCATTCTGTTAAGAAGCAAGTTAAGCGCAGAAGGAAATTTTTGGGTCGAATTGTAAAATGGGACCACATTCATCATTTTGAGAAAATAACCCCATATGGATTCGAGTCGGCCAGTCAGCTCATTGATGATTTCTGGAAAGCCGTAGATGAGATTATTAAGTAAAGAATTACGAGGAAAGGGAGTAACCGATGAAGCCTAAAAGCATTAAGGTCGGTATCATGACTTACGAGAATTTCAAAAAATACACAAAAGCCATTGCTTGTGGGAATTACAAACCGAAAAAAAAAGAACCTAAGATATGGTTTGAATCGATTGAGACGATGAGCCAGGTCCTGAGCAGCAGGAATGTTGAACTCTTGAAACTAATCGAAAAGGAAAAACCACAATCTCTAAAAGAACTGGCAGAGATATCTGGTCGACAGACCAGCAACCTGTCCCGAACACTTAAAACATTCCAAAAATATGGAATTGTTGATCTGATTGATAATAATAAAAGGAAAATACCGGTTGTTAAAGGCACCAGTTTCGAGATCGAGTATGGAAAAGAATATCCATCTTCTTTATTAAATAGCAGAGCGTCCCGAACCGCAAGAACTTGAACTATGAAAAATGGGAGTGAAAGTTAAATATAAAGACTGACAAATACGGCATGCAGCCTACTCACTAGTTCGCCAAAGGAGGGACTATGGCTACACTTTGGAAGATTGCTTGCCAAGAGAACATCTATCCGGGAATGTGGCAGAGATGGTTCAGGAATCAATGTGCTGCCGTCGGATGGGCAGGCAAATGGGGGTACAGATTGATCGGTCAGACGAAAGGAGGAAGAGGATGGAGCGCGGCGCGGAAAGCAATCAATAACATGGCCATTGGAGACCTCGTTGTTGTCGCACTTCATGGCCATAGAATCGGACGTCTTGGCGAGATAACAGGGAAAGCCATAAATGACGATGAATGGAATCCCCTTGTGCCTCCGGGACCACAACTTCCCGACGGCGAAATGTGAAGACGTATTCTGCTCCGCTGGGATCTGACAACTGGCCCTGACGACAGAGATCTGGTGGTACAAATACCACCAGAACATGTTTTCAACAGCGGAGAACTGAGGCCTACAGTATCGCGGATTCAGTCGCAGACGATTGCTGAAGTACGAAAAGTCATGAATGACCCACGAAACTGGGTTGGTCTCTTGGGCAAATTCGGTTACGAAAGGGCGCTGTCAGATTACATCGCAAGCTATCCACACCGCTTGGAAGATGGGCTTCTGCCCCACCCCAATAGACGGATTAGGGAATTGGTCTTCAAGGACAAGTCGCGGCTCGATGTGCTACTCATTGACCGGACTGGTCAGCCTGTTATTGTTGAGTGTAAACAGCATGCTCCGTCTATCGACAGCATCAGACAACTGCGACACTATATGAAACGACTCGAAAAGGAAACGCTTCAAGAGGCACGGGGAATCTTGGTTCACGGGGGCTCACGCAAACTGTCAACTGATATCATATCCGAGGCAAAAAAAAGCCCGCTTGTCGAGATTGTCTGCTACGCTCTGGATGTTAAGTTTGTGCCATCTCTTACAAGAGAACCTGGCGAACAATCGGCTTAAGTCGGATTGCAATTCCGCTGCGCTCCATTGCAACCGCTTGCAGGGTGCAAGTCCCTGTCGGGTAAGGGTTAGCCACCCGCCCGTATCGAGTGTTGCGCCTGTGGCGGAGTTCTGCTGAAGCGGGGCGAACAAAACAGGTGAAGCGTACACAGAGAATCATATAGGCCGTAGGGGAGACCGCGCTCCCTGAAGTGCTGGTATCGCTCCGAAAGGAAGCTTGTCCCGGTCGCCGAGGGTTGTAACGTGCGCCGAAGGCAATACAAGATCATCCGTTACAGGCGAGGATGGGAAGGACCGGCGGAGTTCTCAAGCCATGGCATGTATGAAGAGATGTACACAAGAACTTGGGAGGCCCACTTGACTCCTTTCACAAATAGGGCATGCCGTTAATGAGGCACGAACGGGAAACCGGGAAACGGGACTATACGGAAGCCTACGTTTGTGAGTGCAAGGAAGGGGGACCGAAGCGGAAGTGGAGGAAGCCTGGTCGGGTGGGAGTCGTATCAAGCATAGTAATCGGAGGTGGGGAAAGCCCACTACATGGTGAAGGACTTGACGGAAGTACGTAGCCCGCAAAGGAAACACATGCCGGACAAAGCAGGATCGGAAATTGATGTGCGAACCTCACTGCGGGGAATAGCGAAAACGGCAAGTCTCAACAAGCAACATCGCTTTCGGGATCTGTATCGCCTGCTCAATGCGCAGATGTTGCATCTGGCATGGATGGGCCTGAAAAAGGGTGCCGCCATCGCCGACGATGACATTACCGTAAAGGAGTACGGCGCGGACCTTGACGCCAACCTGGAAAGGCTGGTCGAAAGGCTCAAGCAAAAGAGATACCGGGCGAAGCTGATCAAAAGACGTTACATTCCGAAAGGAGACGGTAAACAGCGGCCCCTTGGCATACCGGCACTGGAGGATAAAATCGTCCAGAAGGCGGCAGCCATGATCCTGACGGCCATCTATGAGCAGGACCTTTTGGACTGCTCCTATGGATACCGGGCTGGGTAAGGGGGCCAAAGATGCGGTCAGTGATCTTGTGTTCCAACTTCAGTATGGCCAATTTGGCTATATCGTCGAGGCAGATGTCAAAAGCTATTTTGACAGTATTTGCCATGACAAGCTCATTGCCATGCTGGGGAATCGGATCAATGATCGCAGCTTTATGCGGTTGATTACCAAATGGCTGAAAGCGGGGATCTTAGAGCCAGACGGCTATGTAAAGCATCCGGTGACAGGGACTCCCCAAGGTGGGATTGTCTCGCCCGTCTTATCGAACCTTTATCTGCATGTGGTTCTCGATGAATGGTTCCAGGATGTGGTGAAACCCCGAATGAAAGGTCGAGCCATCATGTGCAGATATGCCGATGATTGGGTCTGTGCCTTTCAATACAGGGATGATGCGAGGCGGTTTTACAACGTTGTTCCTAAAAGACTTGGTCGGTTTAATCTTGAAGTGGAGCCGAGCAAGACGAAGATCATACGATTCAGCCGATTTCATTCCAGTCGCAAGCGTAACAGGACGTTTACGTTTCTTGGGTTTGAATTTTATTGGTTCAAAGACCGCAAGGGTATCGTAAGGGCAAAACGACGTACGGCGCCTGCCAAGCAGCGAGTTGCAATACAGCGTGTGAGGGCTTGGCTGAAGGCATCCAGGCACCTGCCCAAGAAGCAGTTCTTTAAAGGCTTGAAACGGAAGCTGATAGGCCATTACAACTATTATTACGTGCGGGGTAATTCCCGTGCGGTATGGTCCTTTTATTGCGAGGTTATCAAGGACGCGAAGAAATGGCTGAACCGCAGGAGCCAGCGGAAAAGCTATACGTGGGAGAAGTTCAAGCGTGTGCTTGAATACACGAAGATACCTGTACCGAAACCGACGGAAAAGAGACGTCTGCATCAGTGCGCGTTGAGATAAGCCGATGCGGAAGCGAGTACAACCGAGGAACCGGATGCGGGAAAACCGCACGTCCGGGACTGTGTGGGGGGTGCCGGGCAACCGGCATTCCTACCACAACGACCAGGGAATGGAGAGAGAATAAAACAGGAGGACACCATGAGGAATTACTACCGGCTCATGCTCGGGCGGAAAAGCGTACACGCTGAAGCGTGTCTCGCTGGTGGCTTCGTTGGTACAGACTTCGGCATCCATCAGGACCTCACCGGCCGCCTACCTGAAGAATGGCGAGCTTTCAACAAGGAGTTCATCCCAGTTTACCTGGAAAAGCGGCCAGACAAGAATAGGATTGCAGCTGGGCTGGCATGCGGTGCAATCTGGACTGTCTCTAAGGGAATGGCGCAGGGGGACATCGTGTTATGTCCCGACGGCACCGGGCAATATCGCGTAGGCGAAATTTCCGGTAACTACACTTACGCATCCGGAGAAATCCTGCCACACCGACGGCCTGTTAGATGGCTCGACCGCACGATCAGCCGTGCTGATATGAGCGAAGAACTCCGCAACTCGTGTGGCTCGATAGGGACGGTCAGCTCGATCTCAAAGCACGCCGAGGAGATCGAACAGCTCTTCCGGGGCGTTGGCTCACCGCACATCGTTTCGACTGACCAAACGGTCGATGACCCGGTAGCCTTCGCGCTGGAGAAGCATCTTGAGGACTTCCTTGTCCAGAACTGGAAAGGAACAGAGCTAAGCCGTGACTTCGACATATACGAGGAAGACGGCGAACGGGTCGGTCAGCAGTTTCCGACCGACACAGGGCCAATTGACATCCTTGCGATCAGCAAAGACCGCAAAACGCTGCTTGTAGTCGAGCTAAAGAAGGGCCGAGTCACCGATGTTGTGGTGGGACAGCTGCTGCGTTACATGGGCTTCGTCCAGGATGAACTCGCCGAACCCGATCAGACCGTCCGCGGTGTGGTTATCGCCCTTGAGGATGATCAACGACTCAGGAGAGCTCTGGTGATGGTGCCTGCGATCAAATTCTATCGCTATGAGGTGAGTTTTAAACTGGTGAAGGGGTGATATGGGCAAGCTTGGCCAGGATCCCGAAGAGAATATCAGGGTATCGATATATTGATAAAAAAAATGGCCTAATAATGGCATTAAGAACGGACGGGCTGGACAGCGCGATTTATGAAATTTTTTCAGGTAATAAACGTAGTCGGTTATTGACCATTCTCCATTCCAACCCGCCCGCCTCTTATGTTTCTATAAGCAGATAACTACATAATGAGGAAAATATGAAACTCACGACAGAAGAAATATCTGACCAAAATGAAATAAAGAAAATTAAAGAGATTATTGAGAGCGAGACAAAGAGTGGAAAGCTATATGCATTCCAAAAAGAAGATCCTGATGCATACATAGTAGTTGCACCAGATAAAATGAAAAGCGTTGACTATTTTGGAAGCATATTTGCTAAAAACGATACAATAATCGGTAGATTCAGCATTGTTAAAGACACCCTAATGCTCAGTAATTTAATGACAAAATAATCAATAATTTGACATAACCTGGCGCTCCACCTGCCGCCGACAACTGCCGGGGTTTTCTCTCCATGGATATTGGCGGCGGAGGTGGGTTATGTGCAAAGGATAAAGATGAAGCCAATATTATTTCAGTCGCTTTTGTGAGCTCAAACTGGATTTAAGTTCCATTTTAGCCAAACAGGGCATTTTTCTCTCTTGAGATATTATGTTTTTGGTTTTCTGTAGTCCATCACGCAGCCATTTTCTCTATTACTTCCGTACCACCATCTTCATATTCCGCCAATACCATGGGCTTCCCTGTGCGTATGTATTGAACCAGGCTCGCTTTTAAAAAACCATGAAAGGACATGTTTCTTAATTGGCAAGTCATGGCAATCGATTGGATACACGCATAGGCTATAGCGCCATCTTTGGACATGCTTCCCCCCGACATCTTCCGCTTCACGACGCCTTTTTTGATGATATATTCGCCGTAGTTATTGTGGTGGGTCGCTCCATCATGCTCGACAAAGGTCAAGATGCGCTCTTTCTGACGGCGCACTTTCTTGATCACGTCCCGCAGAATGGCATTTGGGTTTTTCCACCTCAACAGTTCATCCAGCTTGTACCGTAGTGCCTTTAAGCGCCTTTGAAAGGTCATTTCATCAAGCTCGCTGCGTTGCTTTTGCAATTTTTCACCATCCCTGATGATTCTCCTCAGTTTCAGATAAAACGTCATAATAGAACGATATTGAGGATACGCGTCAATAAAAGCGCGAATCTTTCGGAATATATGCGCCATGCAGGTTTGTTTGGCACAGACAATCTTGGTGTACGCATGCCAACCATCCACAATCAGGATGCCGTAAAACACTTCGCCAAGAAGTCTCTCCACAACGGGACTTGCCCGCGTCTTGTCGGCCCAATAGTAGGCACTTCGCTCATTGGCAAAGATCCACAACCACCAAAGTTTTCCCTTTACCCGCCAACCCGTCTCATCGGCCCAAATCCTCGCCCCTTGTTGGACATCGGCTAAAATTTCATCGTACACCGGCTGTAATATGCCGCTCAACCGAATCATGATTCTGGAAATTCCCGCCGTCGATATTGGAAGTGCTTTGAAAGATTGGACAAGGGCCTGGATTTTAGGCAGCGATAACGCACTCATAACCCACAGATAGGCCATTTCTATGGTGGCATTGAGTCCAATATCCGAACCTGGCAGCGCCTTTTCCGTTTTCGATGAGACTGTCTTTTTACAGCGAGGGCACCACTTGGATTCCTCGATCTCTTTGGACAGTGTCGTCTTATCCTGAGGGGGCGCAATATCCTCTACTATACGGCCTGAATTTTCCCTACCTTTTCTGTCGCTCAAGTCAGTCCCGCAGTCGGGGCAGGAATCAAGGGGTATATGATGGACCTCTTCTGGTTCCATGTCCGTTTTCTTCACATTCCCACAGCCAGGCCGTTTCTTTCGTTTCTTCTTTTTCTTCTTCTTTGGATTGCCGTCTTTGTCCCATTCCGGTTTCTTGGAGCTTGGCTCGTTAACGTGTCTGTTTATCTCTTTGTTCTTTTGTTCGTCCCGTTGCCGGTTTAGACCGGCAAGCTGTTCGGTTAATTCGTTTATCCTCTTGTCTTTCTCGTCGATTCGAGCATAAAACATCTCTCGCTGGTCGACAATAATCTTGATAAGCTCGGCCTTCGACAACGCTTTTAACTCCTCTCTGTCCAGATCGAGATGGCCCTTTTTCTTCACGAGGGGTGTTTCTCCAGGATACGCCGTTGCGCCGCTTCCGATCCTTCCTCTTCCATGATGGCCGCCAAAACGGCGAGCCGTTCGGCGTTGGGTAACGCCCGGTATTTTTGTCCCCACCGTTGTGCTTTGCGTTTGATGCGTTGCCGGTCGGTAAAATTCTTGCCCGCATAGCCGGCCCAATACGTGCGGTCGATATCGTAGTTGAACCAGAGCTTTTCCGTGCGAGGCCCTCCTCTGGTCATGGCCTGTAACTCTATGGTGCGCCAGTCGCCCAGAAGATCGTCATACAATAACGATGGATAGCCGGATAGGATAATGTGGCAGGGTAGCGATTTAAGCAGTTCCAACAACGCAACATGATCCCGTTTTGTGTATTCAAAGCGGTACTTATGGCGTGAGGTCCGGGTTTCCGCCAGGTAAGGCGGATCACAGTATATCAACTCAGTGCCGGTATAATCGTAGCGGGTTAGGAAATGATGCGCGCAACCGTTGACTAAATGCACCGGATAAGCACAATCAAAATTGGACAGCGGTTCCGGGTCGATATCAATGCCGATGTTGTTAACCGCAGGCGGCTTTTTCTTCATGACTGCCCCACCGCCTAAGTGGGTTTCTATGTAGGTGTCGTGTGGTGGCATCATGGCAATGATGTTTTGAAACAAGCCCGATGCAGCCTTGGAACCGAAATAACCGCTCATTTTTCATCCTGTCGCTAATTCATACCTGTCCCCTAGCATAGCCGCAATGAGCTATGTTGTCAAGCCAATATTTTTCATGGATAACAGCGTCTGTTCGGTGACGCATAAATGAAAATCGAATAGATCAACGGAAGGCAGCCAGATTAGAAATGAGCGCAAACAATCGTAAGAAGGTGGGGGTAGTACACGCGGCTGACCGATCACGCCAGTGTGGCAAAATCCCTACAAAGATGAGATTCTACCAAAGAGAATCAAACACGCCTTTAGGGTGGGCTCATACTAGATATTCACTTAAATCCAGTTTGAGCTCACTAAAAAATGAATAACCGACCATCATACCAACTCTATGCGAGATTAGTGCTGAACAGATTAAGCCTTGGAAAGGTGCGTAGGGCAAATTCTTGTAAAGACACGGGGGTCGCGTCTTGAAACTTGACAAATCGGGAGGCGCTGCATTGATTTTCAATGATGAAAATCCGGACAT
>Ga0180009_10007114_pt1 | contig 11548 bp, 9 predicted proteins | sample OS_PC_MetaG_FD_123537 | JGI IMG/M metagenome (GOLD analysis project Ga0180009, IMG submission 123537) | Groundwater microbial communities from the Aspo Hard Rock Laboratory (HRL) deep subsurface site, Sweden - OS_PC_MetaG | ecosystem: Environmental > Aquatic > Deep subsurface > Groundwater...
GTGAGCGTTTATCAGATCATCCGGAATCATCTTGCGCATTTCATCCTTCGAGATTTCGATAACCTTCTGGACCTCATGTGATGTCCTGAAACCGTCAAAGAAGTGCACGAAGGGTACGCGGCTTTCCAATGTTGCAGCCTGAGCTATCAGTGCTATGTCGGAGACCTCCTGAATCGAACCGGAACATATCAGCCCAAATCCGGTGCTACGAGTCGCCATGACATCAGAATGATCGCCGAAGATTGAGAGAGCGTGTGATGCCACTGCGCGAGCCGAGACATGAAATGCTGTTGGCGTAAGCTCGCCGGCAATCTTGAACATGTTCGGGATCATCAGCAACAGGCCCTGTGACGCAGTAAACGTCGTAGTCAGGGCACCGGCCGACAGCGCACCGTGGACCGCGCCAGAGGCGCCACCCTCAGATTGAAGCTCAGATATAATCGGAATCGTCCCCCAAATATTCTTCTCTCCAGCAGCCGACTTGGCATCCGCTATCTCTCCCATCGCAGAGGAGGGCGTGATTGGATAAATCGCACAGATTTCGTTTGTTGCATGCGCAACGTATGCCGCCGCCATGTTGCCGTCTATGTTGATCATCTTCCGGACTTCGCTCTTCTTTCCGGACGAAGAAGCTCCGTCAGGTTTGATCTGGCCTGCAGGTACTGCCTTGTTTGCCATCTACTGTTCTCCTTCCACAGAAGTCCTAACAGCGATCAGGTACTGTTGATCGCATGGATCATATTTGAATCAGAAGTTCCTTATCAAAAATAAAAACCGAGATCACACTCATTCGAGCCTCGGAGTCGCCACCGAGTTCCGCCGGGATGCTGTCGGGATCGATCCTATATCCTCGGCAGTGTGATATCGGTCTGAGCCTGGTACTTTCCTTTCTTGTCCCTGTATGACACTTCGCACATTTCATCCGCCTGAAGGAAGATGATTTGTGCTATACCTTCATTTGCGTAGACCTTGGCCGGCAAGGGTGTGGTGTTGGAAATTTCGAGTGTAGCGTGCCCTTCCCATTCAGGTTCAAACGGTGTGACATTTACAATTATACCGCAGCGAGCGTAAGTCGATTTCCCGAGACAGATTGTCAGTATATTTCTCGGGATCCGAAAGTACTCAACCGTCCTTGCGAGCGCAAATGAATTGGGGGGAATAAGAATCGAATCTGCTTTGATGTCCACAAACGAAGTTGCTGCGAAGTTCTTTGGATCTACGACATCAGAATTTATATTCGTGAAAATCTTGAAGTCATCTGCTACCCGTATGTCGTAACCGTACGAGGAAACACCATACGATATAATGTTATCCCTGACTTGTGCATCGCTGAACGGTTCAATCATGCGGTGCTTGGTCGCCATCTCCTTGATCCAACGGTCTGCCTTAATCGGCATGCCTGCTCCTTGTTGCTAGTTATCCTCACATTCGACCTATCTCAGAAGTAGGTCACCTGCTGGATGCTAGCTTGTGGGAAGGCTGTCCTTCTTGCCCCAGATGACCAGGTCCGAGATGGTGTTGCCCTCGAAAACTTCCAAAATCCGGTCTTGCGTCATCTGAAGTAGCCTTCTGACGGAACAGTCGCCGGATTGCTTGCAGATGCTTGCATCCGCCAGGCATTTGGAAATATAATACGGACCTTGGATCGATTCAAGTACTTCCTTGACCGTGATCCGGTCCGCAGGCTTACCCATCGAAAACCCTCCCTTTACTCCTCTGTGAGATTTCACCAGTCCGGTCTTCGAAAGGCTCTGGAATATCTTCGCGAGGAATTTCTCCGGCACCTGCTGTGCATCGGATATCTCCGAGAGCGGAGTCACCTTACCATTGGGTTGATCGGCAAGGTACATAATTCCGTGGAGTCCATAGTCTTCTGCCTTAGTGAACTGCATTTGCGACCTCGACTCTCATGATATCGACCCGGTGCTTGTTAAAAAATTCACAAGCTCAGGTCCTTGTTGAACGATATTTCCTCAGTGCCCGCAACCGTAAGAACAGTCACTTGCTACCGCTGCCAAATAATAAAGATACCCTTGTGATCCGGTATGTCAAGGGGAAAGTTATCATTTTCACAAAGACATCTCGTTACTAACTTGCCGACAGTAATTTGGAGCCGCATACGCTTCAGAGATAGTATGAATCAAATGCCGCAGAAACTTCTTTCGTCTCTATTCTGAATGCGTATTTTAGTGATGCCATGGCTGGATTGAAATCGTGCATCTATCGTTTGAAGAAGGACCTCGGCCCCGATAGCGTGCTCACAGAGTGGAGTGCCCTGCAGGCATACAGCTCTGATGCCTCACCATATGCTGTGAAGCCGGCTGCCGTTGTGCTGATCCGATCAGTCGAAAGCGCTGTCGCTGCCAGGCGCATTTGTGCGTCAGCGGGCGTCTCGATTCATCCTCGTGGGGGTGGGTCAGGCTTAGCAGGTGGCGCACTCGGCACGGGCGTCATCATGGATCTCTCACACCTCGATAGAATCCAGAAGATCGATATTTCTCGCAAGACGATTGAAGTTCAGTCAGGCGTAGTGCTTGACAGGATCAATGACAGCCTTGCGCCGATGGGGCTGATGTTCGCACCTGACCCATCATCAAGCGACACTTGCCAGGTCGGTGGAATTCTTGCCAATAACTCATCGGGTCCTCGATCTGTAAAATACGGGACTACCGCGGATTACGTGGACATGATCGATGTCCTGCTCCCGGATGGCAGAAGGTTCGAGCTCAGCGACCTGAGAATAGACAGCTCCGAATTCAGACAGCTTCTCGATGCCTACAGACCGTTCGAAGTGATATACAGGATCATTAAGGCCAAGGCCGATCTTATCAGAAAGATCTTTCCGAGGCTGAAGAAGAACTCGTCCGGCTACAATCTGCTCTCCGTTGTCGATCAGTTCGACAAAGGCATTTTCTCGCTGCCAAGACTTTTTGTCGGATCAGAGGGCACACTCGGCATGTTTCTTGGTGCAAGGTTGAGACTTGCAAAACTCCCCTCGAAGAAAGTTACTCTGCAGATTCTATTCAATTCGTTGAATGAAGTAGGAGAGGCCGTTATGGAACTCCTCCCAACAGGACCGGCCGCGCTTGAACTTGTGGACGGTTCATCGCTCGATCTTATCGGCAGAGACAAGTTCGAGATTCCGGCAGCAGCCGACGCCATGCTTATCGTCGAATACGATGAGGGACCTTTCGACGAGAAGATCGAAGATGCTCGCAAGATTGCCGGAAAGTTCAATCTGACTGCAGCAGTTGCTGTGGAAACCGATCCGGCGAGGCAGGGCGAGCTTTGGGAGGCTCGCAAGGCGATCGTACCGACCCTGTACCGTAACAAAGGTAGAGCCAAGCCGTTTGGATTCATTGAGGACGTGGAGGTGCCGATCGAGAAAGTGCCTCAACTTGTGAGATTTGTCAACAGGGCATTCGCGGACGAGGGACTGACCTCAGGCATTTACGGTCACATAGGCGACGGGAATGTGCACCTGCGGCCTGTTGTCGATCTATCGACCTCCGAAGGTCTTAAATGTGCGCGACGGCTCTACAGCAAGGTGTACGAGCATGTAATCAGCCTGGGCGGTTCCACGACGGCAGAGCATGGCGATGGTCGACTAAGAGCGGCCATGGTTGAGCGGCTGTACGGTCCTGAACTGTACGAGATATTCAGGAAAATCCACCAGGAACTCAATCCTGACAAGAGCATCAATCCGGATGTGAAGCTAAGTCGAGTCGATTTCACAGAGAACCTCGATTTTGAGAAAGTGACGCGACTCTGTGCATCGTGCGGCAAATGCAACAACTACTGCCCGGCGTTCGATGTCTACCGCACTGAAGAGATGAGTGCTCGGGGTTGGGTGAGGATAATGCTCTCCTCAGAGTACAGCCGGAGTCGAGCTGAACGTGTGCTTGATGGCTGCCTGAACTGCAAGAATTGCCTTATGGTCTGTCCGGCAGGTGTGGACGTCTCCGAATACGTCATGGATCGCCGCTCAGAGAAGCATGGGACGATTGCTCGCACTATCTTCGATCTGCAAGCTGATCCTGAAATATTCGACAAGTGGGTCAAACGAGGTGGACGAGCGATGCGGCTGATAAACAACGCTCCCGCGCGATTCCTCTTCGGCCTGGCCACCAGTCCCTTTGTCCATCTCGACCGCAATCGAATCATGCCGCAGATCGCTTCAAAGACACTCCCTGAGCGGTTCCCTGAGTTGGTTGATAATGACGGAGCGGACATTGCATATTTTTTCGGCTGCGCTGACAAGCTGATGGATTTGGCGTCCGGTCCTGCCGCGATCTCGGTGTTGTCGAAAGCCGGATTCTCTGTGTCGCTTCCGAAGCAGCACTGTTGCGGAATGCCTCAGCAGAGTTATGGCTTCTTCGGGCATGAAGCGGATTTTGCTCGCAAGAATATCGACAGCCTCAGCAAGTACCGCTATGTCGTAACAACGTGCGCCACCTGCCTTGGAGAGCTGCTTCACTACCGATCTCTATTTGCTGACGATGAGATTTACCGCGAGCGCGCCGAGCAGCTTGCAGAGAAGTGCTTTGATATTTCCGAATTTCTGTGGAAGTTTTCGGATCTTCGATTCAGAGATGCGGATTCCGATAGAAAAGTGTCATTCCATCAACCGTGTCACTTGCGGGAAGTCGGCAGAGTAGCTGAATCTCACAGAATGATAGAATCGCTACCGGGAGTAACGCTGGTCAAGATGGAGGACGCGGATCGTTGCTGCGGTGCCGCCGGAACATATAACGTATTTCAGTACAAGAACGGCATGCAGATATTCGGTCGCAAGAGAGCTGCATTCGAGAAGTCCGGCGCCGATCTTGTCACATCAAGTTGCCCGACTTGCGTTCTTCAATTCATTGACGGCCTGAAGGCTCCTCGCAAGGTTATGCATGTGGTGGAACTTGTAGATGACCTTACCTGTTAGAATCTAAATCGCATACTGGAAAGGAAATTAATGAACGAAGCTAAGAAACAACCGATGGGTCTGGTGATAGTCTACACGGGTAATGGCAAAGGCAAGACCACTGCATCGCTTGGGATGTGCATTAGAGCCGCAGGTTACAAAAAGAAGGTCAAGATCATTCAGTTCATCAAAGGATCCTGGCACTATGGCGAGCTCGATGGTATAAAACTTCTCTCGGAATTCGTCGATCTGGAGCAGATGGGCAAGGGCTTCGTCGGAATAATCGATGACAAAGAAGACATCTCTGTTCATATCGCTGCAGCCGGGAAAACGCTCGCTCGATCGCGCGAGGTGATGCTGTCCGGCAAGTACGATATTCTGATTCTCGACGAACTCAATGTTGCTCTGAAATTGAACTTGATAAAGCTCGACGATGTCCTTGAGCTCATTCGAAGCAAGCCGGAGAGCCTCCACCTTGTAATCACTGGCAGAGACGCTCACGAGAAAGTCATAGAGCTCGCGGATCTTGTCACGGAAATGAAGGAAATCAAACACCCATTTCAGAAGGGCATTCTCGCTCAGCAGGGAGTTGACTTCTAAAGCCGAATCCTGTTTATTGGGGCAAACAGTGTTTCAGAGCTGGGAGACAAAGAATGAAAACAGATTATGATATCATCATAGTGGGAGGCGGCCCGGGTGGACTTACCGCCGGATTGTACGGTGCCAGGGCGGAGCTGAGGACAATTCTCCTCGAGAAGTACCTCCCCGGCGGGCAGATCGCCAATACTGAGGAAGTCGAAGACTACCCGGGATTTGAGCATATCTCCGGCCCGGAACTCGCAATGAGAATGACCAATCATGCGAAGAAATTCGGTCTTGAAATCGCTTCCGAAGAGGTGGAAGAGATATACTGTCGGGATGATATCAAAGTCGTCAAGACTTCGGAACGCGAACTTACCGCGCAGGCCGTAATTCTTGCCACCGGTGGTAGTCCCAACAAACTGGGAACGCCGGGTGAGCTGGAATTCTCCGGCAAGGGTGTTTCATATTGTGCCATCTGCGATGGTGCATTCTTCAAGGGTCAGGTGATTGCCGTTGTCGGCGGAGGCGATGCAGCTGTGGAAGAGGCGATGTTCCTGACGAAGTTCGGATCGGTTGTTCATCTGATACATCGTCGCAACCAACTCCGCGCACAGAAGATTATCCAAACTCGCGCTGCCGCAAACGAGAAATTGAATATCATTTGGGATACAGTCGTCGAGAAGATCAATGGCGATTCCAGAGTCAGATCGCTAAGCCTCAAGAATGTTAAGACGGGTGAGGCTTCGACTCTCGATGTCGGTGCGATTTTTGTCTTCATCGGATTCGTTCCGAATTCGAACATCGTTCGAGAGGACATCAAGAAGGATGAGGGCGGTTATATCATCACGGACCATAAGATGGAGTCGTCCATTCCCGGCATCTTTGCAATCGGTGATGTTCGCGCTCAACTGGTGCGTCAGATCACAAACGCGGTAGGTGATGGTACGACTGCCGCCGTAGCCTCTGAGAAACACATTGAGAAGCTCCACGACAAGCAGTTGGACATGAAAGCCTCCAAGGCATGACCCTCGCGCGGCGAAAACCTCCCTGGCTTAAGGTCAAGGCTCCTCTCGGTGAAACCTATTCCGAAGTGAAGAAGATCCTCGGCGGACTTTCCCTGCACACTGTCTGCCAGGAGGCGAATTGCCCCAATCGGATGGAATGCTGGTCGCAGAAAACGGCGACTTTTCTGATTTTGGGAGATGTATGCACTCGTGGGTGCAGTTTCTGTGATGTGTCACGCGGGAAACCGGGCGAAGTCGATCGCGGCGAACCGGGGCGTGTTGCCGAAGCCGTTGATCGCATGGAGCTGGAATACGTGGTGATAACCTCGGTTACACGCGATGATCTTCCGGATGGCGGCGCATCTATCTTCGCAGACACGGTGCGGGCGCTCAAGGACATCCGACAAAGCATCGGAGTTGAAGTGCTCATTCCTGACTTCAGGGGAAGCAAAGAAAGCTTGATGGAGGTGATAGAGTCGGCCCCCGATGTGATAAATCACAATCTTGAAACCACGCGACGCCTCACTCCAGTAATCAGAAGGGGTGCGGATTACGACCGATCCCTTGAACTGCTCAGAAGGGTCTCAGAATGGGGTGGAAATATCAGGAGCAAGTCTGGCTTGATGCTCGGTCTTGGCGAGACTATTGATGAACTCAAGCGAACCTTCGCAGACCTCGCCGAGGCTTCCTGCGAACTTTTGACCATAGGTCAATACTTATCGCCATCTGAGCGACACCATCCCGTGGAGAGGTTCTACACACCCGAGGAATTCGATGGACTGAGAGAGTCGGCACTGACGTTTGGCTTCTCTTCAGTTCTTGCCGGTCCCCTTATCAGATCATCTTATCATGCTCGCGAGCAGACTAATGGAGTGACCAGCCGCGAGACTATGCAGGACAGGTTTCTCCGAGACGTTCCAACTTCGTGAAGTCGGCAGCAGTGAGCGCATTCCCGCATTAGGACTTGTTGAAGAACCCCCGCAACCGTCACTGCGAGCGAAGCGTGGCAGTCTCGCTGTCTCAAAATTGCGTCGCCTCTCAGAGAGATCGCCACGTCGCTCCGCTCCTCGCGATGACAGAGTTTAGCGCGACATCGGCTTTTGCAACAGGCCGTTTACTGAGATGACAGCGTCGCTGATCTTTTGGTGATGATGCGGTTTAGGTTGGAATCACTTCAGTTCTTTAAACGTTTTCTTATAGAAATCGATCTCGTTCTTGAGGAATCTAATCCGGTGCCGTATTGCGATCTCGCTGATGGGAGATGATTTTTGCTCAGCCGTCTCTGCCTCACGCCATGCGTCCTGGATTTCCAGCAGATCAGACGACAGGCTTTCCAGCCGCTTTTCAATGGCCTTTTTCACGCCCGCACCGTCAATCCCGATCTTATCTGCAAGCGGGAATATCATATCCGACCTGAAGCGAATTTGCTGCCCGAATATCAAATCATCCTCAAGAAAGCCCTCCAGTACGTGGCGCCCCAGATCGTTGAGGCTGTATATCTTTTGATCAGGGCGAGACTTGTTTTTCTTAACTTTCAGACCGACCGCACCCTGGGCATGCAGTTTGCGCAAAGCGTGATATACGTTGGGCACAGAGAAGCCAACGATGGCATCCAGGTTGTCCTCTTTCATGCGCTCGATTAGCCTGTAGCCATGCTCCGGCCCACCTGCAAGGTAAGCCAGTATGATATAGTCTGTTTGAGTCAGTGTCATAGTCTCGTCCCCATTGTAAGCATTCGCTATAAGTCTGTCAACTCTATAATCGATCTGCCTGCCGGCTGAAAAGCTGGACAAACATAAACATCTTAAATCTACCAAGAGCTGCTTAAATAAAGGTCAAATCGCTATTTCAGGACTCCGGTCACCTAATCAAAAACTAAAGGAAACCGATAACGGTGTTGATAGGGAGGTACTACAATCGATGAATAAAAGAGCTCGCATCCTGGTCGTCGATGACGAAGATTACATCTGCTCGATTGTCCACAATGCCTTGGCTGACGAGAAGAGTCGAGTTGTGAAGAGCTGTACCGACTCTCGTAAGGCCCTTGAGTTGATTAAGAATGAACGCGTCGATCTGATACTCACTGACATGGTGATGGACAACGTAAGCGGCGTGGATATTCTCAAGGCCAGCATGAAATATCAGCCGGACTGTGTCGTCGTTTTCATGACCGGCCACCCGACTGTTCAAAACGCAATCTCTGTTCTCAAGCTCGGCGCGTATGATTATCTCGTGAAGCCGTTCAAGCTCGAAAATCTCAAAGCATCGGTCGAGCGAGCACTTGAGAAACTGTGCCTGAGTCGCGAAAATGTTCGACTGAAGAACACAGTCTCATTGTACCAAATTTCGGAAGCGATGGGCAGCAGCATTCACGTTGACGCGTTACTGAAACTCGTGTTGAATTCCATCGTTGCTGAATTCAACGCGTGCATGGCTACCATTTCTCTGATAGATCCACACGCCCCGGGAGTGCAGCTCCGTGCCTTTCATGGCATTTGGGATGATATTGCGAAAGTGCCTCTGCTAATCGGCGAGGATAGGGTCAATACCAAGGTGATCAATTCCGGCAAAGCAGAGATGGTCAGGGATGTCAGAATGCCCGTGACAGGTCCGGACGGTAGGAGGCGGATAGACGAAGCCGCCGGTGTCTCCGTGCCGCTGTATGCCAAGGGTAATGTAATCGGCACATTGAACATCGTTCGAACAGGCATGAACCGCTCTTTCACGATCGGCGATATGCATTCGCTGTCGATCATGGCTTCAAAGGCGGCATCTGCGCTTGAAAGCTCGATGCTTTACGACGAATTGGAGGACGCGTACCTTTCCACAATCAGGGCACTGGCAAATTCGGTCGAAGCGAGAGATCACTATACGCGCGGTCACACTGACAGAGTCACTCACGTGGCCGAAGCTATTGCCCGCGAACTAAGCTGGAGCGAAGATGAAGTCAAGTGGCTGAAAATTGGCGGAACTTTGCATGACATTGGAAAGATCGGGATTCCCGATCGAATTCTCAACAAGCCGGGGTCGCTAAATCAGGATGAAGCGGAAATCATGCGACAGCATCCTCAGATGGGAGCGAAGATGCTCGACGGCATCCCGTTCCTCGAACCCATTCTACCGTACATTCTGTATCATCACGAAAGGTGGGACGGTAGAGGTTATCCGCACGGTCTTAAAGGTACTGACATTCCTATCCAAGGTCGCCTGCTGGCGATTGCGGACACGGTGGATGCCATTCTCTCAGACAGACCATACAGAAAAGCCAACGTTCCCGAAAAAGTGATCGACGAATTGCTTGAATTCAGAGGGGTGCAGTTTGATCCGGATCTGGTCGACACTTTCGTGGAGCTCTGGAAATCCGGGAAGCTGGACCTGAGGTCCCTCTGCGGTCAGGTAGACGCGGACTCGTTCGGGAGTGGTAACCTGGACAATGCTAAGAGCCGCGAGGGAATAACTGTGCAGTCCGGTTAGAAGTGTCAGAATGAAACAACACTCAACGGCAGCGGCATAAAAGTAACCACGAAGATTAGGATTGCGATCCAGCCCAGCCTTCTGCGCACAGGATCAATCTCGATCTCATCATCAAGAGTCGGGGGGTGCTTCACTTTTACGATGAATACCACCAGAGCAGCCCAGAACAGCCATCCCGTCCAGATGAAAGCGAGCCCCAGCATCGCTACCAGAGCTGTATTTGCTATAAGACGGTGCCTCTTCCGCCCGACGAGCGCATATATTATATGTCCGCCGTCCAGTTGGCCCATCGGCAGGAGGTTCATCATAGTGACAAACAGTCCCACCCAGCCGGCGTAAATCAAAGGTGACAAGACGAGCTGTTGACCTTCCGGCACGGTCGGCATGAAAAGCTTGCTGAGGACCATGAGAAGCAGCGAGTCACCAAACTCAAAGAACGTATCTCCCGGCTTCGGTGCAGCCGTCGGCTCAAATGTCGCCGTAGCGAATCCGACAATGAGAATTATCAGTGCCGGAACGAATCCTGCCAGCGGACCGGCAACCCCCACGTCGAAGAGTTCGGTACGATTCTTAAACGGTGATCTCGACTTGATAAACGCCCCCAGCGTGCCGAACAACGTCGGAGCCGGTATGAAATACGGCAGACTGACATCGGCTTTGTGATACCGCCCGGCGAAGTAGTGTCCGAATTCGTGGAACGCAAGAATGCACATGAGCGCGAGCATGAACCAAACCCCGGGCAGCAAAAGACTCGTATCTTCGAAGATAGCATTTCCACCGTTGAGGTAGCTGAAGCTAAAGACCATCGAAAACACAGTCAAGACCGCCAGGACGATATTCAGCCACGGCACCCTCGACTTCTGAGGGCGGATGTCCTTTGCGACAATGACAAAAGACCCATCACGCTCGTACAGGTGGAGGAAGAAACCGAGATCAAAGAACCTGCGCTTGAGCGCTTCTAGCCAGACCTGAGGAGCAATCTTCGGTGCTATCTCGAAGATGACATCACCGCCTCGATGGTATACAGCAACGATGTCTGCAAACTGAGATACCTCGGGATACAGAAGTTTTCCGACACGCTGCAATTCGAGTTGATCAGTCGACATGGTAGCTCCTCTTGACGAGCTTGCTGAAAAACCCTGGACATCGTCCTTGCGAGCGAAGCGTGGCAATATCGTCGTATTATGCGCGGGTGGGAATCCTTTCCTGCCCGATTTATTCAGCTGTCAGCAGGAAGGGGTTACTGACAGCGCAGTATAGGAGATCGCCACGTCGCTTCGCTCCTCGCGATGACGTTGATTCGCAAGATCGTGACTTTCTCAACGAATTCTGCGAATCAATCTCTGTGAACTACTACAATAGTATCGGGGATTGGTTCAGAAAATGCACGCAAAAAAGAAAGCAAGGGCAGAAGCCCTTGCTTTCCGTCTATTCGATAATCGAAAAATTCGAACTATCGAACCAGTTTGCTCATCGGCGGGGGACCACCGTTGAACATCCAGTCGTACATGTACTGCGCATCGGCTGCATCGACAACGTCGTCACAGTTGATGTCGCCGAGGTACTCGAACGGGCA
>Ga0180009_10007116_pt1 | contig 11548 bp, 9 predicted proteins | sample OS_PC_MetaG_FD_123537 | JGI IMG/M metagenome (GOLD analysis project Ga0180009, IMG submission 123537) | Groundwater microbial communities from the Aspo Hard Rock Laboratory (HRL) deep subsurface site, Sweden - OS_PC_MetaG | ecosystem: Environmental > Aquatic > Deep subsurface > Groundwater...
CAAAAATGGGGCATGCCTCAGCTCGATGGAGTTCCCCAGAATCCGAAAGAGGGCAAAGAAGACGGGAATCTGGATGATCATAGGCAGGCATCCGCCCATGGGGTTGACTTTATAGGTCTTGTAAAGCCCCATCAGCTCTTTGTTCATCTGCTCTTTTTTTCCCTTGTGCTTCTCTCGTATCTTGGCCATCAGGGGCTGTAGTTTCTGCATCTCCTTCATCGACTTGTAGCTCTTGTGGGTGAGAGGCCAGAACAGGATCTTGATCAGGAGCGTGAGAATGATGATGGATAGGCCGTAGTTGCTCGTGTAATTATTGAAAAACCGTAATGCGTAAAGCAGGGGTTTGGCTATGATGTCGGTCCATCCAAAATTGAGGGCCCTGTCGAGGCCGAGATCGAGGGATTTCAGTATGTCCAGATCTCGGGGGCCCAGGTAGAGGGTGAAACGAGAGGAGAGCTGATGATCAGGGTCGACGGACGTTGAGGGGGCGGTGTACGTCGCCTCCACCGCTCCGGACAGCAGAAGACGGCCCGCAAACCTTGCCTGTTGCGGGTCCTCGGGAATGATGGCGGTCATGAAGTAGCCGTCTTCGTAGGCCATCCATCCGACGCGACCGGATAAGGGCCCCTTCTTTTCGATCTTCTTGGGCTCGATCTGTTCCAGATCATCATTGAGAAGGAGGGAGATCCCCATAAAGGCATAGTAACTCTGCTTTTCCTCGGGTGGGAGGTTCCGTATAAAGGCCTTGAGGCCTCCCTGCAGCTCTTTCGCAGTCTTGTTTGAAAGGGTGACGGTCAGATCGATGGGATACCTGTCCGGATAGATACGATAGGTCTGGTCGATGAGCACCCCGTCGGATCGCAGGCGAGTAAACGTGAGGTCTCGAGGGGAGGACTCAGGCCACAGGACCAGGGAATCTTCCTTGACGTGGTAGATGAGGGGTTCATCTTCCTGGGTCGACGGATGGTCGTAGCGGAGCTCAAAAAGACCCCCTTCCCCCTTTGCCGTGTGACGGAGTTCAACGAGCGGCGAACGGGGATCCGCCTTAACGCGATAATTCTTGAGCCTAAAGCTCTTTATGGCTGCCCCGGCATTGGAAAAGGTGGCTTTGTACAGGGGCGTTTCCACAGTGATCTCCCTGACCGGCTGCTCGGCGGTAGGGAGGGGAACCTTCCCCTCCAAGGGAGCAGGCGTTGGTGTTATGGGGGCAATGCCCGCAGAGGGGGAACTGGTGGTCTGTGCCGACTTATTTTCCGGTTCCGCCGCGGGAGGTTTTGGCGCCTCCTTGGTTGAAAAAAGGGTTGACCAGAGCAGCAAAACCAAAAAAGAGAGAACAAACGCGATAATCGTTCTTTTTTCCATTTAGAAGACCCAATCTAAGAGGGGAGAGGCAGGTTATCCCTCTCTGGTGAACAATGCAAACGGATAAGGCCGGGACAACCTATTCGAGAGGATCATATCCTCCCGGATGAAAGGGATGGCACCTGCAAATCCTCATCAATGATATAATGCCTCCCCTCAAAATGCCATGCTTTTTGAAGGCGAGGCGGGCATAGGCCGAACACGTGGGATAAAAACGGCAGCCGGGGAAAATAAAGGGTGAGATCAAATTCTGGTATATCCCGATCAAAACGATGGGTATATATCTAAGATGATACACGGAACTTCTTATCCCGTACGAGCGCACCAAGTTCCTCACTTATTTTCCTAAGATCCAGGTTGCCGGCACCCTTTCTGGCTGCAACGACGATATCGTAGCCTTGAGGGAATGAGTCCTTGTGGAGTCGATAGAATTCCCTGATGAGCCGCTTGGCCCTGTTTCTGATGACTGCGTTCCCTATCTTTCTGCTTACGGTTATCCCCAGTCGCGAAATGCCTAGCCCATTTTCTGCAAGGATGAGCGTAAAATGCCCAGCATGGAACCTCTTCCCCAACCGATTTAGATTGACAAAATCCTTACTATTCAATAACCTTTCATTCTTTGGAAAGGGAAAAGGACACATGGAATTCCAGCATTCGTTCAAAAGGTTGGGGCGAGGGTTACACGGTCAGACGTCTTCGGCCCTTTGCCCTTCGGCGCTTTAAGACTTTAACGCCCCCTTTTGAGCTCATTCTTGCCCTAAAACCATGAGTGCGTGCCCTTTTTATGTTGCTTGGCTGATAAGTCCTTTTCATGATGCAGTCTATCCGATCTAGTGTTGGAATTGAGACAAACTTTCTTATTGACAAAATCTTGTGTCTTTGTCAAGTGCTTAAATTGAAGAGGTCCATTTTTATATTTGATCGCCCTCAAAACAGCGGCTCATCAGGCTAATCGTTCCACAAGGAGAAAACCATGTTATTAGACCCCATCCTCGGTCTCTTTTCTAATGATCTGGCCATCGATCTGGGCACCGCAAATACCCTGGTTTATGTCAAGGGCAAGGGGATCGTCTTGAGCGAGCCTTCGGTGGTGGCGGTGCGGAAGGATGCCAGGGGCGGCAGTAAGGTTCTGGCTGTGGGAAAAGAGGCGAAGATGATGTTGGGGCGAACGCCCGGCAATATCGTGGCGATCCGTCCGATGAAAGATGGTGTCATCGCGGACTTCGAGATCACTGAGGCCATGTTGCGGCATTTTATCCGCAAGGTACACAATCGCAGCACCCTTGTCAGGCCCAGGATCATCATCTGTGTGCCCTCAGGCATCACCCAGGTGGAGAAGCGGGCGGTTCGAGAATCTGCCGAGTCGGCAGGGGCCAGAGAGGTATACCTCATTGAGGAACCTATGGCGGCAGCGATTGGCGCCGGATTACCCATCACCGAACCTAGGGCCAATATGATCGTGGACATCGGTGGAGGGACGACGGAGGTGGCGGTCATATCCCTGGCTGGGATCGTCTACAGCAAGTCGGTCAGGGTTGCAGGGGACAAAATGGATGAGGCCATCCTGCAGCACATCAAGAGGAAATACAATCTTCTCATAGGGCTTTCAACGGCAGAAATCATCAAGACGACCATAGGCAATGCCTATCCGACCGATCACGTCGAAACCATTGAGGTCAAAGGGCGGGACCTCGTCACGGGCATCCCCAAGATTTTGACCATTGACTCGGATGAGATCCGGAAATCCATATCTGAGCAGGTGGAGACGATCCTTGAGACGGTGCGGATGGCCTTGGAGCAGACCCCTCCCGAACTCGCGGCCGACATTGTGGACACGGGGATTGTCCTGACGGGCGGAGGATCGCTGCTCAAGAATTTGGATGTCCTTTTGAGGGAAGAGACGAAATTGCCCATTACAATCACCGAGGATCCCCTCACAGCCGTGGTGCTTGGTTCAGGGAAAGTCCTTGATAATATCTCCCTGCTGCGAGAGGTGGCCATCAAATAGAAAACTCCTTTGGAGCAGAAAAAGATCATTGCTGCATCTAAAACGTATCAGAACATTTTGGATATGGATCGTCTTCATCTTCATAGCCCTGTTTTTCCTCTCCTCCAATCTGGGCAAACGTCGATCATGGAATCCTGCTGAGCAGATCATTGTTGAGATCACGGCCCCCATTCAAAAATTCGTAAAGCAGACCGTCAATACCATCGAAGGCCTCTGGTTGAATTATTTCGCCTTGGTGAATGTTCGCCATGAAAACGTTCGCCTCCAGAGAGAGATCAATGTCCTCAGGATGGAGAACGATCGCTATCGGGAAGTGGTGGCCACCAACAAACGTCTCCAAGACCTTCTCCAGTTTAAGGGAACCATCCATTGGCCTGTTTTGGCTGCCCAGGTCATTGGCCGCGATCCATCCGGGTGGTTTGAGTCGGTGATTATCGATAAAGGAAAGAATTCAGGCCTCACGGTCAATATGCCTGTGGTGGATGCGAGAGGGGTGGTGGGGCGGCTGGTTTCGGTCTCACCAGGTTACGCCAAGGCCCTGTTGGTTATTGACCAGAACAGCGCCGTGGATGGCCTTATCCAGCGTTCCCGGGAAAAAGGGATTGTCAAGGGAATCTCATCCAAATTCTGCAAACTTGATTATGTGGTCAAGACGAGTGATGTGGTCGTCGGGGATATGGTCGTCACGTCCGGCATGGGTCGGGTTTTTCCAAAGGGGCTCCCTGTGGGTGAGGTCGTGGAAGTGGCCAACATTCCCTGGGAGTTGTTTAAAGAGATCAAGGTGAGGCCGATGGTGGATTTTGCGAAACTGGAGGAGGTCTTGGTCATTTTAAAGGAGGACCCCTTATCAAGTCAGCCAAAGGAAAACAAGTAGTCGGGTATATGACGGCATGGTTCATCTCCCTCTTGTACGTGCTTATCAAAGGGAGTTTAGTGAACCATTTCATGCCCGGCCTTATCGACGTGGATCTTGTGACCGTGATAATGTCTTATCTCCTGATACGTCAGGGAAGCAACGGTGCCGTCGTTTTCGCATTTGTGCAGGGAATAGCCGTCGATCTCTTTTCAGGCAGCGTGATGGGTCTTTACACATTCCTTTATTTGGTGACCTTTTTGTGCCTGTTCATTGGTGCGCGGTTTTTTGACCTTCTTACTTCCAAGGGTCAGATCATCCTGATCTTTCTCACGGTTTTTCTGAAACAGATCTTACTGTTGGCCCTCTTAAAGGCCTTCTCTTTGGAGATGTCGTTACCCTCTTCTCTTCCCTTGCCTTTTGCCCTGTCGGCACTGCTCGCAGGATTGGTTGCCCCTTTGGTATTCTCCATGTTCAATCAGATGGGGTTTGCGGCTGCAAGGGATTTGGAAGAAGAGGAATGAGTCTCCAGATTCCTGGAGAGTGATCTCCTTGATCAAATAATGTGCACCTTCTGTAGATCCGGAATCATGGAAAGCAGAGGGATGGGAGGCCGTGGCCCTTTGAGGCGAAGGGCGCTTGAAAATCCGGACTTTACGTCCGGAGAGGCCATCCCGGAGCAAGAACGAACGAAGAAGGGAGATGTTCCTTGAGGAGCCCCAACTTTGACCCTGTTTCCGCAGAGCTCTTCAGTAGACGGCTGAAATTGGTGACCCTTTTGGTCACGGCGGTCTTTGTCGTGCTCTTCTTGCGGCTCTGGTTGCTTCAGATCGTCAGGGGTCCTGCCTACAGGGTCCAGTCAGAGAATAATCGTATTCATCTCCAGGATATAGCGCCCTTTAGGGGGCTTATTTTCGATCGCCACGGTGAATTGCTGGTCGATAACCGCCCTTCCTTTGACCTGTTCATCATCCCTGAGGACGTCCAGAACAGCAGCCAGCTCCTGGCGAGCCTGCAGCTCTTGATTGGCATCTCGCCGGAATACGTCGGAGAGAGGCTGCGTCGGGAGTCTTTCAAGTATCCCTTTAAGCCGGTTCTCATTAAGAGAAGCCTCTCTGTCGAGGAGTTGGCCGTCGTTGAAACCCATTCGTTTAACTTGGCCGGTGTCATGATCCAAGTAAAACCGCAGAGACACTACATCCACAGAGAATTTGCCTCTCACCTGATCGGTTACTTAGGGGAAATAAGTGAAAGCCAGTTGAATAGCGGGCAGTACCTGGACAGTAAGCCAGGGGATCTGATAGGGCGGTATGGGGTGGAGAGGACATGGGAGAAGCACTTGAGCGGTCTCAGAGGTGGGGAGCAAGTCGAGGTGGATGCGGCAGGGCGAAAACTGAGGGTCATCTCGAGAAAACCGCCCGTTCCGGGCCAAAACATCACCCTTACGATCGACAAGGATCTCCAGCTTCTAGCTGAAAAGGCCTTGGAGGGGAAGAGGGGGGCCATTGTGGCGATGAACCCCAACAATGGTGAGATCTTGGCGATGGCGAGCGCGCCCGCCTTTGATCCCAATTTGTTCATCGGGGGAATCGGCAGATCGGAATGGGTCCGAATCATCTCGAACAAGGAATATCCATTGCAGAACAGGGCCATATCAGGCCAATATCCCCCCGCGTCGGTCTTCAAGATCATTGTAGCCTTGGCAGGACTTGAGGAAGGGCTGATTGACCCTCAGGAAGAGCTTTTCTGCAACGGCATTTACACCCTGGGAAATCACACCTATCGATGCTGGCGCAAGCAGGGGCATGGGAAGGTCGCCCTGCACAGGGCCCTTGTGGAATCTTGTGATGTCTACTTCTACAAGATTGGGAAACGCCTCGGCGTCGATAAGATCGCCTCTTATGCGGAGATGTGCGGTCTGGGGGCGCCTACGGGTTTCGAGCTGGGATCTGAGAAAGAGGGACTGATCCCGACCAACACGTGGAAACTCAAGCGATGGGGGGTCCCTTGGCAGGCCGGAGAGACGATCTCACTGGCCATCGGCCAGAGTTTTATCCTGGCCACACCGATACAGATGGCGCAGCTGATCGCTGGTGTGTTCGGGGACGGGACCCTCTATCAACCCAAGGTGATCAAATCGGTTGGAAAGGATGGAAAAGGGGTTTACGAGTTCAGCCCAAAATCGACCGGGCGAATCACGGCGAAGGCAGAGAACTTGGCCCTTATTCGGGATGCCCTGATAGGGGTTGTTCATGAACCCCATGGTACCGGATCAAAGGCCAGGGTTAAAGGCGTGACAGTCGCCGGAAAAACGGGAACTGCCCAGGTGATAGCCCTCGAAAAAGAAAAGGCCGCCGGAAAGCAAGAGGACCTGCCACCTGAATTTATGGATCATGCCTGGTTTGTGGCCATTGCTCCTGCGGAAAAGCCCATGCTTGCCTTGGCCATACTCATAGAGAACGGTGGACATGGAGGAAGCGCTGCGGCACCGATCGCCAAAGACCTGATCAGGGCGTTCCTCAAGAAGGATTCTCCGTTGAAAGCGGTCGGTCCCGTGGTGCCCCTGCCGGAACCTGACGGTGTTCCATCCAAGATCACCTGAGTCTAGAAACGACGCCTTTAGAGATGATGACGATTTAAGGGGCGAGAACGGCGCGAGAAGGCGAACCTGCCCGGTCAAGAACTGGGTCGACAAGAAGTGCTGCCTCCTGGAGGATGTCTGAATGATGTTTGATCGAAGGTTGCTTCAAAATTTCGACTGGATCCTTCTCCTCCTCCTGCTTCTCATAGCCATCGTAAGCGTTCTGAATCTCTACAGTGCCACCTATCCCATCGGGAGTGAGGGCGGCTCTCGGATTTTCGTGAAACAGATCTACTGGTTTCTGATCGGGTTTGCCGTCCTGGTGATGATGACCACCTTTGATTATCACCATCTTGAGACGCTCGCCTATCCTGCCTATTTAGTCTCCGTGGTCCTCCTGCTCCTGGTTTTCTTCGTAGGGGATGTGCGTTCGGGTTCTCAAAGGTGGCTCAGCCTTGGCGGCATCTCCTTTCAGCCTTCTGAGTTGCTCAAGATCACCCTGGTGATCACGCTTGCCAGGTTTTTCAATGAACACAGCCAGGTGAACCAGTACAGGCTGAGGGATTTGTGGCAGCCTTTCCTCTTTATTGCCCTGCCCTGCCTCTTGATTGCCAAAGAGCCTGATCTCGGAACCGCCCTGACCATCGCTATCGTCTGTTTTTCCATGATCCTCTTTGCCAAAGTCAAGTGGCAGTCATTGCTGATTCTTTTTCTGGTCACCCTATCAGCGGCGCCTTTCGTTTGGACCAACCTGAAGGAGTACCAGCAGAAACGTGTGCTGACCTTCCTCAGCCCGGACATGGATCCTCTCGGAGCAGGGTACCACATCAACCAATCCAAAATAGCCATAGGGTCCGGCCTTTTTGGGGGAAAAGGGTATCTCAAAGGAACGCAGACCAGGTTGCATTTTCTTCCTGAACAACACACCGATTTTGCCTTCTCCGTCCTTGCGGAGGAGTGGGGGTTTGTCGGTTCTTCGATTTTGCTCCTCCTATATCTCCTTTTGATGCTCTGGGGGATTAATATAGCGAGAAACTCAAGGGACAGATTCGGCTCTCTTATTGCTTTGGGTATTGTTGCGATCATTTTTTGGCAACTGGTTATCAATGTCAGCATGACGACGGGGTTATTGCCCGTCGTAGGGATTCCCTTTATCATGTTGAGTTACGGGGGATCCTCCATCGTGTCGACGATGGCCGGCATGGGACTGCTGATGAGCATCAGTATGAGGCGTTTCATGTTCCAATAGAGAGGGCATACTGTAAGTCCAGCTGGCCCGGTCTCAGCAGGATCCGGATTTGTTGGCATCCTTGCGGCTTGCGTCGTGCCCACGCCAACCAGGGTTTGCAGCACCGACAAAACTTGAGCGTAATTTTGCTTGCAATGGGTCTTTTGGTGTGATAAACCAACGATCTAAATTAAGGTCCGTTCATGAGTATTGGCATTCGCTCGCACCGGACGCGGGCCGGGAGAGCACATTCACCTGTGTGGTCATATCTTTACTTTAGGCGATATCACAAGTCTTGATGCCAGCTACCAGGCTTAGGGCTCAGGGATGGGGCACGGGGCTCCTTTGTGCCTCGGGCCTATAGCCATGAGGTCGACAGGTCCACGCTTTTATGCGGCCTCGAGCCCCAAGGGCTCATAGATATGGTTTTGAAAACCGCCGTGACTGCCGAGAGGCCTGGACAGCGTTTTTCCACCTCTTTCTAGTCAATGCTTTTGACCGGCGCCAAAAACTGAGAGAGGGACTGTGAGAAAAAGAGACGAAATCAACGCATTCTTGGGTAAGAATACAGAATTTGAGGGAAAGCTGTCTTTCAACGGAGCGGTACGCATTGATGGACACTTCAGAGGGGAAATCCACACTGAAGGGACCCTTATCATTGGCGAGACGGCTGTCTTACAGTCCAATGTCTATGTCGCCCATGTCATCATCAGCGGGGAGATTCGCGGCAACATCATTGCAAGCGAGAGGATTGAGGTGCATGCGCCGGGAAAGATCTTCGGAAACATCCAGGCCCCCATCGTGGTGATCGGCCAGGGTGTCATTTTTGAAGGCAATTGCCACATGCAAGAGGAGGCAAAACCTGCGGCTAAAGAGGTGGCCTCTGTCCAATGAAGCCCCCTGCAGCCCCCCTGACGCGGAATGTCCGCTGAGCCCTTACCAGACCTGTCGACGATCTCCCGTCGGTTCGAGCGCAGTGTCGAAGAAAAGTCGAGTGGTTGCGGGGCGTTCCGGCGGAGGCGAACAGCGACGGGGAAGCTGCAAAAATTTCGAATAATTCCACAAAAAAGTTTGACAAAAGGTTTTCTCTTTTTATAAAAGGCATAGCCTAGCAGCTGGGAAGGGGATCTCATGCTAAAGATCGATTATACCCTGTTTATCCAGATAGCCAATTTTCTTCTCCTTCTTTTTTTGCTGAACATCTTTCTCTACAGACCGATCCGCAGAATTTTGAACCGGAGATCCGAAGAGGTACGTTCCTTTGAGGGCATGATGGCGGATTTCCAGGGCAGGGCCGCGCAGCATGCGAAAGCGATTGAAGAGAGTGCCGCGTCGGCCAACCGGGAAGGGCTGAAGGAGAGGGAGACACTCAAAGAGGATGGTTTTGAAGGGGAAAAGGGGATGCTTCGCGAGGCCAACGCCTCTTCAGCGGAGATGATCGATCAGGCGAGAAAAGATATCGATCAGAAGGTCACGGAGGCGCGCCAATCGCTCGAAGCTCAGTTGGAAGCCTTCTCCAAAGAGCTTGCCCATAAGATTCTCGGAAGGACCGTTTAATGTTTGGGGTGAAAAAGAATCTGGCCCATTCCTTGATGATGGTGGTTCTTTTCTTCACGGCCGCCACTTTTTTTTCCCCGAGCTCCACAGCCTTTGCTGCCGGAGGGCACGAGGCCGCAGATCGGAGCGGCGATCTCTTCGACCTCCTCTACCGTTTTATCAATTTTGCGCTGTTAGTGATCATCCTGATCTGGGCCCTCAAGAAAGCCGGCCTCAAGGCGTTTTTTTCTGCTCGCAGGGAGGATATCAAACGGAGGCTGGATGATCTCAGAAAGGGAAAGGAGGAGGCGCAGAAGGGGTGCCATGAGATAGAAGAGAGGCTTAAGGCCTTTGAGGAAGAGCGCCGCCAAATCCTCGAGGAATTCAGGAAAGAGGGTCTCGCTGAAAAGGAAAGGATTATTGGAGAGGCCAAGGAAAGGGTCAAACAGATAATCGATCAAAGTGAATTGACCATACAACAGGAGATCCAGGCCGCCAGAGATCGACTGAAAGAGGAGATGGTCGACCTTGCGGCGAAGAAGGCCCAGGAGATCATTTCTAGGGAGATGACGGATAAGGATCAAGATCTCCTGGTCGATGATTTCATAGAAAGGGTGGGAAAAATACATTGAGCAGGTCGAAGGTGACGAAGAGGTATGCGAAAGCCCTGCTGAGCCTCGGACGCGAGGATGGACAATTCCGGCAGTACGGCGAAGGCCTTGCGGATTTCTCCAGGTTTTGTCAGGACAACAAGGAGTTTATGCAGGTCATTTCTAACCAAGTCTTTCCTGCAGAAGCCCGAAAAAAGATTCTCAACGCCGCTCTGGAGAGGAGTGGTTATTCCGGAACGATAAAGAACTTTTTGAGTCTTCTCGTGGACAAGAACAGGATCGGGGTCGTCAAGGAGATATCCGAATATTATGAAAGACTGACCGATGAAATCTCTAACATCGCTCGGGCTGAGGTGATTACCCCGAGGCCCTTGAAAGAAGAGGCATACACGAGGCTGCAAAAGGTTCTCGAAGGGTTGACTTCAAAGAAAATCAACATAGTCGCCAAGGATGATGAGCATCTCATCGGGGGCATGGTGGTTAAGATCGGTGATCTGGTTTTAGACGGGAGTATCAAGGCCCAACTGAAAGGGCTTAAGGAATCACTAAAAAGGGGTGAATACAGATAATGGAAATTAGAGCAGAAGAGATCAGTCAGGTGATCCGGGGCCAGATTAAGGACTATGAACGAAAGATCCAGATGAGCGAGACGGGTACGGTCTTATCCGTCGGGGACGGCGTCGCTCGTGTATATGGCGTTGAGAACGCTATGGCCATGGAGATGCTTGAGTTTCCAGGGGGGATCTACGGCCTCTGCCTTAATCTGGAAGAGGACAACGTCGGTGTGGCCATCATGGGAGACGATACCAAGATCAAAGAAGGGGATACCGTCAAGAGGACCGGCCGTATCGCAGAAATCCCGGTAGGAGAGGCAGTTTTAGGTCGAGTCATTGATGCGGTTGGCAATGCATTGGATGGCAAGGGGCCTATTGACGCCAAAGAGACACGCAGACTTGAAATGGTGGCCCCAGGTGTTATCGCGCGTCAGCCCGTGAAGGAACCCATGTTTACGGGTATCAAGGCGATTGACGCCATGACACCCATTGGCAGGGGTCAGCGCGAATTGATCATTGGTGACAGACAGATCGGAAAGACGGCCATCTGCGTGGACGCCATTATCAATCAAAAAGACTCTGACGTCTTTTGCATTTATGTGGCGATCGGACAAAAGAAATCGACCGTGGCCCAGGTGGTCGATGTGTTGAGACGGTTCGGGGCCATGGAATATACCACCGTCGTTGCGGCCTGCGCGAGTGACCCGGCCACCCAGCAGTACATCGCCCCCTTCGCTGGCTGCGCCATAGGCGAATACTACAGAGACCGGGGTCAGCATGCCCTTATCATCTATGATGATCTCTCAAAACAGGCG
>Ga0180009_10007117_pt1 | contig 11545 bp, 11 predicted proteins | sample OS_PC_MetaG_FD_123537 | JGI IMG/M metagenome (GOLD analysis project Ga0180009, IMG submission 123537) | Groundwater microbial communities from the Aspo Hard Rock Laboratory (HRL) deep subsurface site, Sweden - OS_PC_MetaG | ecosystem: Environmental > Aquatic > Deep subsurface > Groundwater...
AGAAAGGTGGATGTGTTTCTGATCAATATGCCCAACCTTATATTTTTGCGTTATTATATGGAAAAGTAGATCCAAAATATTTTATTTCGACACGAGTTTTAAATCCTGTTTCAGATTGGGGTTTTTCAACAGTTGCATCTTTTGGCAATTACACTTTTCCTAAAATATGTCCAATAAACTAACATACATATTATTAAGTTTGATTGTTGTATTATCTATTTTTTTACGATTTTTTAGACTTGATAATATACCCACCTCTCTTAATTGGGATGAAATTGCAGCTGGTTATAATGCATATACTATTGCAAACTGGGGAGCTGATGAGTATGGCAATAAGTTTCCAATAGTATTTAAGTCTTTTGCTGATGACAAGCATCCAGTTCATATTTACGCGACAGCAGTCATTGTCAAAATTTTTGGATTATCTGATTTTAATGTTCGAGCAAGTAGTGCTCTTGTTGGAGTGCTTTCTGTAATTGCTATTTTTGTTTTAGCCCGTGAGTTGCTAAAAAATAAGTTGGCTGCTTTGTTTTCCTCTTTGTTTTTGGCAATTTCTCCATATCATATACATTTCTCAAGGGGACTTTGGGAAAATAACTTTGCCTTATTCTTTTTGATTGCAGGTCTCGCAGGTTTTTACATCGGACTTAGAAAAAAGAATTATTTATTACCATTGTCGTTTGTATTTTTTGGATTAAGTTTTTTCTCGTATCATTCAGCCAAGATTGTTACGCCAATTGTGGTTTTATTTGTCTGTTTGACAAATGCAAAAAAGTTATTTGAAAACAAGAGGCATCTTGCTTGGATCATTGTTATTACAATGATTTTTGTGGGACTTATTATAAAAGAGCCAAAAATTTTAGGATTTGCCAGGATTAATCAAACTAAATTATCGAGTGAAGTAAGCATTTTTAATAATTACAAAAAATATTTTACATACTCATATTTATTTCAAAATGGAGATTTGGGGCCAAGGGCTTCAGTAAAAGTAATTGGAGAGTTTTATAAGATAGATTTAATTTTATTTTTTATAGGTTTAATTGCCTTGTTTTTTAAGCGAAAGTGGCATGTAATAACACTTATATTAATTTGGTTATTAATATCTCCAATTCCAGGAGCAGTATCATCAGTTGATCCAAGTGCAATTCGAGGGATATTTATGATAGGGCCAGTAATGTTGTTGTCTGCTGTTGGTGCATCTTCAATTGTGATGTTATTTAAAAATAAGCAAAGCTTGGCCAAATATAAATTTGGTAAGTTACTGCAAACAATATCATTAATATTAATTTTGATATTAATAGGCAAAGAAGCAGGAAATTATTTAAATTATTATTCAAAAGTCTATCCAGTTAAAGAAGCTATCGAATGGCAATATGGAATGAAACAAATTGTTGAGTACTCAAAGGAGAACCCAGGTTTTTATAAAATGTATGTTGATAAAATTAGACAGCAACCATATATCTTTTTCTTGTACTATTTACAAGTTCCATTACCTGAGTTTTTAAATACTGTTAGTTATGATGAAACAGAATCCAAAAGTTTTAATACGGTTTTGTCTTTTGGAAAATATCAGTTTGGAGGATGGAATATTATTGGAAGTTATCCAAATGCTCAAATACTGTATGCAATTACGCCAAGCTATTACACAGGATTAAGATATATCCAGCAATTTGACGTAGCTAAGCTTATTAAGTATCCTGATAGAACAGACGCATTTTATATAGTAGAGGGGCATCAATAACCAAAACCATGAACAAAATAAAATTAAGTGTTGTGTTAGCTACAAGAAACGAGGAAGAAAACATTGCAAGATGTTTGGAGAGTATTAAAGAGATTGCAGGTGAGATTATTATTTTTGATGAATATTCTACAGATAAAACACGCGAAATTGCAGAAAAGTTTGGTGCAAAAGTATTTCTTGAACCACATCATGATATTTTTCATATAACTAAGCAAAAAGCCCTTCAGCAAGCTCAGGGGGAATGGATACTACAACTTGATGCAGATGAAGTGGTTACGAAAGAATTGGCTAAAGAAATTATGGTCATAGTCTCCTCCGACGGTGGCCAGAATGGACTCCTCGGAGGTGATGATAAAAAGCACAAGTTATTTATTAGACATCAGCATTTAATTGAACAAAGAGATGGAAAAATAGGTTCTGATTCAGAAGAGGTAGTTGCATATTTTATACCTCGAAGAAACATGTTTTTAGGAAAACCTTTAATTCATGCAGGAGTCTATCCAGATCCAGCCATTAGACTTATCAAAAGAGGTAAGGCATGGCTACCTGCTAAATCAGTTCATGAAATTATGAAAATTGATGGAAAAATTGCATGGCTCTATAATGACATGGAACATTATGATTCACCAACCTTAAAAAGATACTTAAGTCGTCTTAATCGCTATACTGATTTAAAGGCTCAAGAACTGAAAAGTTCAAAAACTCCAAAAAATATTTTTAGTTTTTTACGTTTTACCATTCTACATCCTACATACTACTTTCTACTGTTATTTATACGTCACAAAGGCTTTCTTGATGGAGTAAATGGTTTCCTCTGGTCCTTCTTCTCCGCCATACATTTTCCAATTGCCTATTTTAAGTATGTAACGAATAAATAATTAGTATGAGATTAAGCATTTAAAAATGCATTGGATGTAAATTTAGTGGCTTCTGAAAATAAAAATTTCTTAATTGTTTCTGATTCGACTTTATCATCAAGAAATTCAATATTATAATCTTCAATGTCAGTCCAATAAGTTAATTGTTCTAGGAAAAGTTTTTCAGAAAAACCTTGATTAAACTTTTGTTTTGATAAGGACACTATTTCATCTAAAGTGAGATATTTATCCTTTATTATAAAATAAATATCAACATAATCTCGCCACTTAGGTCTTCTGCCAACTGTAAAGGCTTTGTTAGTTGCAATATCTTTTATATCCATTAAATCAATCGAATTTGTTTTTATTGGTTTGAACAAAGATTTATAATCATCTCGGAAAAAAGTTATGAATACAGAAGCTGGTGTAGATATATTTAATTGATCTTCAGTATCAACTAATCTTGAAGAAGTTTTACCGAATACATTTCTTAATTTTGTCCATAAATAACGGTCTAATTTATCAAAAGCAAAAATATCAAAATCATACGAAATACGATGTCCAATTTGAAGAGCCAGTGCAGTACCACCACCCAAAACCCCAATGTTTTTGAAGTTTTCTAGTTTGTAAAAAACTTCTAATTTGTCTTTATCTAATGATTCTAGGAAAAGTTTTAACATAGTATCTTTTATCCACAACAGAATCTGGTATTTTTAATAGTACTTTTTGCACAAAATTGAAAGATCTTTCAGAATAGTCTTTTGCTGGATGCTTTATAAATGTTTCTTTAATTTGGTTTTGAGTATAGTTGTCAAATACCCACTTCAAATGCTCCCAGCCTCCATAGGCAAAAATTTGATGAATTATATATACTATATCTCTTTCTTTATCAATATTATTAATATTTCTACTCCATAATATAGCTTGAAGATTTTTGGGTAGTTTTGATGACATACTATCTATATTTTACCATAAATTAGTTGTATTATTAACAAATATATGAATTTAAGAGGTAAAACTGCAGTAGTTACAGGAGCAACGGGTGGAATTGGGAGAGAAATTGTTAAAGTCTTAGACCAAGAGGGAGCAAAACTAATTCTTGTATCAAAGACTGAAAGTGAACTTCAGAGTTTAATCAGAAATCTAAAAGCAAAAAATCACAAATACTATGTTTGTGATCAATCTGACCAGAAAATTTCGGAGAAGATTGCAAAACAAATCTCAAACGATAATAAAGAAATCAATGTACTAATACATTGTGCAGGGATTGGAATATATAAAACTATTGAGGACTTAACGCTTGAAGATTGGAATAAATCAATGAATATAAATGTTAATTCTGTCTTTATACTTACTAAAGAATTAATACAACAATTAAATAACAGAGACAGCTCAATTGTTATTGGACTAGGTTCTGGGATGGGTGTAACAGGAGAGGCAGAACGAAGTGCTTATTGTACTTCAAAATTTGCCCTTCGTGGATTGATGTTGTCACTGGCTGAAGAATATAAAAGGTTTAAAAACCCAAAATTTTGTCTAGTTACATTAGGTAGTGTTTTAACAAGTTTTGGTCCAATGAGTTTTGAAGAAAAAAAGAGAGATATGGAAGATGGTAAGGGTTATCTAACATCTGAATGGGTTGCTAAAAAAATTGTAGAGTTATTAAAATTAGAAAATATAGAAGTAGAATATGAATTTTCTTCTCCAGATTATAACACTACATGACCAGGAATCTTAAGGTATAATTGATTTGTGAATTATTATCAAACACATGAGTTAAAACTAGGTGGAACTAGGTCGTATAGAGATTCGATTAAAAAAGCAAACGTGTTTTTTAAACCCATTGCTAAGAGGACAAAAAGACAACCATATGTAAGATCTGCATATTTTAATAAACAGAAAATATTTTTTAATTACTTTTGGAGGCATTTATTTGATTATTCACACAAGATAAGAATTGAACGGTTACAATATTTACCTGCCGCCATCGAATTGATACAAAAAAGTAGAAATAATCCAGAGACTAAGGAGAATATAAACAGAAAGGGTGAAATGCTACACAGATTTTATGGTTTCACGAAGGAAAAGGAACCATTTTGTGTGCAGATAAAAGAAAATAAAAGAACAGGTGCTAAATTTTTTATGTCTGTATTTAAAGGAAAATAAAAAATTCCCTAAACAGATTGAAGTATATAAACTTCGTTCAGGGAACTTTTATAGTAATATAATAACATATTATGTCAAATAATTCAACCAAAATTGCAATTGTGGCTGGGATAAATAGTGATTTAGACGCTACTCGTGGTGTAGGAACCCATAATTCTGAACTATTCAAAGCAATAAAAAATTTAAACAGGAAGGATATTAAATTTCTAGATAATCCAAAAGAAGCTGACGTAACACATTACACTAAATTTCACCCATTTTTTATTTCTTTACCATTTATTAAGCCTTCTAAAAAAGTAGTTCTTACGATTCATGATTTAATTCCTCTAATTTATCCAAAAGTATATAAACCAGGGATTCGTGGCAGTATTAATCTTTTAATTAATAAGTTTTTACTGCGAAAAAATGTAGATAGAATAATTACGATCTCAGAAACTAGCAAAAAAGATATTTGTAGATTTTTACAGGTGAAACCTGAAATTGTTAATGTAATTTATTTAGCGCCCAAAGAAATTTTTAGAAAAATTACAAACCCAAAATACGGGGGATTGCCGAAGCGCTTCGCTTTGTATACTGGAGACATCAATTACAATAAAAATATTCCTAACTTAATTAAAGCCTGTGAAATCGCAAAAATACCACTAGTTATTGCTGGTAAACAGATAGTAGAAGTTGAAAAAATGGATTTAACTCATCCAGAAACATCACACCTGGCGGGTGTGATGTTTACGAACGTAGTTCGACTGGGATTTGTATCAGATGAAGAACTAAATGATTTATATAATCTGGCTACAGTTTACATACAACCCTCTTTATATGAGGGTTTTGGTTTACCAGCACTTGAAGCAGTTGCCGTTGGAACTGCGTTGGTTGCAACAAAGACACAGGCACTAGTTGAGATTTTAGGGGATAGTGTAACTTATGTTAATCCAAGCGATCCAAAAGATATGGCAAGAGGCATATTAAAACCTAATATAAATATAAAATTACCACGTATTTATACATGGCAAAAAACTGCAGAAGAAACATTAGAAATTTATGAATGAGACAATGCAAAAGCGTGATTTTTGGTTTATTGTTAAAAGTTTTTTAGCGTGGAGAATTGCAATAACTTTAATTGCAATTTTAGCTATTAGATACGTACCGTTATTTAGTCAGAACTTTTTTGGTGGAAAATATATTAATTACATAACAAATCCACTGTTTTGGGGTTGGGCAAACTTTGATGGAGAACATTATTTATCAATTGCTATTTATGGTTACAAAGATTTGCAACAAGCCTTTTTCCCAGCATATCCATTTTTAATGAATATCTTCTCAAATTTTTTTGGATCAGGCCTAGAATCCTATCTTTGGTCTGGAGCTGTGCTCTCAAACGTGCTTTTACTAGGTTCTTTAATATTACTTTGGAAAACAGTAACCCTAGATTATTCAACAAAAATTGCAAAACTAGCAATAATTTCGCTTTTGGTTTTTCCAACATCGTTTTACTTTGGTGCAGTTTATACAGAGTCATTGTTCTTGTTTAGTTCACTTTTAACTTATTATTTGTATCGAAAAAATAAATACTTGTTCTCTGGTTTGGTAGGAATTCTAATGACTTTAACCCGTGTTTATGGAATATTTGTGTTTTTTGTGATTTTAATTGATGTTTTGAAAAACAAGTCAAGCATTATAGAAATTGTAAAACAAAAAATATACTGGGTAGGGTTATCAGTTTTAGGACTATTAACATATATGTGGTTTTGTTGGAAAAACTATAATGACCCTTTCGCTTTTTATAATTTACAAACACTTGTAGGAGAACAACGATCTGACTATTTAATTTTTCTTCCTCAAGTTTTTTACCGCTACATAGCAAAAATTATTCCTAATATTGACTGGAGTAATTTTCCGATAGTGTTTACTACAATTCTTGAGTTATCTACCGCTATTTTATTATTAATTATAATTATTTTAAGTTTTAGGAAAATAAGATGGGATTATTGGATATATATAGTATTAGGATATATCTTACCAAGCCTAACAGGTAGTTTTTCCTCATTGCCTAGATATGTTATCGTTCTTTTCCCTGTATTTATTGTCGCTGCAGCATCGTTACAAAAAATAAACTTCTATTTAAGACTTGGAATATATTTAAGTTTAGCTATAATTGCAGTTATAGCGCAAGCTTTGTTTTTTAGAGGCTATTTTGTATCATGATAAACAAGCTACGCTTATGATTAAGAAATTACTAAATCATCCACTTTTTTCAGGAAGTGCAATTATGTTTGCTGGGAATATGGGTGCAAATGTAATTAACTACGCATATCACTTAATAATGGGAAGGCTTTTAGGGCCTGTTGGTTATGGAATCTTAGCTAGTTTATATTCAATTTTATATTTGGTTAGTATAATTCCATCTTCAGCTAGTGTTTCAATAGTTAAATTTATTTCTTCTGCAAAAGACAATGAAATTTATTCAGTTTATGAGACTATAAGAAAATTTATATTCAAACTAGCGATGGTCTTGGCTTTGTTGGTGATTGTAATTTCACCAACAATTTCAAAATTTTTACACATTGATAATATTATTCCTGTGCTTCTTATTGCCCCAATTCTATTTTTTTCTCTGATCACTTTAGTTAATCAATCAACTTCACAAGGATTACTTAAATTTTCTGGTTTTGTCATACCAGTATTAATATCGTCTTTATCTAAACTTGTAATTGGTGTGGCATTAATATATATTGGCTGGTCTATCTTTGGCGCGATGTTTGCAATTGTAATAGCTGCTGTTTTTGCGTTTCTTTATAGTCTTTCTTATATCAAGAAAAATATAAAACAAACCAAAGTAAAGGTAGTTAATCTAAAACCATTTTTAAAATATTCTGGACCAGTACTACTTCAATCATTAGCTTTTACCTCTATTTTTACAGTAGATGTAATACTTGCCAAACACTTTTTAGATCCGTTTTCAGCAGGAATTTATGCAGCACTTTCAACTCTAGGAAAAATTATTTTTTTTGCAACATCTCCGATTGCATCAACAATGTTTCCTGTAATTTCTAAAAGAAAAGCTCTAAATCAAGGATATATGAAAGTGTTTATAGCCTCGTTTTTAATTACTTTATCTGTTGCAATAACTATAACTTTCTTTTACTTTTTGTTCCCAAATATAGCAATTGGAGTTTTATACGGCAAAGCTTATCTATCAGCCAAAACAGATTTAGTTTGGATGGGTATGTTTATGGTTTTTTATAGCCTTTCAAACTTACTAGTAAATTTCTTTCTTTCAATTGGTAAAGTTACAATAGTTTTTATTCCACTTGTTGGAGCTTTAATACAAGCCGTTGTAATTTGGTTTTATCATGACAGCATTACTCAAATTATTTCTGTATCATTATTTACAACTTTTATAATGTTTATTTGCTTAAGCCTCTATACAGGATATAATTTATACCATGAAGCAAAAAATAAATAACCAACAACCCCAATTACTTTCTGTTATTGTTCCTGCCTACAGGCAAGAAAAAACTATAAAGCGCGATCTCTTAAATATCATAAACACTCTTGAAAATGGACTTCATAATATAGATTTCGAAATAATTTGTGTTGTTGATGGAAAACTTGATAATACATTTAATGAAGCAGAAAAAGTAAAATCTAAACATTTAAAAGTTTATGAATACAAAGAAAATCAAGGAAAAGGTTATGCAGTTCGCTTTGGAATGAGTAAAGCAAAAGGAGATCTAATTTCATTTTTAGATGCAGGAATGGATATCTCTCCAAAAGGAATAATGATGCTTATGGCTCATATGGATTGGTATAATGCCGATATAATAGTTGGTAGTAAAAAACACCCAGCTTCCCGTGTAAACTATCCATTTTTAAGAAAAGTTTTAAGTTTAGGTTATCATATTGGTGTAAAAATTCTTTTTGGACTTGATTTGATGGATACACAAAGTGGTATAAAAATATTTAGAAGAGAAGTTGTTGATAAAATATTACCCAGACTCTTAGTTAAAACTTATGCGATGGATATTGAAATGTTGGCTGTAGCTAAGTATTTTGGTTTTGAAAGGATTTATGAAGGTCCAATTGAAGTTACTTTTGATAAATCAACAAGTGCAATTAGGTGGGATACTAGTTTTTGGATGGCATGGGATACTTTAGCGGTTTTTTATAGACTAAAAATCCTCCATTATTATGACGACTCAAACAAGAAGAACTGGCTATGAATATTTTAGTATTTTCGTGGCGAGATCCAAAACATAAACTTGCAGGTGGGGCAGAGCAAGTTATGCATGAACATATGAAAGGATGGGTTAAAGAAGGTCATTCTGTAACTTTATTTTCATCATTCACGAAAGATGCCAAACAGACAGAATACTTAGATGGAATAAAAATTGTTAGAAGTGGTAATCAATATTTAGGAGTTCAGATTAATGCGTTCTTTTACTATCTTGATAATAAAAAAGATTTTGACTTTGTAGTTGATCAATTTCATGGAATTCCATTTTTTACACCACTTTATGTTACAAAGCCAAAACTTGCTGTGTTACAGGAAGTTGCAAGAGAAGTTTGGTTTAAGAATCCTCTAACATTCCCATTAAACATAATAATCGGATTTTTAGGTTTTATTTCAGAACCACTTATCTTTTTATTTTACAAAAATATAAATTTTATGGTTGGTTCAAATTCGGCCAAAGAGGATTTGACTAAGTTTGGAATAATATCAAAAAATATCACAATAGTTCCACATGGTGTAATACTTCCAAAGATAATACCAAAACATAAAGTTACAAACCCTAAGATAATTACATATTTTGGATCATTGACTGCTGACAAAGGAATAATGGATGCATTAAAGACTTTTGATATTTTAAATAAAAACGGAAAATATAAGTTTTATGTTATAGGTAGACCTGAAACAGACAATTATTACCATAAAGTAATGAATAATGTCGAAAAGTACGGACTTAATAAAAAAATAGAATTTTATAAAAGACCAACAGATGAGGAAAAATTTGAAATTCTTTCAAGATCATACCTATTTATAAATCCATCAATGAGAGAAGGGTGGGGACTTGTTAATATTGAAGCAAATATAGTAGGAACTCCTGTCGTTGCATATCCATCACAAGGACTTGTAGACTCAGTAAGTGATAACCTAAGTGGTGTTCTAACAAAAAACAGTACTCCAAAAGATCTGGTGTCGGAAATAGAAAAATTAGTTAAAGACAAGGTAAAATATCAAAAATTATCAACTGGAGCAAAACAATGGGCAAGTCGCTTCGCGTGGAAAAAATCAAAAAAAATATCTCAAAAATTAATATCAAATATTTGATAGAATACAAACAACACAATATATGAACAAAAAAGTAGTTTGGGTACCAACACCAACATTTTTGTATAGAAATTATTTATATCATAAGATAATTGCTAAATTGCCTAGAAGTTATAGGTTTCTTTTAATTGGTACTGGTAGTGGATATTTTCTTGAAATTTTACAAAAAGAAGGTTTTCAGGGTACTGCTATTGATATATCTTCTGAATCTGTATCCTGTGTTAAAAAGATGTTGAATGAAAATAAAATATTAGTAAAAAAAGGAGATATATTAAAATATCAAGGTAAAGAGAAATTTGATTTAATATTTTCCTTTGAGGTCATAGAGCATATTAAAGATGACCACAAAGCGTTAAGTAATATGTACAAACTTTTAAAACCTGGAGGAAAATTAGTGTTTTCGGTACCTGCACATATGAAGGCTTGGGGTAGAATGGATGAAATAGGTGGTCATTTTCGTAGATACGAAAAGAAAAATTTAACCAAATTGTTGTCAAAATGTGGGTTTAGTATTGAAAGTTTTTGGTCTTATGGTTTTCCTTTTTTGAATATTATTCAAAAGTTTAGTAAGACAGGTATGTTTGTTAAAAACTTTAATCATGGTATTTCAGTAAGCGAAAGAACTAAAAAATCTGGAATTAGAACTGATGCCGATCCAAGATTTTCTTTTTTATATTCAAATAAAGTTCTATTATATCCCTTTTTCTTAATTATGAATTTTTTTGTTAAAACTGATTTAGGTTTTGGTTATTTAGTTGTTGCAGAAAAAAAAGTAAATGTAAACTTGTCAAACATATCAAAATCAATTCATAAAAACTACGCAGTATTTAATGATGAAGTATTGGATGTCAAAGGGAGAACGATGATTGCCAGACAGATTATAAAAGTTGTTTCAATTTATAGAAATAATGTCATTAAACCAAGTTCAATGAAAATATTAGATATTGGTTGTTCTCCAGGAATAATTACAGATTATCTGTCTAAAGAATATGGCCAAGTTGTAGGAATTGATGTTGACAAAGAGTCAATAAATAGTGCCAAAAGTAAATTTCAAAATAAGAATTTAAATTTTTTAGTAAAAGACGGTTCTAAAACTGGATTTCCTGATTCCTCTTTTGACGTAATAATTGCCAATCAAATTTATTATTGTTTTTTAAAACCCAAAGATTTTTTTGATGAAGTTCATCGTCTATTAAAACCCGGAGGTATATGTTATTTTGGAGGAAGGAATAAATATACTTTTTGGGATGCACAGTATAAACTTCCCCTTCTCTCTGTAATGCCAAGAAATTTATCTGATTTTATAGTTAAAATAACAGGACGTAGCGAAAAGTTTGAGGCTGAATATAAAACATATTGGCAGCTAAAAAAGATGTGTAATAAATTTATAGTGGAAAAAATAACTCCTAAAGCAATTCATAATTATAAAAAATATGGTTTTGAAAAATTTAG
>Ga0180009_10007118_pt1 | contig 11543 bp, 15 predicted proteins | sample OS_PC_MetaG_FD_123537 | JGI IMG/M metagenome (GOLD analysis project Ga0180009, IMG submission 123537) | Groundwater microbial communities from the Aspo Hard Rock Laboratory (HRL) deep subsurface site, Sweden - OS_PC_MetaG | ecosystem: Environmental > Aquatic > Deep subsurface > Groundwater...
ATCGGAAGCCGCCGACACGGCGCTGAAAATGGCGATCGCCTATCACCGCGCCAACGGCGAGGGCACGCGTACGCGTCTCATTGGCCGCGAGCGCGGCTATCATGGCGTCGGCTTCGGCGGCATCTCGGTCGGCGGCATGGTCGCCAACCGGAAATTCTACGGACCGCTGCTCGCCGGCACCGACCACCTGCCGCATACCTATAACCGCGCCGAGCAGGCCTTCACGGTGGGCGAGCCCGAATGGGGCGCGCATCTCGCCGACGAATTGCAGCGCATGGTCGACCTCCACGATGCATCGACCATCGCCGCCGTGATCGTCGAACCGATGGCGGGATCGACGGGCGTGCTGCCGCCGCCGAAGGGGTACCTGAAGCGCCTGCGCGAACTTTGCGACAAGCACGGCATCCTTCTGATTTTCGACGAAGTCATCACGGGCTTCGGAAGGCTCGGCCACGCCACCGCCTCGGAACGCTTCGGCGTGACGCCGGACATCATGACCTTCGCGAAGGGGGTCACGTCGGGCACGGTGCCGATGGGCGGCTGCGTGGTGCGCAAGCATATCTACGAGGCCTATCAGACGGGCGCCGATCACGCGATCGACCTCTTCCACGGCTACACCTATTCCGGCCATCCGCTCGCCGCTGCGGCGGCGCTCGCAACGCTCGACCTTTATCGCGACGAAGGGCTTTTCGAACGTTCGCGGAAGATGGAACCAGTGATCGCGCAAGGAGCGATGGGGCTGAAGGATCACGGCCTCGTGCAGGACATCCGCACCATCGGTTTCGTGGCCGCCTTCGACCTCGCCCCCGTCGAAGGGCTTCCCGGCAAGCGCGGCTTCGATGCGATGCGCGTCGCCTTCCACGAGGAGAACATGATGGTCCGCGTCTCCGGCGACACCATCGCCTTCTCGCCGCCCCTCATCGCGGAGGAAAAACACATCGACGAGGCCTTCGACAAGTTCCGCCGGACGCTCGACAAGGTGTCGTAGAATATTATTCCTTATACGGATCGAATGGACGGGGACAGGGCAACTTGTTCCCGTTTTTCGTGGATAAATCACACCGACTGTCACGCGAATGTCATCGGATCGTCACAAATCGCGCCTTTATCCCCGAACGCGACTTGTCCCCTGCTTTAGGGTGCTCGTTTCCGGAGGCGATTTGCCGGATGAGCAGAGCCGGCCGCGAGAGGTCGCCGGCCTTATCCCCACCCCCGTTTGAGGACAAGGCAACGCTCTCTTGTCCCCGCATTCCATCCTCCGCGATCATGCGCCGCTCGCGCGCAAGCGGGGACAAATCGCGGCGAGTGTCACGTGAATGTCATCGAGCCGTCACATTCAGCGCGCTTGTCCCCGGGTGTTTAAAATATTGTGAAATCCCCCGGGTGGGGACAAGAGCCAATGGCCACCGTCCGGATCGATTAAACGGTCTCAAGTGCCCCGCACAGGCTTTCTCTCTAGACCCCACCTGACGCCCTCAGCGGAAGAAAGAAAGGTTCGCTACTTTTTGCGCATCTTCTCGGCTTGACAACGTCCTTGAGATCATATTTCATTTATCTCACTGCAAACGGTGAGATAAATGAAATTAATTCGGATACATATCCCCTTGGACGAGCCAGATCCGGTTCTCGCTGGTCGACTGAGCGGCAAAAAGGCGTTCGTGCGCATTCTCGAACAGCTTCCGAACCTTGCGAGTCCGACGACCGTGTTCTTAGATTTTCATGGAATCGAACTGGCCACCGCAAGCTACTTGGACGAGGTAGTTGTTCGCCTTCGTGACCATCTGCGACTGGCTCGTGTACCGGGCTACCTAGTTGCCTGCAACCTCGGAGATCGCGTCGAAGAAGAGCTCAACGATTTATTGATTCGCGGTTCTGAAGCGATGCTTGCGTGCTCCCTTTCAGAGAGCGGTCACATATCTGTTCCATGTCTCCTTGGATCGCTTGATCAGAAACTTAGACAGACACTCGATCTGATCGAAGAGCTCGGAGAAGCTAGTGCCAGCCAGCTACATGCGGATCACGGCGAGTCGAACGGGATAGGCCCGACGGCGTGGAACAATCGTCTTAACGCCCTGAGCGCTAAGAGTCTTATTGTAGAGATATCTAACGGGCGTTTAAAAAAATACCGCCCCGTCCTGGAGACTGCTTGATGGGAGTAGATTTTCTAAGACGAGTAGCCAAATCGTTCGACCGAGCGTTGGATAAGCAAGCGGTGGAGCTTCGAACCCCAACGCTTTTTACTCACGGCATCAAAAACAGTCAGCGGTCGGCGCTCGCCAGCCTTGACGGCGACATTTCGGTCAATACAGGGGAACAGCTTTTTGTCCGCCTGCTAAATGCGGAATTAGTAGCACAAAAGGGTACGCTCGTTGTTGGCGTATTTCGTTCTCCTCCCGATAACTTTTCTGACGTTGTAAAGCAAAGCGGTGGAATCTGCATTGGTGAAGTAAAGACGATGCATCCGTTTAGTCGCACCGCGGAGGTATCGCTGTGCGAATAACAGAACCTGGGATCGATCAGGAGATCAAGAGAAGCGCACGCCGCGAAAGGCGGCGCTGGGACGACTCAAATAGAGAAATGTTGGCCTTAGGATGCAGAGGTTGTGCAGAGTTCGGCACTTGCGGTGGTTTGCATAAACGTCAACCGGGTTTTTGGTGCATGGACCATTGCTGCGGCTTTCCAGACACCTGTGACTCTGTGTGCCCCCGGAATCCGAAGGCGTTTCTCGATCGAATTCGTGAGATTGATGGATTCGAGTTCGATAATATTCCGCGTACCGATAAGCTGCACTCACCTCTTCTTCCTGCATATGTTCCGTTAGTATACCACAGAAGCCGCAGAAATTTCGCGCTCAGAACGAGCGTAGCCGCAATTCCATTCCACCAACTTTACGACAGAGGGAATCAATCCCCCAAATATTCCAGCAGAACTGCTGTTGCCGACGCCTTTGGTCTCGACGCTACAACCACAATCATCGCTATTGGCTCGGGGTATGATCGCTCTATTGAGACATGGTGGGGATGCGGCTCTAAGCGAAAGGATATACTTCGCGGTTTAGGTGAGGCTGGAATCACTTTTCTAACTTCTCCCAACTACAGCCTTTTTACCGACGCCATCCGGTATGACGACATGCATAGTATGAAGCGCATCGCAATTGCATGGCAGGAATCGGTTGCCCAAGGAGTGCCATGTGCGCTTCATATAAATGCGCGTACAATTCGTGACTACGATAGGTTTATTGAGTTCATCCGAGAGCGCCCGGAGGTCGTAAACATCTCCTTCGAGTTCGCTACAGGAGCCGGATGGCCAAGCCGTCGGGGATTCCACATTCAGCACTTGGCGCGTTTGAGAGAAATGGTGGACAGACCATTGCACCTGACGATAGTGGGCGGCTCTGTATCTGTTCCTATACTTTCGTCTGTATTTGATGGCCTCACCTACGTTGATTCTTCAGCATTTATGAATGCCGTAAAGCGACAACGCCTATATGAGAGCAATGACCGCAGCCTACAGAAGTATCTGGATGCAACGGATCGGGGGGCACCTATCGACAATCTCTTACAACAGAATATCGATGTAATGCGTTTACGAATTGAGTCACGGTTCTCACGTCGATCAAACGAACTTCACTAAACTCGGCACCGCGCAGACATCAGAAACCCCTGAAAGTGACCATGCTGCGAGAGCATAGATACCTTTGTGCTCGGTGAGCCGCCCGAAATAGTCAGAGCGTGATCTCCAGAACGAAACCTCAAGTCTGCATTAAGGTTGGCCAATCCAACAAAAAGTTCGTTGAATCCATTCCCTCTGTTAGCCGACAATCCATGCCGTGAGGCTCCTCGCTGAAGCGTTGTCTGCAGCGCCTCTCCATGATCCGAAAGAGATTGGTATTCCGGGGCCTCCCTCAGAGTCGCCAGAACTCCAAGTCCTGCATCTGCTACAATAAATTCAAATCGAGACTTGTTGACGCTAAACGCGAGAATGCCCGAAGTAGCATGTGAGGAATGCTCAAATATATTAGATTCCATTTCACGTATCGCCGCCGCGAAGCTTCTCGCTGTGTCGGCATGAAATCCTGCTTTTTCAGCAGCAGCCTTAACCGCTATCAGGAAATCTGTACGAGCGGTGTTCGGGCTTTCGGATAGCAAATTATAGGTGGTCCTCAGGAACCCGCTTGTTCGACCTCCGCTGAACCAAAATGCGCTACCGTCAAGCAAAGCCGAGAGGAAAAACTGACAGTCCGGCTCCTCAGATGTTAGACACACATTTATGTGCGGGAAACGTTCCGCCTTCGACTGAAGAGCTAGCTCAATTGCAGGCCCCAAATCTCCGACAAACAGGCTTGGCAGACTCCCCGTATCTGGAAATCTGCCGCCTTCGAATGCGCGAACCAAGTCATCTGCTGCGTCAAACGTGAGCTCTATTCTCGCCATCAGTCAGTAGGCTGACAGAGTTTGCCGCCGTTCGTCAATACCCGCGTTCTGCGTCAGTAAATACTCTGAACTCACTGTCGGCTGCGATAGTAGGGTTTTACTCACGCCGCCAGCAGTTCGCCTTCACTTGCCTTCACCAAGCGCGGCGAAGGTCGTCGCCGCGCCCGTGGCCATGTCGACGCAGGGGACAGGTTCGTTCAGCGTGGCGCGGCAGAGGAACAGCTTGCCCTTTGTCTCCACCCAGATGCCGCCTTGCGCGTTCAGCCGACAGCCGGAAATCATGATTCCCGCCAGGAGAGCAGCCCTGCGCCGCGCGGTGCGGCTTGTCCGCCGGATGCGCGGATAGGGGGCCGCGACCTCCCGCCGCAGGGGGATCCCCTTGGCGGGGACGAAGGAGACACTATCTCCTGATCGTTCCCTCGAAGGCCCGGGTTCCTTCCTCCCTCCCCCAATGGACCCGGCCGAATTTTCACCCTCTCCCGCGAAAGCGGGAGAGGGTTTTTTCTTTTTTGGCTCCCGCGAAAGCGAGGGCGGGATTTTTCGCCGGGTGGCGCGCTTACCCGGCCTCTGCCATCAGATCTCCCATGACGGCCCTGGCCTTGCCCGGATGGGAAACCTTCGCCGCTTCGGCGAGATTTTCCGGATCGCCCACGACCACGACACCGACCATGCCCATGGCGTAATGCGGCAGGCATTTGTAGCCGTAGATGCCTTCCTTCTCGAAGGTGACGGCGACGGCTTCGTTCATCCGGCCCTTGAAGGGCTCGGCGCCTTCGGGCGTCATGCCGCCGATGCTTTCCGCATTGTGGCTGCGGTCGGTGGGCACGAAGGTCACCGTGTCGCCCGGCGCGACGCGCAGGAAGGCCGGCTCGAAGACCATGGCGCCCGCCTCGCCGCGGTTGAGCATCTTCACCTCGAAATCCGCCGCATGAGCGGGGAGCGCAGCGAGGAGGCCGAGACCGAGCGCGGACGCGCAAATTTCATGACGTGTACGAATTTTCATTTTTCCTGTTCCTGAAACGAGGGATCTCGCGGGCGGGACGAAACCCGCCCGCGAGCCCCCCAGCAACGCCCCACCGCAGCAGCCCGGGATCAGTGCCCGGCCATGCTGAGTTCGGCGCCGTGCGTGTCGAAGATCGCCGTGTCAGCCGGACCTTCCACGGCGATCTGCGCGACGAGGCCACGCTCCATGCGGGACAAGGCGTGGTCGACAAGGAGGTAGCGGCCCGGCACGTCGAAGGTGACTTCGGCGACCGTCGCACCGCCCGGCGCGACCGTGACGGTCTGCACGTCCACGGAGGCGGGGCTCACGAGGGAGCCATGCGTGTAGACCTTGTCCATGATCTCGCCGATGACATGGAAGCTCGAAGTCTTGTTCGGGCCGCCGACACCGAAATAGATGCGCATGGTCTCGCCGACATGGGCCTTGATCGCATTGTCGCCCGTGAGCGCGCCGACCGTGCCGTTGAAGACGTAGTATTCGGGCTTCTCGTCGAGCAGCTTGTCGTAGTCGGTGAAGACTTCGCCTTTCTGGCCGTAGGCAGCCTCGGTGTAGACCTCGCCCTGCATGACGTAGATTTCGCGATCGACCTTGGGCAGGCCGCCTTCCGGCTCGACCAGGATGAGCCCGTACATGCCGGCCTGGATGTGATCGGCGACCATGGGCGTCGCGCAATGATAGACATAGATGCCGGGCTTCATGGCCTTGAAGCTGAAGGCCGTTTCATGACCCGGCTCCGTCTGCGTCGCCACCGCGCCGCCGCCCGGCCCCGTGACGGAGTGGAAGTCGACGGAATGGAACATCATGCTGTCATCGGCATTCTTCAATGTGACCTCCACCGTGTCGCCGACACGGGCGCGGACGAAGGGTCCGGGCACAGTGCCGTTGAAGGTCCAGAAGCGGAAGGTCGTGCCATCGGCGAGCAAGGCCTCGCGCTCGATCGTCTCGAGCGCGACCTTGACGACCGCGGCATGATCGCGCGTGATGGGCGCGGGCAGAGCGGAAGGATCGTGGGCGATGGATGCCAATGCGGGAGCGGGGGCGACGGCATCCTGCGCTTCTGCGGCGACAGCGGTACCGGCGCCAAGAGAGAGACCGGCCATGAGCGCCATGGCGCTTGCCGTTCCGATGAGAGCTTGCCTGAACCTGCTCATTTGCGTTCTCCTTGACGCTGAAAGTGCGGACGCGTGCGGTCCGTCCATGCGTTGAAGATAGGAAGGTCCCCGACGGCGCGATTTGCGCTGCAGCAATTCCGGGGCGGATCGTCGAAGCTCACTCACACGGAAGGCGAGGAAGCATGGAGATGCACAGACGCGCAGAGCTCATCAGGCCGGTCGGTCTGTTCGACGGGCTCGACGAGCAGGCGCTTCATGCCGTTGCCGACGCGGCGCGCGAACAACCTGTTTCCAAAGGAGAAAAGCTCTTCGAGCAGGGCGACGAGGCAACGCATGGCTATGCGGTGGGCTGGGGGCAGATCCGCCTCGACCAGGTGACGCCGGACGGGCAGAACGTGGTGCTGCGACATATGGGCCCAGGCGACATGATCGGCGTCGTCGCGGTGCTCAGGCGCATTCCCTTTCCGGCAACGCCCGTCGCGCTCGAAGACGGGATGGTGCTGAGCTGGAGCGCGGGACGGCTTTCCGACCTCATGGAGCGGTACCCCGCGATCGCGCAGAACGCTATCCGCGTGGTCGGCGGGCGCGTCGAGGAATTGCAGCGGCGCCTGCAGGAAGTGGCGACGCAGCGCGTGGAACAGCGGATCGCCTCGGCGCTGCTCCGGCTGGCGAACCAGGCGGGTCGGCGCACGGAAGACGGGATCGAGATTCCTTTCGCGTTGTCGCGGCAGGACCTTGCGGAGATGACGGCAACGACGCTGCACACGGTGAGCCGCACGCTTTCGGCCTGGGACCAGGAGGGGATCGTGGATTCGCGGCGCTCCAGCCATCTCGTCATTCGCCGTCCGCACCGGCTGGTGGAAATTTCCGGGCAGGCATGAGCGCGGCATTTGCGCCTGCGCAAATCCGCCGCAGGGAGAGCCGCTAGAGTTCTCTTCAGCACGGAGCCGGAGGGACGAGAAATGACGACGAATTTTTCCGCGGATTTTGCCCGCATGACGGTGGGCGACCTGTTGAGACGCTGGCCGCAGACTGTCCGGGTCTTTCTCGACTACAAGATGAACTGCCCCGCCTGTCCCATCGCGCCCTTCATGACGGTGGAGGAGGCGGCAGGCGAATATGGCATCGATGCGGCGCTGCTGAAGCGCGACATCGCGCGCGCGGTCGCCGGTGCGGAGTGCGTTCAATGACGGTTCAGAGCGGCGGCATACCGCGCTACCGGCAATGGGCGGGACCGGCGGTGCTCGAACAGGGCTTCCGGCCCTTCTTCCTGCTCGCCGGATTTTACGCCGCGCTGGCGCTTGGCCTGTGGGTGAGCGCGCTTACGGGCGGCGTTGCACCGCAGAGCCTTTTTCCGCCGCTGATGTGGCATTCACATGAAATGCTCTACGGCTTTGCGATGGCGGCGATCGCGGGCTTCATGCTCACCGCCATTCCGAACTGGACGGGCCGCATGCCGCTGCAGGGCCTGCCGCTGCTTGCGCTCGTGCTTTTGTGGAGCGCGGGGCGGATCGTTCTCTATTTCTCCGAAGCAACCGGGGCCATGGCGGCGGCGGCCGTCGACCTTGCTTTTCCCGCCATCTTTCTCTGTGTCGTCGCGCGCGAAATCCTTGCAGGCCGCAACTGGCGCAACCTGCCGATGACCGGCGTGCTGACGCTGCTGCTTACGGGCAATGCGCTGATGCATGCGGAAGCGGCGGGCGCGGGCGTGCCGGCGGGAAGCGGCGCGCGGCTCGGGCTCGGCGTGATCATCCTCCTCGTCTCGCTGATCGGCGGGCGGATCGTACCGAGCTTCACGCGAAACTGGCTGGCGAAGCGCGGCGCAACGAAGCTGCCGTCGAGCTTCGGCATGGCGGACCGGCTGGCGCTTGGCGCGACGGCGGCGGCGATGGCCGTCTTCGTTGTCTGGCCGGACAGCACGGCACTCGCATGGATCGCGCTTCCTGCCGCGCTCGCACAGGCGGTGCGACTGGCGCGCTGGCACGGGATCGCCACGGGTGCGGAGCCGCTCGTCCTCGTTTTGCATGCGGGCTATGCGTTCATTCCGCTCGGCCTGGCGCTGCTCGGGCTTGCTGCGATTACCGGCGCCGTACCGCTGACCGCGGCGCTTCATGCGTTCGGCGCGGGCGCCATCGGCACGATGATCATGGCCGTCATGACGCGGGCGACGCTTGGCCATACGGGCCGCGCGCTCCATGCGGACCGTGCGACGGTCGCGCTCTATGCCGCCGTGATCCTTGCGGCGCTGACGCGCATCGCCGCTTCGTTCCTGCCGGAGCTGACGATGACGCTGCTCACGATCTCCGGCGCGTTCTGGTGCGCGGGCTTTCTCGGCTTCGCACTCGTCTATGGACGCTATCTCCTTCGCCCGAGACCGGGACGCGCATAATGCGCCGTTCACGCCGATGTGAGCGCAGTTGATTTTCAAAAGCGGTATCCGCTCCACACCTTGCAGAAGCCGGACGACATTCGCCGCCCGGCACGCAAATGCAACGGAGCAGAAGAATGACGCATTCAAAGCGCAGAATTACGGTGGCAGTTTTCGCGGCGGCAGTGACCGCCATGACGGGCACGGGCGCCTTCGCAAAGGACGGAAGCCCGACGCTCGACCAGGAGAGCGCGCGCAGCGCCTCCGTTTTCACGGCATCCGCCGACGCCTCGAACGATCAGGCGCCGTCGAAGAACCGTTACAGCAAGCGCTGAACCGGTTCTTCCCCTCGGGGCGCGTGCGTATTTCGCGCCTCGAGGACCCGGTGCGCCTCCCAGAAAAACCCTTATCCCGCCGCGACACGCCGCCTTCCCCGGAAGTTCTCGCGCGCCGGGACCGCCGCACCCTTCCCGCGTTTTTTCGCGCGCGTCTTCTTCAATTCCTCGCCCACTTCCGCGATCGCCTCGATCGCCGGCACGAGCCGCGCGCCGAGCGGCGTCAACTCGTATTCGACAGACGGCGGCGATGTCGGCATCACGCGGCGCAGGATCACGCCATCCTCTTCCATTTCGCGCAGACGCGTCGTCAGCACCTTGGGCGAGACGAGCGGAATATCGCCGCGCAACTCGCTGAAGCGGCGCGGACCGCCGCGCAAATGCCAGATGACGTTCGGCGCCCAGGCGCCGCCGATGATCGACATGCATTCGAGCAGCGGACAGGCTTCCGGCGGGGCCGGGCTCAAGTTCTTTCGCATTTTCAAGACCATAGGCGCTCTCTCCGCAGTGATCTGGTTACCGCCGGGAAACGGGATTCTTCAGTTTCATCTGGAAATCAGGTTTACAGGAGAAAGTACACTTCGTACATCCCCCTCGAAGCCGGCTTCGTTCGACGCAACATTCCAGGGAACCGAAAACATGAAGCTCTATTACACGCCGGGCGTCTGCTCGCAGGCGGTCCATATCGCGCTCGCCGAAATCAATGCCGACTTCACGCTCGAGAGGGTCGACCTCGCAACGAAGAAGACCGAGAACGGCGGCGACTACCGGCAGGTGAACCCGCTCGGCTATGTGCCCGCGCTCGAACTCGACAATGGCGAGACGCTGCTCGAGGCGCCGGCGATCCTGCAGTATGTCGCGGACCTGAAACCGGACTCGAAACTTGCGCCCGCGGCCGGCACGCTCGATCGCGTGAAGCTGCAGCAGCAGTTGAACTTCACCGCATCCGAATTCCACAAATCGTTCGGTCCGTTCTTTGCGGCGGTGAAGCCGGAAGGCGCCGCGCTCGCCCAGGCGATGACAAAGCTCGAGTCGCGCTTCGATGTCGTGGACGCGCTTTTCGCCGACGGACGTCCTTACGCGATGGGGGAGACCTTCACGGTCGTCGACACCTACATGTTCGTCGTCGCTTCGTGGACGAAGCTCATCGGCGTGAACCTCGGAAAATGGCCGCATGTGGAGAAGTTCGTTCAGCGCGTCGCGGCGCGGCCGCGGGTGCAGCAGGTTCTGGAGCGCGAAGGGCTTTTGAACGCGGCATGAGGACAGGCGGGGCCCGGATCGATGCCGGGCTCCGCCCCGTAAGGGAGAGCAAGAGCCATGTCCGACGACCACAGGGCTGTGACGCAACAGCTCAAGACCTATTTCAACGGCCTTTACTACAGCGATGCGGTGCTGCTGCGCTGCGTGCTCCACCCGGAAGCCCGCTACGTGACGGCGGCGGGCGACGAACTCGTGACTATCGGTATGGGGAAATATCTCTCGATCATCGAGACAAGGGTTTCTCCGGCAAGCCGGGGCGAGGAGCGACGCGACGAGATCGTCTCCATCGACTTCGCCGGGCCGAAGACCGCCTTCGCGAAGGTGCATTGCGCGGTGGGCGAGCGCTATTTCACCGACTTCCTCACCTTCATCAAGGCGGAGGGGCGGTGGCAGATCATCTCCAAGGTGTTCCACTACGACATCGTCGATGCGAAACAGGACGATGCAAAACCGGGTGCGGCAGCATGCCTTACGTAAACATCAAGATCACGCGCGAAGGCGCGACGAGAGAGCAGAAGGCAAAGCTCATCGAAGGCGTCACGACGCTTCTGAGAGATGTGCTCGGCAAGGACCCGGCGACGACTTTCGTTGTGGTCGATGAAGTGATGATGGAAGATTGGGGTGTCGGCGGACTGCCTGTCGAGGAGTACCGCCACCGCCTCGCCAGGGAAAGTGCGGACCATGAACATCAATGACGACTTCGCGGCGCGTGCCGCCGTTCACGCGGACGCGCTCGACTGGGTGCCCTCGCCCATGCCGGGCGTGGAGCGAAAGATGCTCGACCGCGTGGGCGGCGAGGTGGCGCGCGCGACGACCATCGTGCGTTATGCGCCGGGCAGTCATTTCTCGCCGCATATCCACAGCGGCGGCGAGGAATTCATCGTGCTCGACGGTGTGTTTCAGGACGAACACGGGAATTATCCGGCGGGAAGCTATGTGCGCAACCCGCCGACCTCGCGCCATACGCCCGGTTCGGAGCCGGGCTGCACGATCTTCGTGAAGCTCTGGCAGTTCGATCCGCGGGACCGGACG
>Ga0180009_10007119_pt1 | contig 11540 bp, 17 predicted proteins | sample OS_PC_MetaG_FD_123537 | JGI IMG/M metagenome (GOLD analysis project Ga0180009, IMG submission 123537) | Groundwater microbial communities from the Aspo Hard Rock Laboratory (HRL) deep subsurface site, Sweden - OS_PC_MetaG | ecosystem: Environmental > Aquatic > Deep subsurface > Groundwater...
CAAAGAGGTGATTTTAATGAGATCAAATAAAAAAGCAGGATTACAGATTTCTATTAATGCCATTGTTATCCTGATTCTGGCTATAACTGTTCTTGGCATAGGACTTGCCTTTATAAGGGGCATGTTCAGTCAGACAATTGGCCAGCTTGGAGAGGTAAGCAAGGATATTGAAAATGATATGATTAATACAATCAGGGACAGCGATGAAAGGCTTGTCTTGCGTGAGGAAAATATAGAAATCAAGAAAAGCGGTGAAAAAACGATTTATTTTGGAATAAGAAATGAAGAAGAGGACGAAGCTTTTTTTTACGTTGAATTTAGGTGTGACAGCAAAATGGATGAGGATGCAAATTTAGATGATATCACGTTTAGTGTATTTAAGGAAACAAAGACGCTTGAAAGGGATGAGATAATGGTCCTGCCAGCAATCATTAAGGTATCACCAAAGGCAGTTGCTACAACATACATGTGCAGTGCACTTATTAATGAAGGAGATTATGCCTCAAAGACATTTTACATAACAGTTACAAAATAATCTTTAGCATGTTAAAAAGGGATTTTTATGGAACATAAGAACATTATTGTAATTTTTTTAATATTTATTATCTTATTAACCAGCGGCTGCAAAGAATGCAAACTTAGTTCTGACTGTGATTCAAAAATTCCTGATAGGTTTAGTTCATATAGCGATAACTGTCTTGATATAAAATGCGTTGATAACACATGCAAATTTACTTCTGAATCTGATTGCTGCGGAAATAAGGACTGCGAGCGCGATAAAGGTGAAACAGAATGTTCATGCCCAAAAGATTGCGGCAAATGTGAAGGCAAGGGTGAGATAAAGATTGGCTCAAGAACATATGATACAGAATATCTTGAATATCAATGCAAGGATAATGAATGTGTCCTTAGTATAGACGAGTCTTTGATAAGGAGTATTGTCCTTACAGATGACAAGGAGTTTAGCTATTTTAAGATTGGAATAACATCTTCTATTGACCAGCCATTTAACATAGACACTTCAAAATTCAAGGTTAAGATTCAGCTGGAAGACACAGATGAAGATTTGGTGCTTCCGGTTACAATAACATCTCTGAAGCTTGTTGAGAAAGAGCTTCTGATTGGGGAAAAGGAACTTGATGGAACCTTAAAATATGTTGGTGATTCTTTCATTGAATCAATACCAGTCAATGAAGGAATCATGCAGGATGTTGAAGAAGAAAAAAGAATGAGTTTAGTCATTGGTTATACTTACATAATAAAAGAAAGAACAGGGCGTGACAGCGAGGGAAATCTAATATATGAAAATAAGGTAAGGAGGGACATATACACAAACTCATACAGCTCTAAAATATTTTTTGTGAATCCTGAAAAATGAACAAGAAAGCATTTGAATTATCAATAAATTTTATTGTAATACTTATCCTTTCTATAGTTATATTTGGGTTTGGCATTAAGTTTCTTAGTGATTTTATGAAAAGTGTTGATGATATTACTAAATTTACTGACTCTGATTTTAATGCTAATATGGAAAAAATATTATGTGATTCCTCAGAGAGAACATGTATTGGAATAAGCAGAAAAGAGATAAGGCCAAATAAAGTTGGGTTTTTTACATTTGGAGTCCTGAATACATATGAGGAAAGGAAAAATTTCTATGTTGATGTTGAGCAGGCAGATCCTTATGAAAACAATCCAGATGAAATAAAATATCGGTTAAATAATGAATTAACTCTTGACCCTAATGAGCAGGATAAAGTAGTAATAGCTGTTCAGGTTCCCGGCGGCACAAAAAAAGGAACATATGTACTTAATGTTTATGTCTGCAGTGATGAAAGTATTTCATGCGGGAAAGATTCTAATAACAGGTATGGTACAACACAGAAATTATATGTTGTTGTTCCCTAGTCTTATTTAATCTATTTTACAAAACCAGACACTAATTTTTTTAATTCTTCTTTTTTATTTTTTGCTCTTTTAATAACAGAAGCAACCAAAACTCCATCTGCTCCTAATTCAATAGATCTTCTAATATCCTTAGCATTATGTATTCCAGCTCCGCAAATGACTTTTATTTTATTATTAATGGATTTTATTGAGTTGACTGAACCAGTTATAATTTCTGGACTTGCCTCTGAAATAGATATTTTTGTTCCTATAAATTCTGGTGGTTCTATAGCTATGAAATCTGGATTTAAATTTGCAATCTTTTCTGTAGCTTTTGTGTTGTTGGCGCAGACTACTGTTTTTAGCCCAGCTTGCTTTGCTCTTTCTATGGATTTTTTTAATAAATCAAAATCAAGCCTGTGCTCAGAATGATTTAATAAGGTTGCTTCTGCACCAGCCTGCTTTACAGACTCTGGCAGCAAAAATCCAGTGTTCTTTCCAAAGCTTATTGCATCAACATGCTGGCTTAAAACGGGTATGGAAACAATTTTTGAAATCCTGTAAATGTCTGTGCTCTGGACAGCAACAGCAATGCTTGTTTTTGTTTCTTTTGCTAGTTTGTTACAAATCTTTGCAAGCTTTATTGCATTATCTCCAGTTGCCTCTTTATATGTTTTAAAGTTTACAATAATTATTGGTGTTTTTAGCATTTTATTTTGTTAAAATATGTTTTGTTTTAAATATCTTTTTATGATTTAAACATTTTTCTTTTTGAATCTTAAAAAAATAAAAATTGCTATAACAAACAAGACAATGCTTACCAGCTGTGCTCCTGTTAATCCAAAAAGAACTTTTTGCTCTACCCTTATGAATTCAATTAAAAACCTGAAGGTGCTGTAAACCATTATGTAAGTTAAAAATAATGCACCATTAAACCCCTTTTTGTATTTTTGTTTTGAAAGGAAAATAAAGATTAAAAACAATGCAATGCTTGAGTAAATCTGGGTTGGATGCCTTACTTCCCCCAAATATTTAATTCCCCAGGGCAGTGTTGTTTCAATGCCATAACAGCATCCCCTTAAAAAACAGCCAATTCTTCCAATAGCATGTGCAAGAGGAATTGATGGTGCAATTACATCCGCAATCTTCCAGAAGTTCAGCTTGTTTTTTTTGACATAAAATAAACCAAACAGAATTCCGCCTATAAAACCACCATGGAATGACAGGCCTCCTTCCCAAAACCTAAAGATATCTAAGAAGTTTGTAAGATTACTAGGGTTAAATAATAAATAGCCAACTCTTGAGCCAATGATTGCTCCTATTATAATATAGGTAACAAGGCTGTAAATTTTTTCATGGTCTATTTTTTTTCTTTTGGCTTCTTTTGCTGCCAAGATTGTTGCAGCAATAAATGCAATTGCAACCATAAAGCCCCAGCTGTAAATCTTCAGAAATCCCAAATCAAGCAAAACAGGATGTGGTGTATATGGTATCATATTATTCTTGCTTTTTTGCTTTTTTAAAAAACTTTCTAATCCTTTCCCAGCGATAATAGAAACATTTAAATATCTGTTATCTAATTTATCCTGTATAATTTTTATAAAAAGGAGGAAAAAGATGAAAAAAATTCTTTCGGACATTAAATCAGGATTAAAAAAAGCATTTGGCTCAAAGACAGAAGCAGAGTTACTATCAGAAGGCGAAAAGGAATACCTTGAGCTTGACACAGAAGGCGGAGAGTCCAAGGCCAATATTATTGTAAGGCCGTTTGTTATCAATGATTTTTCCGATATAAAAGAAATTCTTGATTCATTAAGGGAAGGCTATACAATTGCTTTGATTAATATTAGGCCACTGAAAGATAAGGATTTAGTAGATCTTAAAAGGGCAATAAACAAGCTTAAGAAAACATGCGATGCAATTGATGGGGATATTGCTGGGTTTGGAGAGGATTATATTGTTGTTACACCTTCCTTTGCACAGATTTACAGGTGCAAGCACACAGCTAGTGTTAAATCAGAGGGATAATAAACATTTTTATAAATGAAAAACCTTTTTAACCTTTATTGGCTATAAGGCAGAAAGTTTTGCTGCAAGAGCCCTATGAAGTATTATGAAAAAAGAGGTTGCTTATATGAATAAGAAGGAATATGAGGTTTTAAAGGCTAAATTTTTAACATTAGTTGCAAGCGTGCCACTGCCCCTGAGGAATGAGATTATAGCTGTAGTTGGCAAAAAAACTGTTTCATGGAATGCTGCTTACGGGGAAATCAAGCAGGATACAGATAATGCAAAAATTATACTGGAGCATCTAAAAAAGATAGGGTTGGTATAACTATGAAAAAAGAAGATATTGGATATTTAAAAAAATTAGTTAAGGAAAGGCTTGCAGCTATGCCTCCTGATGTCAGTTTCTCTATTGGAGATTTTGGAGATTTTACTAGGGATGAATTAATTGAAGAAATTGACAAATATTCAGAAATAGGAAAAGAGGCAGTTGATATGCAAATAAATTTTATAAAGAAAATGCCCAGAATTCTTGCACCTTAAAAATGATGATTATAAGAACAAACCATGATACTTTAACAAGTTACCTTTATACATGGTCTAATGAATTGATAAAAGAAGCTAAGAGAAAGGGATTTAATGTTGTTAAAATTGAAGGAAAGGATATAACTGAAGAAATAATTAGAAGCAGGATTAAAAATAGAAAACCAAATTTTATTTTTTTTAATGGACATGGAAGCAGTACATGCTTGTTTAATAATGATAAGAAACCTTTTATTGGCATAAATTCTTCTGATATTTTTGAAGATACAGTAACATTTACCAGGGCATGTGACTGTCTGAAGGAGTTGGGGCGAAGTGCTGTTAAAAAAGGTTGCCGGGCTTTTATAGGTTATAAGAAAAAATTCTGGATCGCTCGGCATCATAAATATGAATGCCGACCACTTAAAGATGAGATTGCTAAACCAATACTTGAATGCTCAAATGTTATTGTCAAAGAACTGATTAAAGGCAAACCTGTTGATGAAGCCATTAAAAAATCACATGAGAAATCAGCTGATTATATCCTTGAATTAATATATTCAAAAGAACCGTTAGCAGTTGCTTCCTTACAAGCTCTTGTTGCAAATGACTCTACATTAGGCTTTGAGGGTGCTTCATCTGCTAAGATATGCTGAGAGATTCTCCTCTTTAACTATTTGAACGTGTGTTAAAATAGAAACATTATATATGGGATTATAATCCCAAGATTAAGCTGAAAATAGGGATTAAAGTCTCAGAATAAAATGGAATTCAAAGAAATAAGAACAGATTATGAGATTCTGCAATGAGAATTGCGAGTTTCCGCTTTTTGGATTAAAAACAAAACATTTAAATAGTATACTTCAAAGTAGTATACTTGGTGATATACTATGTTCAAAAATAGGATAAAAGAGATAGAACTGTTGGAGAAGCTGTATGAAGAGAAAAAGCCCAAACTTGTTATTCTTTATGGCAGGAGAAGAGTCGGTAAAACTGAGTTACTAAATGAATTTGCTAGAAAGCACAAGGCACTGTACCTTGTAGCAAGGCAGGAATCTATTAAAGATCAGCTAGAGAAGATGAGCGAGGAAATTGCTGAATTTTTTAAGGATGACATATTAAAACTTAATCCTTTTCAAAATTATGATGCATTATTTAGTTATTTGGCTAAGAAAAAGATTCCGGCAATATTTGATGAATTTCCTTATCTGGTTGAATCCAACAAAGCACTACCCTCCATACTCCAGGAACACTGGGATAAGAATTTCAGCAAAGCGCATTCTTTTATTGTACTCTGCGGCTCATCAATTTCAATAATGGAATCCCTGTTGGGGCATAAATCCCCAATTTACGGAAGAAGAACAGAACAGATATTGCTGGAGCCACTAAAATTTAAAGATGCATGCAGTTTTTTCAGTGGGTTGAGTAAAGAGCAGAAAATAATTTTTTATTCGGTTCTTGGAGGAACTCCAGCCTACTTGCTGGAGTTTGATTATGGTAAATCATTAAGTATTAACCTCAAAGAGAAAGTTTTGAGAAAAAACAAATTTCTTTATCTGGACCCCTTATTTGTGATGCAGGAAGAGCTTAATGAGCCAAGCACATACTATTCAATAATAAAATCCATTGCAAAAGGGAACACCAGGATGGGCGGTATAACCAATGATACCGGGCTTAACAAGGGAAAAATTACAAAGTACATTAGTGTTCTCCAGAATCTTCATTTAATTGAAAGGAGAGTTCCAATCACTGAAAAAAAGAGGGAGAAATCAAGAAAAGGGATTTATCTTTTAAAAGACAACTATTTCAGATTCTGGTTTAGGTTTGTATTTGAAAATGCAGAATATATTGAACAGGACATGCAAGACAAACTGGTTGCTGAGAAAATAAGACCTGAACTAAACAGCTTTGTTGGAAGTGTTTACGAGGAAATTGCATTGGAATGGATAAAAGAACAAAACCAGTTTAACAGTTATTTGTTTGGCAGATGGTGGAACAAAGAAGAGGAAATTGATATTGTTGGAATAGACAAAGAAAAAAGTAAAATCCTGTTTGGAGAAGTTAAATGGAAGAACCTTAAAAAGGATGATGCAATTAAAATAATCAATAAGCTAAAAGAAAAGGCAAAACAGGTTAAATGGAGAGATAATGCAGAGGAGATGTTTGTCTTGATTGCAAAAAACATTGAAGCAAAAGAAAGCCTGAAAAAATCAGGTTACTGCTTGTTTGATTTGGAAGATATATGCTTGTAGGTTTTTTTGCAACATTTGCTTTAATGAAAAGTTTCCTGAAGAACTGCCTAAGAAGAAAAATCAGCTGGGATTTTCGAAACATTTAAATAGTATTTTACTTATATAAGCAATATGTTACTCAATAAAACTGAAAAAGTTATTTTACAGGAATTTTGCAAAGATTATTTTAAACAGGTATATGGATGGGAAATAGCAAAGAATTACAAGATTAACCAAAAAACAGTGTCAAATATATTAAACAAACTGGAAAAGAAAAATATACTCAAATACAAAAAAGAAGGGAGAAACAAGTACTATTTTCTTAACAAGAATCTTTGTACTATAAAAGAGTTAATTAAGATTGTTGAAATTGAGAAAAGAATAGATTTTCTTAATAAGCATCTGGCGATGAATAAGTTGTTCAGGGAGCTCCAGAAGAGAGCAGATAGAATTTTGATTGTTTTTGGAAGCTATGCAAAATCAAGGGAAGATAAAACATCAGACCTTGATTTGCTTGTAATTGGAAAAATGAAAGATACATTTGATATTAAAGAATCATTTAATCTGGATATAAACATTATAAAAAGCAATGCTAAAAGAATTAAATCAAATGAACCATTTATAAAAGAGCTGATGGAAAACCATATAATACTTAAGGGAATAGATGAATTTGTAGATTTAAAATGGTCTCAATAAGCTGGTGCTCAAAGCAGAAAAATGGGATTAGGATAATTGAGCCAAATCCTAATATGTCAGATAGTTATATATCTCTTGCAGAGGCTTCAATAGGGACCATGAATCGCGAGAAAGACAAAAATATAGTGTTTTCAGTTGCAGCAGGATATTATTCAATGTACTATTCCCTTTATTCTATCTTAATGAGGATTGGAGTAAAATGTGAAATTCATAAATGCACAATAAAATTCATGGAAAATTTTTTGAATAGTTATTTTTCAAAAGAAGATGTTAAGATAATATATAATGCCTTCAAATTGAGGAACAACATGCAGTATTATGTGGATAAGGTAGTAGATAACACTGAAATAGAAAAATTGATGAAAAATGCTCCAGATTTTTTTGCCAAATGTAAAGAGGTTATAGCCTCCTTTAATGAAGATGATATTAAGAGGATAAGAAATAGTTTAAAATGAAAATAATAAATATTGTTGGGGCAAACTTCATGAAGGTAGAAGAATGATATTTAAAGAATCTGAAACCCTAGAATTTAAGAAGATTACTTCTGAGTTAAAGAAAGGACTAATCTCCATATCAGCTATTTTAAACAAATACATCTTATTGAAAAATGGGGTAGAGGCATAAAGTTGATTTTGTCTAAAGAACCGGATGCTGATTTTAAGGAGGTTGGAAGGCAGTTTATTAGCATTTTTAAAAGAAAGGAAGTCACCCCCCAAGTCACCCCCCTAAGTTAAATTAACTGAAGAATTTTTAGAAAAAGCTGGATTAAATGAAAGGCAGAGAAAAGCTGTTGAATATTTAAAAGAAAAAGGAAGAATAACTAATGAAGAGTATAGGATTCTTAATAATACTCATAGAGTAACTGCATTTAGGGACCTTAATGATTTAACTGATAAAGGAATTATTGAAAAGATTGGAAAAACAGGTAAATACACATATTATAAATTGAAGCGTTAATGAAGCGTTAATGAAGAGGAAAGGGCAAAAGCACTTATTATACACTAGTGTCCGATTAGTGTCCGAATCAGAAATTTGGTAAAGGAAAACAAGTTGTTATGGTAAACGAAAAAATGAATAATATAATAGAATAGAAATATCAAATCCTAAACAATTACCAGAATCATTAACTCCATCCATGTTAAAGAAAAAACATGATTCTATTCTGAGAAATCCTTTGATTGCTAACAGCTTCTTTTTAATAAAGTACATTGAGAAATGGGGCAGAGGCATTAGCTTGATATTATCTAAAGAACCAAGTACAGATTTTGAAGTCGTGGCAGGAATCTTTGTTACAAAATTTAAACGTAAGCATTACGTACCAGTTCCTACCCAAAAGACTACCCAAAAGATTCTTAAGTTAATTAAAGAGAACCCACGAATTACGAGAAATGAATTAGCTAAAGCTCTTGACATATCGTCGGATGGAGTAAAATACCATCTTAATAACTTAAAGAAAGAAGGTATCCTAAAACGTCTTGGTGGAAGAAAAGAAGGGCATTGGAAGGTTTTAAAAATTGACTCAGGAGCAAGCTTAACTTTATGAAGATAACTCCTTTGATGAGGAACCCTTAAGTTGATTTAGTAGAGGAAAGAAGCGGAAAATTATTTGCTTTTGAGTTTAAATTCAGGAAATCTTCAGTTAGAAAGCCTGCTGGTTGGAAAAATTATAAACTAATAAACAAAGACAACATTTGGGAACTGTTACAATGAGAATACTGATGCTTAATTATGAGTTTCAGCCGCTCGGAGGTGGAACTTCACCTGTATCATATGAGATAGCAAAAGGCTATGTTAAGCTAGGGCATTCTGTTGATGTTGCTACTGCGGGCTCGCGGGCGGCTTAAACAAAAACTTTATAAATATCAAAAGGATACATTTTTTGTATCTTTATGATATGATGATATTAAGGTCATAAAATGGAAAAAAACAAATTGAAGCCTTACAAGCTAGCTGTTGAAAAATTAGCAAGAGAAAATAAAAAATTCATAACAACTAAGGAGCTGGAAGGCTATTCAAAAAGATTATCTACAAACCCATCATACCTGATAAAATATCTTCTTAGAAATAAGTATATTTCCAGAATTTTTAAAGGAATTTTTTATGTGAATTCCGTGGAAGAAAGAAAATTAGGAAAATCAGACATGACTTTTTATGAGATATTAAAAAACGCCCTGGAAATTAAGGGCATAAAAAACTGGTATTTTGGGCTAGAAACAGCATTAAAAATGAATAACATGACTCATGAATACTTTTTTGTAGAATACATAATAACAGATACGCTATACAGGGCAAAATCCGTGATTATAATGGGCAAGAAAGTTAAGTTTTACAAGATATCCCCAAAACTGATGAATTTTGGAATAATAAAACAGGAAGCCTGCTATTCAGACCCGGAAAAGACTGCGCTAGACTTGCTCTACCTAAATCATTACGACAAGAAAAGCTTTTATGAAATAGCTGAAAAACTCTTAAAAGATAAGCTAATTAAATACTCTAAAAAATATAATGGCAAAGTTATGAGAATTGTGGAGGGATTGAATGGTAACTAAAATAGTAGATGCAATTTACAATAAGTCAGGAATAAGCCAAAGAGACCTAATAGAGAAGGATTTAATATTGCATAAGATTCTTTTAGAACTCTCTTCCAACCACTATTTCAGGGAAAATTATGCATTCAAGGGAGGAACTTGTTTAATAAAATGTTATCTCGGCTATTATAGGTTCTCAGAAGATTTAGACTTTACATTCAAAAATAAAGGGATATTTAAGAATAAATCAGAAAAGCAAATAAGAAAAATAGTTTCGAAAGAAATCGACAAATTATCTGAATTGCTAAATAAAACCTGCCAAAAGCTGAATTTGGAATTCAAGCCAGAGAAAAGCAATAAGGAATATTTTGAATTCAGGGCGGGAAATAAATTTACAACAATCAAAATGTATTATCATTCTCCAGAATTAAATAAAAAAACCTTCATTAAATTGCAGATAGATTTCTTAGAAGATTTAATATTTGAATGCAAAAATAAGAAAGCAAGCTCCCTAAGATGGAAGGATTATGATGAAACAGAATTTAAGTTCATACTGCCAGAAGGCTCAGAATGGTTTTTTCAATCCCCTGAAATAAGCTGTTATGACATAAAGGAGATACTATGCGAGAAAATAAGGGCAATATTGACAAGGCAAGGAGTAAAATCAAGAGACTTTATTGATATTTACCTGATTGCAAAAAACCAAGGATTAAACCTAAAAAACCTGAAAAAAGAAGTAGTTAAAAAAATAATTTCTATGCTTAAATACGAGAAATACCTTGATAACCTTAAAGGGCACATGAAAGAAATCCCCTCCTTTAAGATAGGGGAAGAAGAAAAGCTCTTAATAGGGAAACTTGACAAGGATTTCCATAAATTCCTAGAAGAAATCAATGAATTGCTAAAAGAAGTCATAAAGGAGATAGAAAATGAGCACTAAGCTAAGAATACTGATGCTTGATTATGAGTTTCCACTTTTGTTATAATCATTTATAAAGCCTTTCAGTGTAATGAAAACCTTTAGATAGGCGGTGTATCATGAACCAAAAAGAGATGGATTTTATTTTGCAGGAAGGGGAAGGAAGTTTATTAGCATTTTTAAAAGAAAGGAAGTTACCCCCCAAGTTAAATTAACAGAGTTAGAATCAAAAATACTGGATAAGATTAAGAAAAATTCAAGAATTTCAAGAAGTCAGCTTTCTAAGGAATTGAATATAAGTACATACACTATCAAAGAATACGTAAACAGACTAAAGAAAAAAAATATGTCAAAAGCTCGGAAGCACTGCCAGTCACAGACTGGCAGCATGCTCGCCCTGCGGACTCGACCTCCTCCCTCTTGAGCACATTTTATTCCATTATAAACCACTAGTCACAGACTAGTGGAATAAAATGTTTTAAAGAGAATTGGAAAAACAAGCGCTGGACATTGGGAAGTCATAGAATGAAAATAATAAATGTTGTTGGGGCAAATTTCATGAAAGGTGCTTTATCATACTAGCCAGCAATGAGAATCGAAAGGTTTATATAGAATAAGAGATTTTAATCACTAAATTACGCCAAAAAAGGAGATAACAATCCCAAAAATGAGATTTAAAAGAACAATTGAAGATAAGATTAAAGAAAAATTTTTTAGTGGAAAAGTGATTGTTATAGTTGGAGCCAGGCA
>Ga0180009_10007120_pt1 | contig 11539 bp, 13 predicted proteins | sample OS_PC_MetaG_FD_123537 | JGI IMG/M metagenome (GOLD analysis project Ga0180009, IMG submission 123537) | Groundwater microbial communities from the Aspo Hard Rock Laboratory (HRL) deep subsurface site, Sweden - OS_PC_MetaG | ecosystem: Environmental > Aquatic > Deep subsurface > Groundwater...
GAGGGCACCTTGCGTGACGAGTCCGAGTCCGGGCGATACAGAACGTCGGACGACGAGATCATAATCGGGGACGACCGGGGGCAGGTTGTCCACGTGCCTCCGCGGGCGAGGGATCTCCCGACCGAACTCGAGCGATTCTGTGCATACGCTAACGAGGACGGAGACCCGTTCGTTCACCCGGTCATCAAGGCGGTCCTGCTCCATTTCTGGTTGGCCTACATCCACCCATTCTGCGATGGGAATGGAAGAACCGCGCGGGCTCTGTTCTACCTGTACATGATCAAGCATGGCTATTGGTTGTTCGAATACGTCTCCATCTCGAGCGTGATTCTCCACAAACGGAGTCAGTACGAGCGCGCCTTTCTCTACTCGGAGACGGACGATGCAGACGTCACATACTTCCTGACGTTTCACCTGCGAGCCATCGAAACGGCGCTCGGCCAGCTTTGGGAATACATCGACGAGAAGAACAGGGAGGACGCCGGGCTCCGCGCGCGGCTAACCCGGGATCAGGGCTTGAACCACAGACAACGCGCCTTGCTGGGGAGGGCCTCGGAAGACGCGAACGCGACCTTCACCATCGAATCCCACCGGGCATCTCACAACGTCGCCTACGCGACTGCGAGAAGCGACCTCATGGAGCTGGCCGGAAAGGGCTACTTGGATTCGCGACGTGACGGTCGGGCCTATGTCTTTTCCCCAGCTTCAGACATCCGGACCAAGCTTGTGCCACCAACAACCAGAGAATGAGAACCGGCGCCGCACCACCACTGTCATCAAGCGGGTCACGTCCGAACCTATCGAAACTCGTAGCGGCATGGGCCGGTTGGCCGACCAGGGCCAGGAGGCCCGATGCCGCCAGCACGACCATAGTGTGCGCTTACCCACGATTGCAGCTACTCGTACGCAGCGCCCGTGTCGCTGATCTCGGAGATCGAGGACGCCTCTATCTCTGGGCCAGCCATGCGCACCGAGGCCCCCGACAATCTATTACCGACTACCCGGACGGTCCTGCCGGCCAGAGCGACATACGTGGGATCGTCCTTGGCCGCGTTGGCGATCACCGCGACCGTCGTACCGACGTCCCCGGTCGCCTCCGTGCCGCCGATCACTGCCCAGAAGCCCCCCTCGAGATCCCTCCATTCGAGGGTGCCGTACGCCTCCGACGTTCCATCCGCCAGGTCGTAGAGACCGGGCGCGAGCCTGGTGCCCATGGACGGGTCGTCGGGAGCCGACTGCAGTGCGGTCGTGGTGGGTTGCGGCGCGGTCGTGGTGCTTTCGGTCGCAGCGCAGCCAGACACGACCAACGCTGCGAACAGAACTAGGGCAAAGGCGATGCTCGTGCCCCTGCGGTTCATGTGTGGACCTCCTCCGGAGTTCGGACTTCTTCCTCATCCGTGTGACGCACGAATCCTCCGTTCGGTGCCCGCCGGCTAAGATGCCGCATTCAACGGTATACAAAAGGAACCATATCAAGCTTGAAGAAGGAGACCATGATGCCCAAATTCATGTTGCTCTATAGAGGAGGTGCGGCCACGGATCCTGGGGAGATGACGGAGGAGCAGGTCGCAGGAGAGATGGCGAAGTGGATGGCGTGGGGAGAGAAGGTCGGCCCAGCTCTCACTGATTTCGGCAACCCGTTCGGCGCCGGCGCCTCGGCTGTAGGTGACGGGTCCGCAGGAACACCCACCCCCTTGTCCGGCTACTCGATCGTCGAAGCGGCAGACCTCAGCGCTGCAGTGGGGCTAGTCGAGGGCCATCCATACCTGGGTGACGGGTCCGGCAACTTCGCCGTCGATGTCTTCGAGGTGATGCCGGCACCGGGGATGTAGCGGCTCTCGTCCATAGCCGGCGGCTCAGTTCTCGACGGCTGTCGGCATCGTATGTGTTGAGGAATCAGGGCTTCAGCAACAGCTCCAGGTTCTCCCGCGACAGCAGTTCTCGGTCCTCGACGCGCTCGAGGAACGGGCTGACGTCGGCGATCACGTCGGCCATATCGGCTTCCGCGAGCCTCGACTGCACCGCGGCGCGCCAGGTGGCCTCGGCAAGGGGGCCGGCGGGATATCCGAACTGCTCCAGTGCGTTGTTGAGAAGGGTCAGGTTCGGGCTTGGCCACTCGGGATCGGCCAGATACCAGACGAGGTCGTAGACGTCGCGTCCCTTGATCCAACCGCGGGTGAGGATCGCGTTCACCTTGCCGGCCAGGAGCGACGCCCGATCGTGATGCTGTAGCCGCAATGTCACGAACCGGCGCACGATGGAAATCTCGGTCGTGGCGCCCACGGGGGGATTCGTGTCGACGTCGACCTTGATGACGAGCTTCTCCTCGGGGCGGGTGGACAGACCGAGTTCGGCGGGCAGGCCGGGGAAGGCCACCTTCGCCGAATGCACCGGCCCGGCGTCCCGTACTCCCATCTCAACGGCGTATGCCTCGGCTCGGAGATCGTTCCCCACGCGCGTCATGGTGTCCCGCAGGCCGAAAGCCGTGCTCCCTTCTAGGAGGGCAAAATCGAGGTCTTCGGAGTAGCGCGGCGTGCGGTAGAGGAACCGCAGGGCAGTGCCGCCGTGGAACGCGAGAGCCGCCAGGGCGCCCAGCCGCTGCATCGATTCCAGAACGCGCGCCTGTAGGTATTCGCGTACGATGTTGCGCGGATCGACGCCCGGTGCCGCCTCGGCCAGTAGCTCTCTGAGGATGTCTTTCACAGAGGTTCGAACCTCTCTTCCACTCCCCGATCGCCCGCGATCCCGGCCACCGCTTCGGCGGCCCGCATCAGTTTCGGGCGTGTGGTCCGTTCGGCGAAGCTCATCAGCCGCTCGAGATCGAGGGTGGTTGTGTCGAGCCGAAGCTCAGCGAGGTAGCGGGGATCGTCGGCGCGCGGAGTGAGATGCACCAGGTCGAGGAGGGCCTTCTCCGCGGTGGCCACCAGAACCCGAGCGCCCGGGGCCACCTCGAGTAACTCAGCGCCCCACAGTAGGCCCGGGGCGATGTGGCGGAACTGGTACACGCCGAGGGGAGTACGCCGCGTGCGTGGCCGGCCCGTAGACACTGAGGTCACCACCGGCACGTACTCCGGGATCGTCCCCCGGAACGCAAGAGCGGCCTGGGCGCTCACGTACGAGCCCCGTTGGAGCCGGTTGGCGATCACGAACGGATGGGGATGGGCGTCGGCGTACGGCACTGCAACGACGTACAGCCCGCGGCGCAGTTGCAGTAGTTTGCCGGCTGCGGTCCAGCGCGACAGCCGGCGGCGCACTTCGGCCGGATGCGGTTCGCCCGCGAGGAGAAGTGCGGAGTCGAACATGGTCTCCCCCGGAGGGAGGATGTCGAGCAGATCAACGAAGCGCATTGCACTATATTGCCAATTACGGCAAGTAAATGCAACGGAAATACTCCTCTGCTTCCGAGAGCGTGGGGCGCCTCGCTACACCTCGCCCGCGGTCATCACGACATCGAATGGGACCCCCAGAGCCTCGAAGTGCCGCTTCCCACAACGGATTTAGTCGGCCTCGCTGGTACGCAGCTTCATGATGTCGCGAGTCCCCTTGGTCTCTCGAACCAGATAGACGGCCCGCCCGTCGTCCTTCACCAGGGCCCAGTCGGGGTTGTATTCGCCGAGTGGCGTGTCGATCTTGAACCACGTGGGCAGCTTCACGAACAGTTTGATGTCGTCGCGCTCATCCAGACGGCGGGCGAACTCGCGTTCGATTTCGGAGTCGTAGACCACGTACTCGTACACCGACTTGCTCACCTGCAGCGCCGCGAGGTAGTTGATGAGTTCCTCGTTCTTGAAGAGCAGCATCTCCCACTCCGTCTCGGAGCGGGCGTCGCTGTTGACACGCTCGTACTTGATTCCGTCGACCAGCAGTCGGTGAAGCTCGTACCTGAGAACGGCTGCAACGGCGTCGAGGAATCGTTGGGGGTCGTTGAAGAAGTCACCCAAACGGCCGGATTCGATGAGAACGCGGGTGAGCGTTGATCGAGTCAGTTCGGTCTCGTTCTGTAGATACGCCAGCAGGTCGGGCACGGGCGTGGCCGAGAGTGCGATATCCTCCTGGGCGACGGCCGCGCCCGTCGCGACAACTCCGCCCTTCGCCACCGCCAACCGTCCAGTGGTGACACGCACGATAGGCCTGCGAATCGGCTCCATCTGCTTGATCCCGCCCACTGCACGCCTGACCAGTTCGTCGGTGTCGAACTCCACCCGGTAGGTCGTGCGGGGCTTGATGTGGTCCCACAATGCCTGGAACTCGGGACCGAGCACCACTTCCTTCTTCAGCCGGTTTGGCCCGTCGTCGCGTTCCCGGCGGATGTGGCTTTCGATCTGGTAGGCGGACAAGAGGTCGATGACCGCCGGCCTCAGATCGTGGTGCGGGCTGGGAAGCTTCAGGCTGAAGCCCGGGCGCAAAGGGGCGAAGCCGGGCTGGATCCGGCAATACCCGCAGACCGTTCTGATCCACCGGCAGGCGGAGACCGCGGCCGATCTCCTGCCGCTTCTTCACGGCGCTCCTGGTCTCATTGAGGGTGCAGATTTGGAAGACATTGGGGTTGTCCCAACCTTCGCGCAGGGCCGAATGACTGAAGATGAAGCGCAGCGGCTCGTCGAGGGAGAGTAGTCGCTCCTTCTCCCTCATGATCAAGTTGTAGACCTCATCGTCGGCCTGCGTGTTGCCCCGGGTGTCTTTGAGCACGCCCTTCCTGTCTTGGGCGAAGTAGCCGTTGTGGAGGCGGTCGAGCGGCTGGCTGAGCCACTCCAGATCGCGGTAGCCCTCCTCGCTGGCCAGTGCCGACAGTTCGGCTTCGAACACTTCAGCGAACCGACCTTTCGTCGGCTGCCCATCCGCACCGTAGTCTCGGTGGTTCGCGACCCGGTCGACGAAGAAGAGCGACAGCACCTTGATCCCTCGCCCGCGCAACTCCAGTTCCTTGGTGAGATGGCGCTTGACGGTGTGCTTGATCTGCACCCGCCAGATGTCGTCGCGCATGCCCCCGATCTCCTCGCCGAGGCGCAGAGTGCGGTCGTTGCTGAAGCGGACGAACTCGCCTCCGGGCTCGGCATTGATCTCGGCCACCGAGAAACCTTGGGCATAGGCTGCACGCTCATTGGAGAGAGGGAAGAGATCGACCCCACCCTTGCCCGTATGCCGCCCTTGTCGTCAACTGATTCGAGCCGAACGTAGGCGTCGTTGGCTCCGCCCTCCGCAGCAGCACTCGCCACAACGATCTGTTTGACCAGCTTCAGTTCGAAGGCCCGCACCGGGTCGAGCCGGTAGACCAGGTTGTACGGGTTGCGGTGGGTGGCAGAGTAGCGCAGCGTACACAGCGGGTTGAGGGCCTTGATGGCCTCTTGCGCCTTCTCAGTGGAATCGACGCTCTGCGGCTCATCGATGATGACGAAGGGGCGGGCGGCCTGTACGAACTCGATGGGCTGGCGGCCGGAGAGTCGGTCGCTCTCCCTGTAGATGACATTGCTCTTGCGTTCTTCTTCGGTGCCGGCGAAGTTCTTGCGGAAGGCATCGATGTTGATCACCAAGATCTGCAGAGTAGTGCTGGTGGCGAAGCGGCGTAGGCGATTGACCTTCTTGGCATCGTAGACGAAATGCTCGAAGGGTAGGTTGTTGTAGAGGGCACGGAAGTGCTCGGCGGTGATCTCGATGTTCTTGAGCACGCCCTCGCGGATGGCCACGCTCGGGACCACGATGATGAACTTCTGGAGCCCGTACCGTCGTGACAACTCGAAGATCGTTCGCAGGTAGACGTAGGTCTTGCCCGTGCCGGTCTCCATCTCCACGGAGAAGTGTGGACAGAAACGCGACATGTCCGCGGCGTTGTCGGAGAGCGCCCACGCCTCCAGAGGCGCGTGCGGGTCGGCGACGTCGATGTCGTTACGAGCCTGCACCACGCGGGCGTTGGCCGCCAGTCTGTCCTCGGCCGGCAGTAGGTGGTTGCCTACGCCGAGTTCGGTCTGATCCTGTCCGGCCAGCAAGGGGCCGAGGTCACCCATGTTGATGACCGCGTAGTCCTGCATACCCCGGGGCTGCCCCTCGAAGAGGTCGGTGATCGCCGCGGCGACGGCGTCCAACTGGAACTGCTGGTTGGCGTCGAACTGTAGCTTCACTCGTCGGGACTCTCATGTTTGTCAACGATCCGCTTCGCCTCGCGCTCGAAATCGCTCTCGTAGTTGCGCTCTTGGGTCACGCGAAATCTGGCGTACTCCTCCTCCGCCAGCCCTTTGGCGACATCGTGCGAGACGCGGCCAGCGTCGGTGAGGATCTCGTACTCGTTGAACTGCAGGAACGCATCCAGTTTCTTGGCCCAATCGGCCATGCGCATGGGTATCTGGCGGGCGGCCTGGTTCTCGGCGTAGTCGAGGAACATCGATACAATTCGCTCCAAGGCCTTGATTTCGTCGTCGGCCAGGTAGTTCTTCGCCACCATGACATCCGGTTTCAGAATCTTGCCCTCGGGAGCGTTCTTCCAGGTGGTCAGGCCCATGTGTGGTTTGGCGGCATCGGCCCGGTCGACGATGATCTCCGCGGCCGTCTTGCCGGCGATGGCCCAATGGAGCTTGTTCTGCACGGTAGAAGCGCCGCTCGCTGGCCCGGATCTCGCGAATGCGCTGGAGAAGCTCGTCAAAGTAGTCCTTGCCGAACCGCCGACCCTGCTTCAGCCGCTGGTCGTCGAGTACGAAGCCCTTGATGATGAATTCCCGCAGCGTCCTGGTAGCCCATATGCGGAACTGAGTCGCCTGTCGGCTGTTCACCCGGTAGCCTACGGCAATGATGGCATCGAGGTGGTGGAAGCCGGTCAGGTGTTTCTTGCCGTCCGCGGCAGTTGTCCGGAAATTCCGGAGAACTGACTCCTCATCCAATTCCCCGGAGCCAAAGATGTTGCGTAGGTGCTCGCTGATCGTCCGAACATCGACGCCGAAGAGCTCGGCCATGCGGCGCTGGCTGAGCCAGAACGTCTCATCCTCGAAGAACACCTCGGCCCGAGCCACTCCGTCGGCCGACTCGTAAAGAATGATCTCGCCCTCTCGCGCCTGGAAGTCTTCGTTCATCACCACACGCCTTTCCCGGTGCCTATGGGCCGGGCAGCAGCCTCAGTACGCTCAAGCCAGGCTACCAGGGGTAGAGTGCGCCGTTCGTACACCATTGGTTGTACGTTGGCGAGGTCGCGGCGCATCACACCGTCTTGAAGCTGGGGACGCCCTTGGTCTTGAAGATCTGGACCGCGTTTGCCTTGAGTTGGTCGTTGCCCGCGAAGCTCTCATCCAAGCAGACGACGCGTTCGGGCCTGCGGTCGGCCATAGCCCGGATGACCTCCATGGTCAGATTGCGCTCCAAGCAGACGAACAGGGCACCATTGTCGACGCTGTGCACGGTCACCCCGGCCAACTCCCGCGACTCCACCGGCGTGGTGAGCGAGAAGCCGCTCTTAAGCAAGATCTCGTAGAGCAGGTCGTCGGCCGCTCGTCCTTCCCGGATATGGTCTACGTGCATCGCGAGCTGCTCGGCGAGGGAGGCGGTGTCGCGCGGCACGTCGGCGTTCCAGGGGGTGAAGTTGGACTCGGCCAGCTTGAAGACGCGGAAGCCTCGGTCTTGGACCTGACCGCCGCTCAGGTCGAGCCGGCCCGCATCCTCATCGTCGAGCTTCTTGATGACCCGGCGGACGCGTTCCTTGGTGATGTCGGCGATGGTGGGGTAGTCGTCACGCCCGGTGGGCTCGGGGAGCTGGACAAGGATGAACTTCCGGTTGCCGCCATCCTGTCGGTTCAGTTCGAGAACGGCTTGGGCGGTGGTGCCGGAGCCGGCTATGAAGTCGAGGATGATGTCGCTGCCTTCAACCGCGCAGGCGAGGTTCAACATTCGTTGAATCAACCCGGTAGGTTTCGGGTTGTCAAAGACAGCTTCCCCAGAGAATAGCTTCTTGACCTCTAGGCCGCCCTCGTCAGTTGTTCCTGTACTTTGATAAGCCCAAAGGTCTACCGGAACTAGGCCTTCACGCATTTCATTAAGAAAGTTCTTCAGTCTAGGATACTTGACGTCACCGTGCTGTCCTCACCATAAGCGGTTCTCACGAACGTGCCTCTCATGCTCGCGACGTTCGTACTTCCACGCGTGAGTGGGATGTTCTACTGCCGCACCTGATATGGGTCGCATTATCACATGTACCAGGTTAGGGCGTTCCTCTTTTCGAGCTAGGTTGACGTACGAAGAGCTGGTCCACGCACCTCGCTCATCACCATCGGGGTTGTCGTAAATCTCCTTGGACTGCTCACTTCTTGGTTCTCTCAAGATATCGATGGTATCTGTTCTTCTGTAGGCCACGATACTATCTTTGAGAGAATAGAAGAGGCGGGCGTTATTGCTGCGCGTATACCGCTTCTCTCATGCGATCGACGCCAGGAAGTTCTCTTCACCGAAAACCTCATCGCACAGCCGTCGTAGGTTCGTCACCTCATTGTCATCAATGCTGATGAAGATAACCCCATCCTCCCGCAGGAGGTTCCGCGCGAGATACAGCCGCGGATACATCATGTTCAGCCACTTGGAGTGGAAGCGACCGTCGGCGTCGGTATTGGTGCCGAACTTGCGGCCTTCGGCGTCGACCTGGCTGGTGTACTCCAGATAGGTCTGCAGGCTCTCGGTGTAATTGTCGGGGTAGATGAAATTGTTGCCGGTGTTGTAGGGCGGGTCGATGTAGATCATCTTGACCTTGCCCTGATACGACTTCTGCAGGAGCTTGAGAACCTCGAGGTTGTCGCCCTCGATGATCAGGTTCTCCGTGGCGTCGAAGCCGACACTCTCCTCAAGGCAGGGGCGGAGGGTCGCCAAGCTGGGTGCCTGGATGGTCCGGAAGCTGTCGGCCTTGCCCGGCCAGTTCATGCCGTAGCGTTCCTTGCCGGTGTCGACCGCCTCGCCCAACGCGAGCTTGAGCCGCTCGAAGTCCACCTTGCCGCCCTCGGTCCCAACTTCGGGGAACAAGCGAAGCAGTGCCTGCCGCCTGTCCTCGGCGATGTCCAGAGAATTGAGGTCGAGGTTCTCGGGCTGGTCGGTCATGCCGTGGGCTCCTCCCTGCCGCGACCGTTGCTGCTCCCGGATCGGTGACCCGGCGTCCGGAGCCTCTCGGCTCAGCCATGGTAGCGGGGCTTTCGCCAAGTCTATCGGAGCGGCGCCGGTTGGCGGAAGGGGCGTGGCGCGGTCTGCGGAGACGGGGCACGACCCGGCCTGCTTGAGGCTCCGGCGACACAACGAGCGTCGAGTTTCGTTGGCCACGGCGCAAAGACGTCGGCAACTCTACGTGCGGGATCTTTCCGGGCAACACGTCAAAGCCCTGAGGATCGCTCTCCCACCGCACGCCGGCACCACACGCGGGAATCAGTCCCGAGAGGAGTCTGCTAGGCTTGGAGCGGCGGCCGCAGATCCGCTCGACCACCGGCCCGTCCGCCCAGGCCATGAAGCGCACCCGGCAGGAAGAGGGACGCATGAGAGAGATACGAAAAGCCCAGCCCGAGATGTACGCGGCAGAACTCGACGCCGACCTGGGGAGGTACCGGGAGGCTGCACTCGAGCAGGGGGCGTCCCGGGCCGCGGTGATCCCGGTGGGCGACATCCCGGTCGACGAGCGTGTCACTCTCAAGTGCCGCGTCCCGCGGTGCTTCGGCTACGGCGTGGGCGCCAACTGCCCGCCCCACACGTTGACCCCAGCCGAGCTTCGTGGGCTGCTGGAGGGCTACCGGTGGGCCGTGTTCTTCGGCGTCGACGTGCCCCCGCCGGTGATCGTGCGCGATCGCGCCACGATCGAGGAGCGGGTCGACGCCTACCAGAAGGTCTACGACATGGTCTCCAACCTCGAGAGCCTCGCCTTCTACGACGGCCACTACCTGGCCTTCGGACTGGCCGCCGGCTCCTGCCGCCACACCTTCTGCGGCAGCCTCGATGACTGCGCCGCCCTTGAGGGCAAGAAATGCCGCTTCTCTCTCAAGTCGCGACCGTCGCTGGAGGCGGTGGGCGTCGACGTCTTCCGCCTGGCCGCGGGGCTCGGCTGGGACATCTACCCCATCGGGAGCTGCGCCACCCCCGACGAGGTGCCGCACGGCACGCTCTGCGGCATGGTCGTGGTGCAGTAGGCTGAGGGACCGGCCGATGCTCGTTGCCCGAGCCCTTGCGTGAAGGGCCGCGAGTTGTCCCGGGGTGAAGTCGCCGTCCGCGACGGCGAGGGGGAAGGGCCCCGGTGACGATGTTCCGCACCGCTCTTGCAGACCCACTGCGCGCCCATCTCCGCGATGTCATGAGGCTCTGCCAGGACGACCTTGCCGCCGACTGAGGCCGCGGGCCCCTGTCAGACGTACTGTCGTTCCTGCGCGACACACCTGCGCAGCAGGCCAAGACGTACCCACCGTCCAGGAGTTGGTGGGCCACACTGTGCGTGCGACGATGATCTGCGCCCACGTGCTGAACAGCCGCGGCCACGGCGTGCGCTGCCCACTTGACGAGTGACAGCCGCGACATATACGGTCTGCCTATGCACCGGGTATCGTCGGCGCGCGCGCCGCCACCGTTGCCGAAAGGCCCTGGAGGGTGCGATCGTCGCCTGCTTCAGACGTGCATAGGCAGACAGAAAGCGGGCTGTGGCGGAGTTCGGCAGACTGCCGATGTAGTGTTAGGCCGGATGTGAGCGTCCGCCGCCCGATTGCAGCGGCGTATCCCGCTAGTCACGCTTGACGTTAATCACGGCGCGCGTTACTATACAACCATGATTGTCTCGTTCAAGGATGCAGACACCGAGCGGCTCGCCCACGGACATCGGGTGAAGCGCTTCGTGAGCATCGAGTCGGTCGCCAGACGCAAGCTCCGGCAGCTTGAGATTGCGGGCGTGCTCGACGACCTGCGCGTGCCGCCCGGCAACCGGCTCGAACCGCTCAAGGGTGACCGCGCGGGCCAATACAGCATCCGGGTGAACGACCAGTACCGCGTCTGCTTCCGTTGGACGATGGCGGGCGCAGAAGAGGTCGAGATCGTGGACTACCACTAGGGAAGTGATGACGATGTCCCAGCTCAAGCCAGTGACCCCGGGCGAGCTCCTCCTCGAGGAGTTCCTGAAGCCCATGGGTATCTCGCAGTACCGGCTCGCGAAGGAGATAGGCGTGCCGGCCCAGCGCATCGGTGAGATCGTCGCTGGCAGGCGCGCCATCACTGCGGACACGGACCTGCGTCTGTGCAGGTTCTTCGGGCTGTCCAATGGCTACTGGCTCCGTGCCCAAGCGGCCCACGACACCGAGGTTGCGGAAGACGCGCTTTCAGATACCCTGAAGACGATCAAGCCTTGGTCTGGGATGGGTGCGAAACTCGGCCACACGGCCTAACAACGATTTCGAGCAGCTGCGCTTCGCGCACAGCTCAAATCGATGACGTTAGGCTCCGTCACAGAATAACAGTAGCAATACCGCCCCGGCCGTGCTACGCTTCACCACATGGACGCAGAGGCCGGCATCAAACAGCGATTCGAGCTTCTGCTTCCGTTCCTCGATGAGCGCAC
>Ga0180009_10007121_pt1 | contig 11537 bp, 12 predicted proteins | sample OS_PC_MetaG_FD_123537 | JGI IMG/M metagenome (GOLD analysis project Ga0180009, IMG submission 123537) | Groundwater microbial communities from the Aspo Hard Rock Laboratory (HRL) deep subsurface site, Sweden - OS_PC_MetaG | ecosystem: Environmental > Aquatic > Deep subsurface > Groundwater...
CTTGCGGCTTGGTTCGCTGCCAAACGTCAGGTGCAAAAGCTACACTAGAATCATAGAGTTGCTAGTGTTCCTCATGGTTCTGACATTTGCTCGCAACCCAGCCGCGCCGGGAAGCAAATGTCAAAACCGGAACACTAGCGCTTCGCATCGAACGCCGGCTCAGATCACTTCGTCGCTGCGGTCGTCGGTTTCGCCGTATCGCTTGAGGACGGCGGGCCTGGTGCCTTCGTAGACCTTCGCAAGCCCGGCCGCGATCTTGGCGTTCTCGCGCTCGAACAGGCTGTTGCCGTCAAGGTCGCTCTCGACGATGAACGGGCCGAAATTCTCAACACCGATGACCCACATCGCCTGCGCCAGCCCAAGTTCGTCGCGCCAGTGCACGCTTCTGACGCCGCTGACGCCGCGCCCGAGAAGCGCGCCCGTGCCGTAGCCGACGGTTGTCAGATAGATGGCGCCGTGCGGTACGAAGTGCTTTTTGTAGTCGGCCGAACTCATGCCGCCCTTGCCGAGAATGAGTTTCGCTCCGGATTTGTCGAGCCACTCGCCGATCCACTTGGAGAAGCGGAACGAGGCCGTCGCCGTCACCGCACCCATGTTGAAGGAACCGTCGGGACGAATTGTTGCAGCCGGCGAGCAATGGAAGTTGGCGCCGCTCGCGGCGGGCAGATCGAGCGGCAGCGGATGGCCTTCCTCGATGACGCGCTTGTAGACGCCTTCGCGGGCGGTGTAGACCGTGCCGTCGAGATAGACGACGTCGCCGATGGCAAGCGCGCGCAGATCCTCCGCGCTCGGCTCGGTTTTCAGGCGGACTTTCTTGAAGGCTGGGTTGCTGGCCATTCAACTGTCTCCCGGCGCTGATAAGGGGTGAACCAATTGGGATCGGTACGGTATTCAACACGACCGTCGCTGTGAATGCGCGCGCAGGCGCGCCGCGATGACAGGCAGAACGCATGCACGCTCATCTGCATGCCGCCGGTATGGCAGAAGCCGACCTCGATGTGGCAGTCGATGACCATCGATTTGCCGACAAAGCCCATGGCACCCATGCCGATCGAGTTGCCGAGTTCCTTGAACTCTTCTTCCAGCTTGGCGATACCGGGATCGGGATTGCGGTCGCCGACGGTCCTGAGGCATGCCGCGCGTTTGCCGAGCACCATGCAGGTGTCCTTCGACCCGCCAAGCCCGATGCCAATGATTGCCGGCTGGCAGGAAAGGCCGCGCTTTCCGAATGCGACCAGCGAGTCGAGGTAGAAGCGCTTGATCCCCTCGATGCCGTCGGAGGGAAACAGCATGCGGTAGTCGGTGCCGAACAGCCCCCCCTTGTGCACGGTCGTAAGATCGATCCAGTCGCCGTCCGGCTCGAATGCGAATTCGATTTCAGGCGCGTTGATCCCGACGTTGTTGTCGTGATCGGTGCGCCACAAGGGGTGGACGCGGTTGGGGCGCAGCGGCACGCCGTTGGTGGCTTCCGCGGTGGCCCGTCGCAAAGCCGCCTCGAGGGCAACCGGGCCGCCTTCGATCGTGGCTTCGTTGGCGACCTTGACGTACCAGCGCGGGCAGCCGGTATCCCCGCACATGGCGCGGCGGTCCTCCTTGGCGGCCTCGTAGTTCTCGAGCATCGCCTGCAACACGAAGGAGGACAAGTCGCCGTCCTCAACGGCTGCGGCTTGCCTGAGGCCGCCCAGATAGTCGTCCGGGATCTCGATAGCCGCCTTGTCCATGAGCGTCACGGCGGTCGATTGGATGAGGCTGATTTGGATCATGCTGGGTTTCCTCACGCAGGGGCCGCCACGAGGATTTCCTCCTCGCCGGCAAGCAGCGTTTCGCCGGGTTTCACGATGGTGAACTCCACCGGTTCGCGCGACACCGAAAGTTTTCCGTCTGCATCCTGGCGGGCGACGGTGAAATAGGAAGTCTCCAGTTCACCCTGGTCGGGGAAATCCTCGCGGTAATGCGCGCCGCGCGAATTATCGCGCCATAAAGCAGCGGCTGCGATGACTTCGGACATGTCGATCAGGCTTTCGAGGTTCATCCAGTCGTGCCAGGTTATATTGAAGACCATGTCGTCGCTCGGAAGTCCGGTTTCGGCAAGTTCGGCGCGTAGATCGGCCAGGCCTTGCAGCCCCCGGTTGAGGCCCTCCCCGGTTCGCAACACCCCGACTTCGTCCCACATCAGGTCCATCAGCTTGAGCCGCAGCTGATGGACGTTGCCGCCCTGCCTCTCGAACGGCTGGCGCGCCCTTGCGATCTCCACGGCGATTGCGGCTTCGTCGGGCTCCCGCAAGCGGCTGAGCGAGTGGTCCCCGCGCGAGGTGATATCGCCGGCCATGATGTCGCCTGCGACGCCGCCATAGACGGTGGAGTTGGCAACGCCGTTGCCGCCGAGCCGGTTGGAGCCGTGCGCGCCGCCGGCATCCTCGCCGGCAACGTAGAGGCCGGGAAGTTCGGTGCGCGTGTCGGGATCGCAGATCAGTCCGCCCATCAGATAATGAGCGGTCGGCACGACCTCGACGCGGCCGCCGGCCAGATCGAAGCCGCAGTCGGCGCAACGCCTGACCATGCCCTTGAAGCGCTCGCGCACGCTGTCGGGACCAAGGTGGCCCATGGATATGTAGACGCCGCCGTTGGGAGTGGTGTGGCCCTTGCGCATTTCATCATAGATGGCGCGGCTGACGATATCGCGCGTCGCCCGCTCGCCGGCTTCCGCGTAGTCGAACATGAAACGCCGGCCTTGGCCATCGAGCAGATGTCCGCCCGCCCCGCGCAGTCCCTCTTCGAGGACGGTGCCCGTCATCCGCGTATTGGCGCCGCCGAGCAGCCCCGTCGGGTGGAACTGGACCATCTCCATGTCGCGCAGAGGCAGGCCCTGGCGCAGCGCCATGGCGAGACCGTCCATCGACTTGTCGCCCGACGGCGTGTGGTAACGGTACATCGTCGGCCCGCCACCGGTCCCAAGGAGAACGGTCTTGGCGCGCACGAAGCGGAACACGCCGCGGCGCATGTCGACGAAAAGCACGCCCGCGATTTCGTCGCCGGACCGCGACCTGATCAGCGCCAGCGCGCGATGGTCTTCCATCCGCTCGACGGGCCGCGCCAGCACCTGCTCCATCAAGCGGCTGATGATCTCGATGCCGGTGAGGTCGCCCTTGTGAACGGTGCGGTCGAAGGTCTGGCCGGCGAAGGCCTTCTGGTGCAGTGATCCGTCGGGCATGCGGTCGAAGAAGCAGCCGATCTCGTTCTCGAGTTCGCGGATGCGCACGACCGCCGTCTCGCAAAGCTTCCAGGCCATCGCCTGATGCGGCAGCCATTTGCCGCCGATGATGGTGTCCATGAAGTGGCGCTCGACCGAGTCGCCCTTGCCCAGCGCGACGTTGTAGCCGCCCTGCACCATGCGCGTGCAGCCGCATTTGCCAAGCAGGCCCTTCACCGCGATGGTGACCTTGAGGCCGGGCGCGGCCTTCTGGGCGTGCAGTACCGCAAACAGACCGGCGCCGCCTGCGCCGATGATCAGGATGTCGGTATCGTGACGTTCGAGCATCTGGTTCACACCGCGCTGAGAAAGAAACCGAGGGAAACGAAAACCGAGGCCGATGCAGCAAGCGCCGCATAAAGCTTCTGGCGCGGCGACCACGGCAGGAACTCCAGCGCCAGCAGACGCAAGCCGCCGAACAGATGCAGCGATAACAGCCCGACCAGCCCGGCTTCGGCGATCTTCACGAGTGGATTATCGGTCCAACGCAGGAACGTGTCGAGTTCGGCTGCATCATTCAGCGCCAGCCCCAGCGTGTAAAAGTGCAGCGGCAGGAACAGAGCGAGTGCCAGACCGGAGATGCGATGGACCATGGAAGCGATGCGCAGACCATCGCGACGGTGGGAGCCGGACATCACAATACCACAGCCGCGACGGCGCGACCCCCGAGCAGGAATAGTCCGAGGCCGATGGTCCAGGTCAGCGGGTCGAGCCAGCGCACATGCGTTCCAAAGGTTTCGTAGATGATCGCGCGCACGCCGATCGCGGCATGGACCGCGACGGCCGCAACGAACAGCCCGTAGAAGCCGCCCCACCAAAGACTGCCCTGCGTCCGCGAAAGAATCTCCACAGCCGACAGCCCGTTCTGCACGGCATAGATCATCACGGCGATATGGCCGATGACGAGCGGCGCCATGACGAGCGCACTGATCCGCTGGGCAAGGTATAAGCGCAGTCCGATCATCGCGATTTGCCTCCCGTCAGGTACGAAAACGCCGAGAGCCGTTTCAATCCGGCGATCGAAGCCGTCGGATTGAGTTCGTTCGGGCAGTAGGTCATGCAGCTCTGGTGCGAATGGCAGTTGAAGCAGCCGCCGCCCGCACTCACCGCGTCAAGGCGCTCGGCGAAGGCATCGTCACGCACGTCGCTTTGCAGCGTCCAGGCCCGGTTGAGCGCGGCGGGTCCAAGATAGCCGGGGTTGGCGGCAACGGTATCGCAGGCGGCATAGCAGACCGCGCAGTTGATGCACTCGATCGCGGCGTTGGCAGCCGCGCGCCTGGGTTCGTCCGGAGAGATTGCCGCCATCGCATCGTCGCGGGACTGCGAAGGCTGGAACTGGCCACGGGCTGCCGTCCATTTGTCGAAGAACTCGGCCATGTCGGCGGCGAGGTCCTTGATCACCGGCAGATTGCGCAAGGGTGCGATCTCGAGGGGCTTGTCGCCGATGACCTTCTTGACGTGCGTGCGGCAGGTCCAGCGCGGCTCGCCGTTGACCATCATCGCGCACGATCCGCACATGCCGACGCGGCACGCGAAGCGGTAGGTCAATGTCGGTTCCGCGTTCTGCTGAATCCAGGTGACGACGTCGAGCACCGTCTGGCTTTCCTGGGACGGTACGGTGTAGGCATGGAAGCCGCCGCCGTTGGCGTTGCCTCTCCAGACCTTCACAGCCAATGTCTCGCCGGGCCGGTACAACTCAGTCTCCCGCTGTTTTGACAACGACGCGGCCCTCCTGGGGGTACACGGATACGACATCGCCGGTCTTGATCAGCGTGGTGACGTCGCCGTCTTCGAAACGGTCGCACATCGCCAGGCCGGCAAGTGCCGCGCCCTGCGCCAGGATGGTGTTGGCGGCGTTGAAAAGGATCGCCTTTGGCGCGATGCCGCGCGATGTCATCTCGTGCAGCATCCAGGCGGAGGCGACGCCGCCCTTGGCGGTGTTGAACACCAGGATCTTGTCCCGGTAGGACTGTCCCGCCAGCGCATGCGTCGGCCGCGAGAACACGCCCTTGATGCGGTCGAGGTCGTAGCGCGCGGAGAAATTGTCGTCGGCAACGAGCGCCTCTCCGACGACATCGGCACCGATGCCGACGTGACACTTGAGGACTTTCTCCATCATACGACCTCCCCTTTAATGGCGGACGCGATGCACTCTTCCATTGATGCGAGCGCCGGCGCGTAACCGTATCCGCCAAGGATGTTGACGATCTTCGCCGAGTTGGACAAAAGCCGCTTCCAGCCGTTGGCTTCGCCGATCTCGCGGGCATATTGCTGATAGAAGCACGTTCCCTGCAGAACCTTGCCGCCGAACGACTCGATCGCTTCATTGAGCCCCATGCGCCGCGCGTCGGCATAGACACCCGGCGAGGTGCAGACGAGCAGCGAGGTGCCGTCGTGGATCGACTTGCCCTTGCACAGTCCGGCGACCTGCTGCATTTCGACGAGTGAAAGCTGCGGGGCGGCAAAGACGACGACGTCGACCTTCTCGCCCTTGGCGCCAAAGGGGCGGCGCAACGCGTCGATGTCGGCCGGCGTCACTTCCTCTGCATGCAATAGATCGCCGCCGACATCTTCGAGCAGATGGCACTCCGGCGTGATCCCGACGATGTGGAACAGCGGCGTCGAGCCGTAGCTCGCCATCGCCGCCCCAAAGTGCTTGATCTCGTCCGAGGTCGGCACCGCTTCGATGCCCTCGATCACCGGGATTGCCCAATAGGATCCGGCCTTGCGCCCGATGACGGCGCCCAGCACGCCCCAGTCGGTCAGCCCCTTGGGCTGCTGGCGAACGGTGAAGCGGCGTGTCGCGCGCCGATGCTTGTCGAGGTGCAGCCCGTAGCGCGGCGTGCGTCCCGTCAAGCCGGCGGCCAGCGCCGACGGCCCGCCCTCGAAATTCGACCGCGCCCCGCAAACGCTGTTGCAGTAGATGACGACGCCGGTATCGCCGTAGGCGACGTGCTCGCCGAGCACCGGCGGCATGATCGTCTGATAGTTGATGCAGGTATCGGTGAGAAGAATACCAAGCGAGGTACAGGCGGCAATGAACCGGCGTTCCAGTTCGGCCATCTCCTCGGTCTGGCCCAGAGGGTCGTAGAAGGTGAGGTCGACGCCGCGCGGGTCGGTGATCATCGGGATCGAGACGCGCCGGTCGCGCTCCGGCAGGTCTGCGAAGCGTTCGAACAACGCGACGCCCGCCTCGCCAAGCGACTCCGGGTCGGCCATCATGTGGGCTTGGGAAACCGGCACCATGTCAGCGGCATCGAACATCCGCCCGACCTGAAGCTGGTGCTCGACAGCCCATTTGCGCGCGGAGCCAAGTTCGCCGGCCAGCATCGCTTCTTCTTCAGGCGAGAGCCTCATGATACGAGCCTCCTAAGGCAGGGTGCCATTCGTTTCGATCCCTTTCAACTAGATGGTTCGCGACACGGCGAGCGTCTGATAGGGCGCGAGTTCGCGCGGCAGTTCCCCGACCCCGAGGCCGGCCGCCTCGGTCAGCCACCACTGCCCGTCTCGCATCGCCGCCCCGCTATCGGCGATGACGTCGCGCAGCGGGTTGGCATTGACGTCGATTTCCAGCAATCCGTCGCCGCCAGCCGCCGCCAGGAGGTGCGCCGAAGCAATGAGCCCGATACCGCCGCCGAGGAAGTGCGGGCAATACTGGCGGTCCGCCTCCATCGCCTCGCGGGCAACGGAAAGGCAGCCCGTGATCCCGCCCCACTTGGCGACGTCGGGCTGCAGGATCGCCAGCACACCGCTACCGATGGCCTTGGTGAAGTCCCGGGCCCCGGCAATGTTCTCTCCGCCAGCAAGAGGAATGCTGCTGGCTCGCGCCAACGCCTGCCAATCCTCGTCGGGCGCATCGACCGGGAGCGGCTCCTCCAGCCATCCCAGACATGCGCCCTCGGCTTGGCGCACGAACGACAGCGCCGTGTCGAGGTTCCAGGCCTGATTGGCGTCCGTGAAGAGCTGTTCGCCGGGAAGCATACCTGCCGCCAGCGCCAGAACCTGTGAAACATCGGACTCGAGTTCGAAACCGATCTTCACCTTGAAGCTTGCGATCCCCTTGCCGCGCGCTGCGCCAATCAGTTCTTCCCCATCGCGCACGTGAATGCCGCTGGCGTAGACGGGCACGGATGTCGCGGCGGCCTTGTTGATGAAACGATTGAGCGGAATGCCTCCGCTGCGCGCGAATAGATCCCACAGCGCGATATCGAGACCCGCCGTCACCTGCCGGAAGGGGCCGGGTTCGCCGCACTGCACGGCGCGGATATGCGTTTCGCGTTCCAGTTTATGGAACAGGTCGCCAGGATTATCGAACTTCGCCCCGAGAACGAGATCGGCGACGTCGCGCATCAGAAGATTGGCGCGATGCTCGGCCCCGGCTGCGGGCCAGTTGGCGAAAATCTCGCCCCAACCGAACGCGCCGCGATCGCTTTCCAGGCGAACGAAGACTGCCGGCCGGTCGGTCATGATGCCGAACGACGTTGCAACGGGACGCGGGGCGGGAAAGCGGTAAACGAGCGCATCGATGCGCTTGATGAGCATGCCTTCGTTCATGTCCCGGCTCCTTCATTAGCGCGCGCATCAGGGAAGCGCGCGAAGAGGTCGAAGCACTATAGAACCGAATAAGACTAGACATCCACTTTTATGTATGACTTTATTTTAGGAGCGTGGTCGTGCCAAGGATGTTCCCGTGTCTAACCTCAGACGAAGCGCAATTCCGCTCTACACGCAGATCGCTTCGTCGCTGCGCAACGAAATCGACACGGGCACGTGGCCGGTCGGCACCAAAATGCCGGCCATCAATCAACTCGCAGACCGCTTCGGCGTTGCCGCGCAGACCATGCGCCAGGCCATAGGTCTTCTCGAAAGCGAGGGGCTCGTGCTGCGCCGCCAGGGCGTCGGCACCGTCGTGCAAAATCTTCCGCGCGATCTGCGATGGCTCAATCTCCCGACCGACTGGGTCTCGCTCGTCGGCATGCTCGACAAGCTCGACGTGCGCGTCATGCTGGTCGAAGCTTCCGACCGCATGCCGAAGGTTCGCGAAGGCGAAGGCCGTCCGGTCGGCGCCTACAAGTACGTCAAGCGCGTGCACTACCGGAACGACGAGCCGTTCTGCGTCGTCGAATTCTATCTTGCCGCCGAGATCTATCTTCGCGCTCCGAAAATGTTCCGCAAATCGACCGTGATACCGGTTCTCGCCAAGATGAAGAGCGTCGATGTTTTCAAGGTGGGGCAGTCGATCAGCATCGGTGTTGCGGATGCGGAAACGGCCAAGCAGCTGGATATTCCGCTTGCCAATCCAGTTGCACGGGTCCGAAGATCGATCAGCGACCGGAAGGGCGACGCCATCTATATCGCCGAAGCACTGTATCGAAGCGACGTGATCCATATCGATATGGACCTGTCGCCCGGCAGGAAAGGGCAATAGTGCAGTCAACTTCAAGAAAGCAGAAAACAGGAGGACACGAAACGATGATGAAAGATCCAGGGAGACTGCGGCGTGCCGCGGTGCTTGGTCTGGCCACGCTGGCCGCCGGCATGTCGGCGTTCGCCGTATCGGACGCGCGCGCTGAATATCCAGACCGGCCAATCACGCTGGTCATCGCCTATGGACCCGGTGGCGCAACCGACATTTCCGGCCGCTCGCTGGCGGTTCCGCTTGGCAAAATCATCCCGCAGCCTCTGCTTGTGGTGAACCGCGCGGGTGCGGGCGGTGCGACCGGGGCTGTATCGGTGCGCGACGCGGCACCCGATGGGTACACGATGATGGTGTCTCGCGTCGGCACTCACACAGTTAATCCGGCGATGAAAGCAACGCTGCCCTACAAGCTCGCCGAATTCGAAGAAGTCGGCGTCTATGAGATCAACCCCGTCGCCTGCGCCGTGAAGGAGGATTCCGACATCAAGTCGATGGACGACCTGGTCGCCAAGATCAAGGCCGCGCCAAAGACCGTCAGCTACTCGTCGTCCGGCGTTGGTTCCCTCCTGCATATCGCTGGCGCAATGGCCGTTCGCGAATTCGGAGTTGAAAATCCGGTAGAAGAGTTGATCCACATCCCGCTCAAGGGCGGTGGGGCCGCAGCCACGGCGGTGCTGGCCGGAACAGCGACGTTTATTTGCACAAACTCTTCGGCGCTTGCCAGCTTCGTTGCCAACAAGCAGTTGCGCCCGCTCATGGTGACAACGAAGGAACCGGTCCCTGGCTTCGAAGCTCCGACGGCTGCCGACCTCGGCAAGCCCAACCTGCACCAGCTTGTCGGTTGGTCAGGCATTGGCGCACCGAAAGGTCTTCCCGCCGAGGTCACGGAGAAATGGCGCGGATGGATGAAGGAGGCGACCTCGGATAAGGACTTCCTCGAAACGATGACTAAACGCGGCTCGGTCATCCAGTTGATGAGCCCGGAAGAATCCGCTGCCTTCATCCAGAAGCAGTATGAGCTCTTCACAAAGCTGGTCAACGACCTCGGCATGCGGGTTGAGGGCTAAGGTGCAACTGTAGCGAAAGCGGTGGCCGGAGAATTCCGGCCGCCGCTTTATGTCAAATGCCTGGCGGTCCGCGAACCGCCCCGTTCCCAATCTTCATTTGCGTGGCCCAAAACGGCATGAAGCTCCATTCAAAGGATGTCTGGCTCGGTGCCGGTGTCGTGACCTTCGGGGTTTTCCTGCTGGTCTATGCGATCCCGGTTTTCGTCGCTTCGCCAAGCAACGTGCGCGTCATGTTCCTGTCGCCGACGTTCTGGCCGGACATCATCTCCTGGCTCATCATCGTCCTTGGCGCGACCCTCATCATCACCAGGATGTTCGGCCCGCCGGTCGTTGCTTCGGAACCTGTTGACGTCTCTGAAATGAGCCGCGATGAAATCAACTTCGCCTGGGCCCGCCTGGTTGCGATCGCGGTCATCATGGTCGGCCTCGTCATGTCGACGCCGATCCTGGGCATGGTTCTTTCAACCGCCTTAGCCTTCGCGCTGATCAGCGCCATCGTCTCGACCCCGCGGCCCGTTACGGCGCTTCTTGTTGCGATTTTGCTGCCGTTGATGCTCTACGCGTTCTTCGCCCACGTTGCCGGGGTGTCGGTGCCGCAAGGGAGGTTCTTGTCGCTGCCATGAACGTGTTCGATGACCTTGCCGCCGCATGGCCGCTGGTCGCAAATCTGGAAAGCTTTCTGGCCCTTGCAGGTGGCATCACGATCGGTGTGATCGCCGGCGCTATCCCCGGCATGTCAGCCACGATGGCGGTGGCGCTGACGCTGCCGTTCACCTTCGCTATGCAGCCGATCACCGGCATCCTATTGCTGCTCGGTGTCTACAAGGGCGGCATCTTCGGGGGATCGATCCCGGCCATCCTGATCAAGACGCCCGGCACGCCGGCTTCGAGCGCCACCATTCTCGACGGCTATCCGATGGCCGAGAAGGGGCAGGCCGGCAAGGCGCTCGACATGGCGCTCTACGCCTCGTGCACCGCCGACATGATCTCCAACCTGTCGCTGATCATGTTCGCGGGGTGGCTCGCATCCTTCGCCCTGAGCTTCGGCCCGCCCGAATTCTTCACCCTGATCCTGTTCTCGCTGACGATTATCGCCGGCGTTTCCGGCGACAGCCTGATCAAGGGACTGCTGGCCGCGGTGTTCGGCCTGTTGCTTGCGACCGTCGGGCTCGATCTCGTCTACGGCACGAACCGCTTCACCTTCAACGATGCCAATCTGATGGGCGGATTGAACTTCATCGCAGTCCTGATCGGGTTGTTCGCGATTCCGGAGATTCTCGCCTACGTCTGGCGGCCGCGCAGCGACAAGGGTCAGATCCGCGCGCTGGGCGAGCAGCACGTCACGTTCGCCGAGTACCGGCGCTGTTTCCGCACGATCATCCGTGGCAGCTTCATCGGCGTCTTCCTCGGCAGCATTCCCGGCATCGGGGCGGCACCAGCGGCGTTCCTGTCCTACAGCGAGGCGCGCCGCCGCTCACCCAACAAGAAGAACTTCGGCAAGGGCGAACTCGAAGGGGTGGCGGCGTCGGAGTCCGGCAACAATGGCGTGGCAGGCGCCACGCTGATCCCGCTGCTGGCGCTCGGCGTCCCCGGCGACGTCATCACCGCCATCATCATCGGCGCCTTCATGGTGCATGGGCTGCAGCCGGGTCCGATGATGTTTGTCGCCAACGCCAACATCATTTACGCGCTGTTCATGGGCCTCATCATCAGCTCGGTGTTGCTGTTCTTCATCGGCGGGGTCGCCATCCGGATGTTCCGCTACATCGTCGATGTTCCAAAATCGGTGCTGATGCCCGCC
>Ga0180009_10007122_pt1 | contig 11537 bp, 9 predicted proteins | sample OS_PC_MetaG_FD_123537 | JGI IMG/M metagenome (GOLD analysis project Ga0180009, IMG submission 123537) | Groundwater microbial communities from the Aspo Hard Rock Laboratory (HRL) deep subsurface site, Sweden - OS_PC_MetaG | ecosystem: Environmental > Aquatic > Deep subsurface > Groundwater...
AAAATAAAGAATAGAGTTTTCTTTTGGAAATAGATATTTCTATTCCTTTAGTCATGCAATATCTCCTTTCATGATATAACTATAGAAAAGTTATATTTAAAGCTTTGTTATACCTCTTTGCCTTTGATGTTATTCCACTTGTTTTATTATTTGTTGAACTATTTAATGCTCTAACTATTAAATTTCCTTTCACAGCAGTTTGCAGATTAAGTTCACCATTGGCAGTCAACTCCACTTTTCTTTAAATAAACTTTTCTTAAACTAATATAAGAGAAAAAGCTTTGCAGGAGAAACAAAAAATGACTTTATATTCGCATTCAAGAATTGAAACTTTTGTGATGGGGATTTTTATATGAAAATTGATTCAACATCTATTCAAGAGATTTACAATCAGGTTATTTTTAGTGATATTTTATATGCTGAAATAACTCTTTCTGAATTAGTAGATGAAATGGAAATTAGAAGTTTAAATCCTAAACTCTACAGTGAAAAAGCATTTCTTAGTTTAATTCTTAATTTAGTTGAAAGTTATGAAGGTAGAAAAATTCCTTTGAAAGAAGCCAAAAATTTGTTTGAAGAATCCATCAAGAACAATAGTTTGCAAAAGTGGGGTGAAGATTTAATTGTCACTAAACTTTTTTTTGACTATAAAGATCAACTTAAAGGAGAAAACATTAGCACAGATATAATCAGATTGAATAATGAGAAAAAAGTAGAAAAAATATCTTTGTTTTGTCCTTATTGTGAAAACACAAATGTTCAGGTTCAACCACAAAAGACACGAGATGAATATATTTGTCCTTCCTGCAATAAAACTTTTTTGGCTATAATAGGTACTGTAAGAGGCGCAAGAGGGTTAGGAGGGTATGTTGCACATCAAGCAGTCATAAGAATTAAAAATATTGAAGGTGGGGAATCAGCAATATCTTATCGTTCAACTTATCAGGGCTTAGAAGTTCGTTCTGGAGATTTAATTTCAGCAATATATAAAAAAGGATGGCTAAGTAGCGGGTATAGAGATAAGCCTGCAATTATACAAAATTTCAATCTTGGAGTGCATTCAAAACACTTATGAAAACTGTTGAGGGTGTTGTTTAAACAAATTTTTTTTTGCATTAAGTCGTTTTTGTGTAAAAAGTAAAAAAATTGTGTATGTCTTCAGAATAAACTACTTATCTAGACTTTCTTCAATTATTTTCTTTTCTTTCTCAGTAATTCCATATAGTTTGTAAATCAAGTCGTCAATTTTCTTCTGAAAAGTAGCACACTGCTTTTCTAACAAACTCTTTTCAGAATCCAGTCTTACTTTTTCTATTCTTTTAATACAATCAATAGTTGACTCGGTTAGTTTTATTATTTCGTTCTCAATTATTGTTTCTTCTTTATCTTGTTTTTTATTATGATATATAGGCAGTTCCAATAAAGGTGCTTTGTCTATTTGTAGTTGTTCTCCTTGTCTTTTTCCTTTGAACTTTAACCAAAAGTGAATAATATTTGAATTAAGAAACCCAGTTAAGTATTTTAAGTTAATATTTTCAGGTTTGATTATTAAAAAAGCTCTGGAAACATAACAACTAAAATTAGTATAAGTAAAAGAAACTTCTTTTGTTTTTCTTAAAGAGAATATTTTTTCTCCTTCAAAGAATCTTTGTTCCCTTGGCCTATGTAAACCATATGGTCTAAATACGGAAGTTAACACTTTTTTAAATTTATTAAGATGGTTTTTAATGTTTGGATATTTTGTTATGTTTGATCTGACATCAACATCAGCGTAAATGATCCAATAATCGTTTTTTGTATTGCCGAAATATTTTTTGAGTTGTTTTGAAGTGTAATATGGTTTTATTTTTTCAAATTCAGTTTTATTAAAATTAATCTTTTTTATTTCTTCTTTGTTTAATATAAATATTCCGTCGCCTTTTTTTAGATTAAGATCTTTTAATACTTTAAGATGTGTGTCTTTAACAAAATCCTGTAAAACATCTATCCCATTTCCAATGTCTTTATCTTTTAGGTTATAATTTGATTTTTGTCTTATTTTTTCTAAAATGTAGTTAAATTTTGGGTTAATAAATGTAATCGTTTTATTCATTTTTTCTTTTGAATTTATTTTAGTTTTAAAGTGTTCGAAATCTTTTCCATCTTTGCCAGTTAAAAGATAATTTCTTAGTTCTTCTTTTGAAACGTTTTTGTTTAATATTTTATGATAATCTGCTAAATGATTTTTGTTATTACTTGATTTTTTTAAGACAAAGATCATAGTTTGAATACTTGCATCTTTGAATACCTTAAAATCATTAAAGTCAAAAAAGGATGTGATTTTAGAATCTGTTAAAATTTTATTTCTTAGGTTAGATGCCCCCATATTTGTTATCCAACTACTTGGAGCGATGTAGCTGTGAAGTCCCTCTTCTTTTAATAGGTCAAGAGCTTTGCAAGTAAAAAATTGCCAAAAATCCATTTTTCCTTGATAATATTTTTTTAACTTTGTTTTTTTAACATCTTCAAATATCTTCCTATTTACATCTTCTTTGACATATGGAGGATTTCCAATAATTGCATCAAATTTTCCTTCATTCAATATCCTGCCAAATCCTTTTTGTTCATCTTCCCAATCAAAAGGATTTATTCTTTTTAAGTTATCAATATTATCTGCTAATTTGTTTTGATAAAAATAAGAGGAGTCGACAACGGAATTTCCGCATTTAATATTGCTGTCTAAATTAGGCAATGCCCTTTCTTGGAAAAGTTTAAGTTGTTGATTTACACTTTCTTTTGTCTCATTCTCTAGAACTTTAAGTAATAAACTCAATTTAGTTATTCCGACAGCTTGAGGATCTATATCAACCCCAAAAATATTATTTAATAGTATTTTCTTTCTTATTTCAGTAGCTAAAAACCATTGGTTTTCTTTAACTTGATAAATTTCTTTTTTAAATTTTTTAGGGTTTTTTAAGTAGTAGTCAAGGTGATGTTGTAGTAAGTATGAATATGCTCTCACTAGAAAAGTTCCTGACCCGCAAGCAGGATCTAAAATTTTTATTTTTTCTATCTGTTTTGGGGTTTTGTTTTCAATAAGCTTTCCAACAGTATTCTTTACAATGTAATCTACTACAAATTCTGGCGTGTAATAAATCCCGCCGGCTTTTCTAACCTCTAGTTTTTCTTCAACTTTTGCTTGATGAGAAGCAGTAAGCCTAACGGTTTTTCCAAGAAATTTCTCATAAACACTTCCTAAAATTTCAACACTTAATACTGAAAAATCATAAGGTGATTTAGGATAATACAAATCTTCAATAATTGGCTTTAAAATTTTATCATCAACGAATAAATGAACTGTGAGCTTGTCTTTTTTTAGATCAAATAAACTGCTATTATATTTGTCGTCTGCTTTTTTGAAGTAATCAAGTAAGTTTATGTAAACTTTTTCCATTTGGGAAATTTCTTTTAGTTTCCCATATTGTTCTATTTCTCTGTCTTCAGCAATCCTAAGAAAAATAATTCTATCTAAAATTGTTTGAATGCAGTAATTTAATTCATAAATATTCAAATCAGAGTTCTTTATTGCAATATTCTTTGCTAGATACTCTCTCCATTTTTCGATTTGCTTTAAAAAATCATTATCTACTTCAGATGTTCCTTTTTTGCCTTTGTTTTCTTCAACATATCTGTCAAAGCTTCCTTTTAGTATTGCTTGTTTTGAAAATAAATTGTAAAGTTCATCAAACTTATTGACATAATCTTCAAAAGTCAAATACATTATTCTCCCGACAGAAGATTTGTCATCTATTTTAGGTTTTATTCTACAGTCATAAACTGCAAATTCATCAAAGTCAGTTAAAATGGATAAAGGGATTTTGGTGTTCCAAGCATATCTTCTTAATTGGAAAGAAGATTCAGAGTTTTCTTTAATATTTTTAGCTGGCTTTTTTGCTTCAACAAAAAATTTTCTAATATTTCCAATCCTAAAAGCATAATCAGGAGCTTTAGTTTTTCCTGCTATTTTAATGGAATCTTCATTAATAACTTCCTTGTATTGTTCGGCAAATCCTTGTTTGTTGTCTACATCCCAACCTAAACATTTGAAAAATTTATCAATAAATTCTATTCTAACTTGTGCTTCTTTATAAGTTGATTTTTGATATTGTTCTAGATTGTCTCTAAATGTTTCTACTAATAATTTAAGTTGTTCTTTGCTCTCTTCTTTTGAATGCATGCTAAATTAATAGTAAAAATAGAATAATAAAGTTATGTAAGAAATGCCTCTTCTCCTTGACATTCGATCTCGCGCCTTATGCTTGAATGACTGGTGTTTGTTTTTCATTTCCGTCCCACGTAGATTCCTTGGCCCATGTATTTTGTGATGTTTAGGGGGTGTGGAGCATTGTTTTTAAGTTAATAGTTTTCCAAAAACCACGGTGCTTTGCTAAAGCCTTTTTCCTATCTTGGTTTTTTTGGATAAGGATACAAGCAAATGAATCTGTTAATGTAGGTTTCATAAAAACAGGTGTCTTTGACGGTTACTTGGACTGATTGACTGTCTTCAAATATTCCGTCACTGACAGTTACAGTGAAAGTATAGTTTCCGCTGTCAGTCTGGTTTGTGTCCCAAACAAATCCGTTTAAGCCATTGTCCCAGTAAAACCTGTTGTCGTCAATTGAAAAAGTTAATTCGTCTCCGTCTGGATCTGAAGCAACTGGAATGATTTCAACTTCAGCTAACTCATTTACTGTTATGTCTTCAAATGGCTCTAAAACAGGAGGAAAATTCCATGTAAAAGTTAAAGGATAGTAATCTCCGTTGACTCTGATGTTTCCGTTTTCAGTGAAAGGAATTTCTGTGTCACCTATTCCGTCAAAATCTAAATCTGTTCCATTATAGTCAGACCAATAGTTCCCTCCAATAAAAGGGCCGCCAATAATGTTTGTTCCGGGTGTTTTTGGAATATTCCATGTATTGATTCCATCATCTTTTGCATTAATAGTGTTGCTAAAAAAATTGTTGTAAAAAAAGTTGCTTTTTACGTTAACTCCTAAATGCATTCCATAATCATTTCCAGTTATTGTGTTTCCCATTATTGTGTTTGAACCTGGATTTGTATCCATAAAAATTCCGTCATAGTTTCCATTAATGCTGTTGTCTGAAACAGTATTGTAATGTGTTTCATAACGCAGGTAAATTCCTTTATTGTTGTCTGTTACTGTGTTGTTGGTTATTTTGTTGTTTCTGCTTAAATTCAAAAAAATTCCTGTTTGATTGTCATTTACGGTATTTTCGTGGATTGTGTTATTTTGGCAGTTGTGCAGTTCTACTGCAGAAGCATTATTGCTAAAGCTGTTATTCAAAACAGAGTTATTGTTGCAGTCATAGTTTCCGCCATAATAAGTTGATTCCAAGTAAATCCCAAAATAGTTTTCGCTGATTATATTGCCAGTGAACTGATTGTCAAATCCTGTCAGAACAAACATTCCTATTTCAAAACCAGAAATATTGCAGTTTTTTATTTCAACAAAATTCTGGTCATTAATATAAATTCCTGTGCCGCTCCCTGTTCCGGTGATTGAATGGTTATTGCAGTCTAAACTAATATTGTTTGCATTAATGTCTAGTCCAGTATTGCAGTTCAATAAATCTTCAGTCAAAACAGTGTCTTCAGTTATTGTGTCTCCACAGTAAACTGGATTTATTTCAAAGTTGTCATAGTCTGCATGAATGCTTCCATTACTCCAAGTTTCAAAGCCAACATTAAATGGAGGTTCAGTTGAATGCTCTTCTCCTGCATAAATCCAAGTTGTAACAGGCACTTCTTCAAAGTAAACAGAATTATCAGGCCTTAAAATAGTTATATTAATTCCTGTTTCCTTAAACTCAAGTTTTACATGATATAAACCAAACTCGTTTCCTGCAGCAAACTCTTGTGCATTAAATCCAATTGAGCCTCCGCCCCAAGGAGTCAAAGAAGCCCTGTCTAATGGCCCGTTATCAACAAAAATAACTATTGCCCTGTTTCCTGAACCAGAAACATAATCAACATCATATTCTAATGTTTCTCCTGGCAAAAAAGTGTGTCCAATCAAATTCAAAACAGTTCTTTTATCTGCTGAAGTATAGTTTTCAGCGTGATAGTTTTCTAAATTTGCATCAACAAAATGTTCGTCAGTAAATGGCTGTCCTTCCGGATCCTGTAATTCAAGCCATTTTCCTGCATCCAAAACACCAGAAGAAAAATCATCAAAAACAAAACCAAAAACACTGCTTAACAAAAACAAAAAAATTAATCCAGTTAAAACTCTCTTCATTTAATTCCCCCCTAAAACTGAATTATTCTCGCTTCAAAAAAGCTTAAAAAAAGAGGCTTTTAGTTTTTAGAATCCAAAAACCATGGCGCTTTGCTGAAGCCTTTTTTGAGGGAGTAGAAGAAAAGGGTTGGAAGGTTTGGGTAGATTGGCTGGAAAAGGCTGGAAGAAAAAGCAAAAAAAATGTGCTTGGAGAACTGCTTTGTGATTGCCTTTGATTCAAGGGTTCTGGCAACAAAATAAACTTGCGCGCCTTTTAACGGGTCAGCAAGCTTATGATGCTTTTCAGCCTGAATTAAAAGCTTCTGGCTTAAAAGGGAATTCTTCCAGTGAAAAGATTTAGATGAAATGACTTTAAGGATTTTCTGCTTTGAAATAAAATGCTTTTTCCAAAGAGAACTCAAATAAACTGATTTGAATTTATGTTTTTTCAAAAGAGAAGCGATTTCTTTCAGGTAAACAGCATAATTTTTTTTGCTGAAACCATTTAATTCAGCATGCATGTCAGACAAAATAAAAGTAAATTCAATCCCTAAAGGAAAAAAAGATTTAATGGATTCATTTAATTCAGCTAAGTTTTTAATGCACGCAAAATCATTTGAGTCAGCGTGCTTTTTGTCTGAAGCACCCCAAAAGCCAATCAAAGGAATTGGTTTTCCTTGTTTTACTTTTTCTTTTAGTAATTCAAGCAATTCAAATTCCCTGAAAGGAGGGCTTCTGCTGATTTTTCCTTTTTTTAGTTCATGCAAAATCAAATCATGCTTTTGTTTCAGGAAAAAAGGGTTAATTTTATGCAGTAAGCCAGGATAAAGCTTTCTCCAGTAATGAAGTGAATTATCTAAATCAATCTTGTTTATTTTAAGGTCTGAACTCCATAAACCAGAATACTCTTTAAATGTTTTTTTTGGCTGCTTTAAGGAAAACTCTTTTTTGAATTCACTTAAAGCTTTTTCTGGATTAACTTTAATGAAATTCATTGATTCAAGCAATGCCTGCAGGAATTTTGGCAGTTCTTTCCTGTATTTTTCTTCTAGTGTTCCTGCAACAGTAAAACCAGAAAACAAAAAATGAGGGATTCTTTCTTTAAAAGAATAAATGATTTTTGCGCCTAAAGCCTCTAATTCAAAAGCTGTTTCAGAGTTAACTATCACAACATCAATTTCTTTGCTGATTAAAGCCTGCTGTATTTCAGAGTGATGAATGCTTTTAACTGAAACCTTTGGAAGCATTACTTTTGTGATGGTATTTGTAGTGGAAAACTCTTCAAAAGTCCCTAAATTTAATCCTTTAAAGTCTTTAAGGGAATTAATTTTAAATTCCTTAAAGCTTACAGCATACAATGGCGCAGAAATCAAAAGCGAGGCAATAATTTCCCCTTTAACTGCAAAAGGATTGTCAATAAAAGCAAACATTGGGTCAGCCATTCCAATTTGAGCTGAATTCTGGATTAAAGAAGAATAAGTTTTGTCGTCTCCTCCTGTAGCAATAAAGTCAACGCTTAAACCGTTTTTTTCATATAAACCTAAAGCTGAAGCAAGATAAGCAGGAAAATACATTGCCAGTTTATCAAATTCAGCTATTAAAAGCCTTGTTTCAGTTCCCTGCTCTAAATCAATTAAATTGTCTTTTACTACAAGCCTTTTCCTTCCTTCATGGAACTTGTCAAACAAAAACTTTTTGTAATAATTAAAATAAAATGCTTCTTCTCTTGTAGTAAAATTGTATTCAGGAAACTCTTTCTGGATTTTTTTGAGTTCTTTTTTTGTTGTATGCTTATGTGAAAGTTTGGCTAAAACTCCGTCTTCTGCTCGGAAATTAAATCCTATGTCCATTCCTGCGCCGTTTGCAAACGGGGCCTTAAACCTTAAAGCAATGAATTCAGGCACAAACTCTTTTGCTAACTCTCTCCAGATGTATTTGGTTGTCAGGCGATGATTTGTTTTTTTTATTTTAAGTTTTCCGTCAATTTTTAATGCAAAATCAACTAACTCTGAATCAAAAAAAGGAGACCTTGTTTCAATTGTATGCTTCATTGCCATTTTGTCTACGCGCATGTGATGGCCGTTTGAAAGCGATTTAAGCAAAAGTTCGCATCCTTTATTGATGTTTTTTTCTGTCAAAAAAGAAAACTCGTTGTAGCCTGCAAACAGTTCATCTGCTGCTTCCCCCACTAAAACAATCTTAAAGCCTAATTTTTTTGCTTCCCTTGAAATAATGTTGTTTGCAAAAGCCTGCCTTACAATCAATGGTTCAAAGCTTTCCAAATAATAAATCAGTTCCTTTAATTCTTTTTCATAGTTTATTTCAGGGTAAACTACTTTATATGAATAATTTTTTTCTTTGCATAATTTTACTGCATTTTCAAAATCAGATGAACCAGGAAAACCTAAAATTATTGCAGTAACCTTTGGATGGTTTCTTACAGCTAACTCCATTAATAAAGCGCTGTCAACTCCTCCGCTTAAGAATACTGCAATCGGCAAATCAGTTTGCACTCTTTTTTTTACTGCTTTTTCTGTTAATTCCTTTAATTTTTCTTTTACTTGTTTTTCGTCTGAAAACTCGTTTGAAGTTTTTATTTCAAAATATTTTGTGAATTTTTTGTTAAAATAATAATGCCCTGCAGGAAACTCCCGTATTTTTTTGATGAAAGAAAACTGGCTTAACTGTTTTATTTCTGAAGCAAAATGCATTCTGTTCTTTGAATCAACTGCATAATATAATGGTTTTACCCCTAAAGGGTCTCTTGCAACAAAAACCTTATTTTTTTTTGAATCATAAATTACAAAAGCATACATTTCTGAGTCAATTTTTTCAAGCATTTTTGTATTGTATTCTTCCCATAAATGAACTAAAACTTCTGTGTCAGAGTCAGTTCTGAACATATGGCCGTTTGATTCAAGTTCTTTTTTTAGTTCCTTGTAATTGTATATTTCCCCGTTTTGCACTGCAAAAACAGTTTTTGTTTCATTGCTTAAAGGCTGTTTTCCATGAGGCCTGTCAACTATTGCTAATCTATTTGCACCTAAAACGCAGTCATTGAAGGATTTTAATTCAAATAGTTTTTCTCCGCGGTGCTTTATTTTTGACAAGGATTTTTTTACTATTGCTTCTTCTGAGCCTTTTCCAATTACAGCGCTTATTCCGCACATGACTACAAAAATAGAACTTTGTTGTTTAAATAAGTTTCAGAAACAACTTTGTTTATTTTTTAAACAAATTTTTAATCCAGTTTACTGTTTTTTCAAATAAAGTTAATTCAGGAAACGGTTCGTGAACAGTATGCCTTACATGGTCTGCACAAAAATTTTTATTACAAATAGAGCAACGGAATACAAGGAGTTCTTTTGATACAATTTGTTTTCCACAAAAACTACAAACATAACTGTAAACCTTTTGGTCATTTAATTTTTTATTCATTTTTTAAACAACCTTTTTATTCCGTGTATAAGTCTTTCTAAAACTACCCCGCCCTTAACATGTTCTTCATGACTTGTGTGTTTTGTACAAAAATTTTTTTTACAAACAGGGCACTGTTCTCCTATTCCTTCTTCTAATACAATTTTTTTATGACAAAAATTACAATAAATATTGCTATTTGCAAGTCTATAAGCCAGTTCTATTTTTGCTTTTCTTTCAGGTTCTAATGGTGCAACTTTTCCTGAATCCTTAAAGTCGTGTAAGCCACCACTTCTTAACATTGAAATAGGTTTATCGTCACTCATGTTTTAATTGTGTTTAAACTCTTATTTTATGTTTTCGGTTAAAGAAAGTTTAGTGCTAACAGAATGATTTAACTTGAAGGTTGGTCAATAATTATTGTGCATTCATCGCAGGTGTTTTTTCAGCACCGGCATGACATGAAACAAAATATGGATTGTTAGGATTAATCCTATCACTTGGCATTTATTTCATTAACTCTTGCGTTGGATAGGCATTTATTTCGTGCGTCTGAATTTGCTTCAAAACTATCACAGTCACTAACTGTAATAAGCCACTCTTTTAGCTCGTTAATGCTGCAAGAGACTTTTGTTGTTTTTTTTTCTCCAGCTGCGTCATAACTAATAGTAATTATTTCTTTTCCCTGTAACTCTGAAAAATCTCCTTTCAAAACAAATTTTTTATATTTTGGTCCTGAAATCTCTTCTTCACTTTCCAAAACAACCGGAACAGGTTCTCCTTTAAAACTCAAAAAAGTTACTGTATCAGTATGAGGCCAATAAGTAGTCTCAAAATATAAAGCTATAAAATCATCTTTAATATCATAATTAATCATCTTGGGGTCACCACTTCCAATTATGTGGTTACAACGCAAGGGATACCTCCTTTCATCCTTTGATTGTTTTCCTGTTAAATCATTTAACACTCCTGAAGAAGAACAACCACTAAATAAAACAAAAACAACTAACACAATCAAAAAAAACTTTTTCATTTCAACACTCGCCTCTTTTTATAAAAATAAAAACCAAGAATAATCAATGCAAATATAACTATTAAGACTATTAAAAGAAGATTTTCATATAACCAATTTTTTGGAGGAGCCATAGTATTAACATATTTTCCTTCACACTCAAAAACATTAGTTTTACAAATAAAATTTCCTGTTATTTTAATTGAAGGTCCTTCCAATACCCAAACATCTGCTTCTGGGTTACCAGTTAAATCTTGTCTTACGTCATGACCATTAAATGCAGGGCCGCCAGCAAAATCTAAAACGCCTGCTTCTCCTGGAGGGACAATAAAAACATCTTGCCTCTTTTTACTTATATTTGAATCCAAATCACAAGAATTTCTTGTAGGATTCCATCCATGGTTTTTTTCACAAAAACTTAAATAAAATTCCTTGCCTTGAAAATAAAATTTGTTTAAAACAAGATCTTCTTCAGTGTTGTTAGTTATAATCGGTGCTATTGAATAACAATGCCCAGAAAAATCTTCAATAATAAGACCAGAAGTCTCAGGAGTAGATTTCACATTACAAGTAAGACAAGCATAGCAAGCACTAAACACAACAGGAATAGCAAAAATTAAAAATATAAAAACTACCAGCAATTTCCTTTTCATATGTTTATTGTAGTTTTAAGTTGTATTTCAAGCTTTCGGTTTTTTCAGAAACATGTCTTATCCCGAATTAATGTCCTCTCTAGAAAACATGTAGCTTCCTCTATAAACTGGGAGGTTTATATGAGGAAGCTGAATAAGAAGAAGATTAAATGGATTTTAAAAGAAATGCAGTTAGG
>Ga0180009_10007123_pt1 | contig 11534 bp, 10 predicted proteins | sample OS_PC_MetaG_FD_123537 | JGI IMG/M metagenome (GOLD analysis project Ga0180009, IMG submission 123537) | Groundwater microbial communities from the Aspo Hard Rock Laboratory (HRL) deep subsurface site, Sweden - OS_PC_MetaG | ecosystem: Environmental > Aquatic > Deep subsurface > Groundwater...
TCAGCGTAGAAATATAGTTAAAAAAAGTAATTCTTAAACATTTACCCTCACTTATTGAGAAGTTACGTAGCAATGAGATAATTTCTTTTCGATTTTTAATATTTCCACAGGCAAGTTCACCAATAATGTGGGGATGACACATTACATTGCCATCAATAAGCTGCTCTTCTAAGTGTTTGTTTCCATCTCTTAGGTGGTTAATCCATACTGAAGTATCAACAAGAATCATACTCGATCATGAAATCCTTCTTCGAGGGATATCCTGTAATTCTTTTTCAGTACCGCCTAATCTGGCCAAACGCTTACTGCTTTCCAAAGCAATCAAAGCCTCAAGTCCAAGACGGATTAAAGATGTTTTTTCTTTAACACCAGTTAGCAAAGAAGCTTTTTCTAATATCTGATCGTCTATATTTAAGGTAGTTCTCATATGTATTTATATGTATCATCCGTATGCAAAAGTCAATAAAGATTTTGGGCGCTGCTAAAGATAACCCCCAGGGGTCGCCGAGCGAAGCGAGAGAACTGGGGGCTTATGCTCTGAAAATTTTCAGGTTTTCAATCAGGCACTATTCAACCTTGTGCCAGGTCTGGGTTCTGAAGAAAAAGGCAATATAGCCTCGGACCATAAGTTTTCCATCCTCAGTCCATAACTTGCAAGTATATATTTTCCCTTCTTTGGGATCCAGTATGGTGCCGCCGCTGTATCCAGTGCTTGTTTTAACAATATCTTTGATAATGATCATCCCTTTTGTGGGCTGGTCTTTACGGGGATCATCATCCGGGCATTTATCACAGACAGGATCAGGATCTTCTCCGGGTTTACGAAATAATTCTGTTATCTGGCCAAAATATTTTCCATCTTTTTCATAAATCTGCACAATGGATTTAGGGTCACCCGTTTTGTCATCAATGGTTTTCCATTTTCCTACAATGGAAGTATCCTGGGCAAAAGCCGAAGCAATAAAACAAAAATAAAAAAGAACAGGTAAAATTAAAAGTTTAAACAAATTTTTCATAATCTGTCTCCAGCAAGTTATTATTGATAAGATAAACACAGCTATTCTTCTTAGTATTATGTCTATTTGGTGTCAAGAAAAAAGTATAAAGGAAGGCATAAGCAATCTTAACCTTGGCCTTCCCTGGAGAGCATTAGAATGATTTAAAGATTCTCAGGTTTTACAACAGGGTGTTTCTTTAGGTATTCCAATCTGTTTAAACCATTAATATAGGCCAGGGCGCTGGCAGTAATGATATCTGGATCAGCTCCTTTTCCAAGGGCTACGATTCCGTCTTCCTGTAGCCGGACAGTTACTTCGCCCTGGGCATCAGTTCCTTCCGTTAAAGCCGAAATGGTAAATCTCAGGAGTTCGGATTTGGTACGGGTCAGTTTGGATATAATATTGTATACAGCATCAATGGGGCCGTTTCCTTCTGTTGCACCCTGGGCCGGTCGTCCATTGATGCTCAGCTTGACACTGGCCGTGGGAAAAACTGTGTTCCCGGATAATACATGGATATATTCTAGTTTGAAAACTTCTGAACTTCTCAAGACCCCTTCGTTAATCAGTGCCTCGATGTCTTCATCCTGGATGTTTTTTTTCTTGTCTGCCAGGCGTTTGAATTTTTCAAAAACTATATCCAATTCTTCTTTTGAAAGATTGTATCCCATTTCCTGGATGTGGGAATTGAGGGCGTGACGTCCTGAATGTTTTCCTAAAACCAGGTTGCTTTTGTTAAGACCAATGGTCTCAGGTTTCATGATTTCATAGGTCATGGGATTTTTCAATACTCCGTCCTGATGGATACCCGCCTCATGGGCAAAGGCATTGGCACCCACAATGGCCCGGTTCGGCTGCACAAGGATTCCCGTGATCATACTGACCAGACGGCTTGTGGGATAAATTCTTCTGGTGTCAATGGATGTGGTCTGGGGAAAGAAATTGGGCCTTGTATGAAGCGACATGACCACTTCTTCAAGCGAAGTGTTCCCGGCTCTTTCTCCAATACCATTAATGGTGACCTCAACCTGCCTGGCCCCGGCTTTTATGGCAGCAAGGGTATTGGATGTGGCAAGTCCAAGATCATTATGGCAATGAACACTCAATACAGCCTTATTCATATTGGGCGTATTTTTCATGACATATTTTACAAGCTCACCAAATTCTTCCGGGATAGCGTAACCCACAGTGTCTGGAAGGTTTATAGTGGTGGCGCCGGCATCAATAACGGCTTCAAATACCTTGCATAAAAATGCAGGATCAGATCTTGAACCGTCTTCTGCGGAGAATTCTACATTATCTGTGTATGATGCGGCAAGCTGAACAGATTTAACTGCCTGTTCCAGAACCTGGGAAGGTTCCATTGCAAGTTTATATGTCATATGCAGGTCAGATGTGGCAATAAAGGTGTGGATTCTTGGGTTAACTGCATCTTTAATGGCATCCCATCCCCGGATGATATCAGCTTCATTTGCCCTGCAAAGTGCTGCAACCTGGGAAATTTTTAGGGTTTGGGCAATGGCTTGGACTGCCTCAAAATCCCCTTCAGATGCGGCGGGAAATCCTGCTTCGATAACGTTGACACCCAGTTTTTCTAGCTGGGTGGCAATTCGCAGTTTTTCAGCCTTGTTCATGCTGCCTCCAGGTGATTGTTCCCCATCTCTTAACGTGGTGTCAAAAATAATAAGCTGGTTGTTTTTTGTCATGTTATTTTGCCCCTTTTTTATGTATTGGGTTTTTATTGTCTAATGAGAGTTTATATTGAAAACTATCGGCCAGTGCCTGCCAGCTTGCTTCTATAATATCTTCTGAAACACCGATGGTTGAAAAAATATTATTTTCATCCCTTGATTCAATAAGAACACGGACCTTTGCATCCGTACCGTCCATACCGTCAATGACGCGGACTTTAAAGTCCACAAGGTGCAGGTCATCAATTTGCGGATATATGGTGGTCAGTGCCTTTCTTAATGCATTATCCAGGGCACTGACCGGGCCTTCGCCTTCTGCTGAAGTGATTTCAGTTTTATTGCCCACCCTGATTTTAATCATGGCATGGGAATAACAGGGCCGTTCCTTGTCTTTTTCAACCACCACCCTGAAGGATTCAAGCTCAAAATAGGGGACAAACTGATCAGTCAATTTTTCCATGATAAGTTTTAATGAACCTTCAGCTGCATCAAATTCAAACCCATAATCTTCAAGTTCCTTGATACTGGATACGATCTGGTGCCCGGTGACACCGTTTTTACCTATATCTACTCCCAGCTCCTTGGCCTTATATTCGATATTGCTTTTACCGGACTGCTCTGAAACAATAACTCGGCGTTTGTTTCCCACAAGTTCAGGTGAAATATGTTCATAGGCCCTGGGATTTTTCATGATCGCACTTACATGAACCCCGCCTTTATGTGCAAACGCGCTTTTGCCGACAAAGGGTCTTGAATTGACAGGCGGTACATTGGCAGTTTCAGAAATAAACCGGGAAAGATTCAATAGCTTTTCAAGATTTTCCCGGCTCATGCAATCCCGGTTCATTTTAAGCGCCAGAATAGGGATAATGGCTGTCAGGTCTGCATTACCGCACCGCTCGCCATATCCATTGATGGTTCCCTGGACCATGGTTGCGCCTGAATGAACCGCCGTGATCGAATTGGCCACTGCCATGGCGCAGTCATTATGGGTGTGTATGCCAAAAATAAGATTGGATTTTCCTTTGAAATGTTCAATCGCTGTTTTTGTTATGCTCTCAATCTCACAGGGCAGTGATCCACCATTGGTGTCGCAGAGGACCAGGCATTTTGTCCCGCCCTCAACAGCTGCTTCAAGGGTTTTTAAAGCATAGTCGGGCCTAGCCTTATACCCGTCAAAAAAATGCTCGGCATCATAGAAAACTTCCCGGTTATGGGTTATAAGGTAAGCCACACTCTCTTTAATCATGGCAAGATTCTCTGCCTTTGTATTCTCCATGATGGATTCAACATGCAGGTCCCAGGACTTTCCAAATATGGTGATCACAGGCGCCTGGCTGTTTATCAATGCCTGGATATTGACGTCCTGGTCGCAGGTTTTTCCCTGACGGCGGGTGGAACCAAAAGCAGCCACTTTGGCGTTTTTGAATTTTATATCTTTTGCCAGTTCGAAAAAATGCTGGGCCCCTGGGTTTGATCCGGGCCAACCGCCTTCAATATAGTGGATGCCGGCTTCATCTAAGCGTTTTGCTATTTTTACCTTATCTTCAGTGGAGAAGAAGATGTTTTCTCCCTGCATACCATCCCTTAGCGTAGTGTCATATAAAAGTGTTTTTTCCATTATTTATCCTGTTTGCTAATTTATTTTTTGCCGTTTTCCCTTGCCAGGGCAATGGAACCTGTGGAGGCTATTTCAATGATCCCCATGGGCTTTAATAAAGAGATGATGGCATCGTGCTTTTCATTGTTTCCGGATACTTCTATTGTGTAGTGGGAAAGTCCAACATCAACAATCTTGCATCTGAAAATATCGACAATTCTTAATATGTCTGCCTTTTTTTCAGGTTGAGCATTGACTTTTATTAATGCCAACTGCCGTTGAACATATTTTTTATCTGTCAGATCATTCACTGTAATGACATTGATCAACTTATGCAGCTGTTTTTTTATCTGGTCAATGATCTGGGGCTCGCACCTGGTCACCATGGTGATTCTTGATACATCAGGCTCGGCCGTGCTTGCTACACTCAAGCTGTCAATATTAAACCCCCGGCCTGAAAAAAGACCTGCAATCCTTGAAAGAACCCCTGGTTCATCATCTACAAGGATAGAAAGTAAGTAGCTGTTTGTTTTCATCATAACATCCTTTGCAAATTTAAAATTAAACCAGAAGCATTTCTGTAATTGAACCACCAGCCGGAACCATTGGGTAGACAGATTCTTCTCTGTCCACGACAAAATCCATGATAACCGTCCCCTTATAGTTAAGACCTTGGGATAAAACAGATTCCACTTCATCAGGCCGGGTGCATCTTAATCCTTTTGCACCATAAGCCTCGGCCAGTTTCACAAAATCAGGGGCATTTTCCATATTGGTAAAAGAATAAACTTTTTCATAAAACAGTTCCTGCCATTGTCTTACCATGCCAAGGTTTTTATTGTTTAAAATTACAATTTTAACATCTATTTTTGATTCAATGGCAGTCATTAATTCCTGGATATTCATCTGGATGGATCCGTCTCCGGCAATATCAATAACCATTTTATCAGGGCAGGCTGCCTTGGCACCAATGGCAGCCGGCAGTCCAAATCCCATGGTTCCAAGACCGGCAGATGTAATAAAGTGATTGGGTTTGTTAAAGTGATAATACTGGGCAGCCCACATCTGGTTTTGTCCAACCTCTGTAGTAATAATGGCATCGCCCTTTGTGAGTTCATAGAGTTTTTCAACGACAAACTGGGGTTTGATCACATCAGAACCCTGTTCATATTTCAAGGGAGTGGTACTCTTCCATTCCTGGATCTGGTCCAGCCATTGGGGCCGGCCTTTTTTAAGATCATCTATTTTCTGGTCTTCCATTAAACTAAGGATACCTTTAAGGGCAGTTCTACAATCCCCCACAATGGGGCATTGGACTTCAATGTTTTTGTGAATAGAGGTGGGATCAATATCAATCTGAACAATTTTGGCATTAGTTGCAAATTTTTCAATGTTTCCCGTAACCCTGTCATCAAATCGAACACCTGCGGCAATCATGAGGTCACAATGACCGATGCTCATGTTGGCCCGATAGGTGCCGTGCATGCCCAGCATGCCCAGCCATAGAGGATCTGATCCTGGAAAGGCCCCCAGACCCATCAAAGATGCAGTAACGGGGATGTCTGCCATTTTTGCAAGACGGGTGATCTCCCCGGAAGCCTGGGAGAGAATAACACCGCCACCGGCAAAAATGACCGGCCTTTTAGCCTGTCGGATCATATCCACCACTTTGTTGAGTTGTTTTTTGTTGGGCTTATAATTAGGTTTGTAGGATTTCAAAGAGATCTCGCCTGGTTCTACAAAATCAATCCGGGCCTGCATAACATCCTTTGGAAGATCAATGAGAACAGGTCCTGGTCTTCCCGACCTTGCCAGATAAAAGGCTTCTTTAATGGTTGAAGCCAGTTTGTCTACACTTTTTACAAGGTAATTATGTTTGGTGCAGGGCCTTGTGATACCCACTATATCCACTTCCTGGAATGCATCATTCCCGATCAGCGCAGTTGGTACCTGGCCTGTAAACACAACAATGGGGATGGAGTCACAATGTGCAGAAGCAATTCCTGTAACCGTATTGGTGGCACCAGGGCCAGACGTAACCAAGGCAACACCAACGGATTTGTTGGCCCGGGCAAAGCCATCAGCCGCATGGACAGCGGCCTGTTCATGTCTGACAAGGATGTGGCGAAGGCCTTCCTGCTTTGCAAGGGCATCATAAATATCAATGACAGCACCGCCCGGATATCCGAAAATGGTGTCAATACCTTCTGCCTTAATCATTTTAATAAGAATCTGGGCACCGTTAAGTTTCATTTTTTATCTCCTATAACCTTTCTTTAACCACAAGGGTCACACGTAAATATTGCACCGTTGCCGGCCGAACTCACCATCCTGGCATATCGGGCCAGATATCCGGTTGTAATTTTGGGCGCAGGTTTTTTCCATTTGGAAAGCCTGTTTGCAATTTCATCTTCAAAAACCAGAAGTTCAATGGTTTTAGCTGGAATATCGATTTTGATCTGATCATTTTCTTTAACAACCGCGATAAGCCCTCCCTCTGCAGCTTCCGGAGATATATGGCCAATGGAAGCCCCTTTTGAACCCCCTGAAAATCTGCCATCCGTTATAAGGGCAACGGTTTCATCAAGCCCCATGCCTGCTATGGCAGATGTGGGGGTGAGCATCTCACGCATGCCAGGTCCACCTGCCGGGCCTTCATACCGGATGACAATTACATCCCCTTTGTTGATTTGATTTTCAAGAATCGCTTTGGTTGCTTCTTCTTCAGAATCAAATACCCTGGCCGGGCCCTGATGCCGTAGCATCTTATCAAGAACGGCAGATTGTTTGACCACACAACCTTCTTTGGCAAGGTTGCCAAAGAGCACGGCTAATCCTCCTTGTCTGTGATAGGGATTCTCAACGGGCCGTATCACCTGCTGGTCTTTTTTAATAACCATCTCAAGGTTTTGACCCATTGTTTTTCCTGTGGCAGTCAAACAATCAATATTAATCATGTCATGGTCAGAAAGTTCTTTCATGACACCTGGGATACCACCGGCAAAATTTAAGTCTTCAATGCGATCCTCACCCCCCGGGCTTAGAGAACATAAATGTGGGGTTTTCTGGCTGACCTCATTAATGAGGTTCAGATCAATATCAACATGTGCTTCATTGGCAATAGCTTTTAAATGAAGCACTGTATTGGTGGAACATCCAAGGGCCATATCAACCACCAGGGCATTCATAAAGGCATGTTTTGTCATAATTTTATCAGGGCAAATATCTTTATTTAAGAGTTCCATGATTTGTATTCCAGTCTGTTTGGCCAGGCGAATTCTTTCCGACATGGGTTCGGGAATGGTTCCATTTCCCGGAAGAGCCATCCCAATGGCTTCTGTAAGGCAATTCATTGAGTTTGCCGTAAACATGCCAGCACATGATCCGCAGGTGGGGCAGGCGGCATTTTCTATGTCAAGAAGCTGGCTTTGGGTCATCCTGCCGGACTTGACCGCGCCCACGGCTTCAAATACAGTAATGAGATCAATTTTTTTATTTTTGTCCTCGGGATGTTTCCCGGAAAGCATTGGACCTCCGCTGATAAATATGGCTGGAATATTCAACCGTGCTGCTGCCATGAGCATGCCCGGAACAATTTTGTCGCAATTGGGAACCATGACAATGGCATCAAAGGGATGGGCCATGGCTGTGACTTCTATGGAGTCTGCAATGAGTTCACGGGAGGCAAGAGAGTAGTGCATGCCTTTATGGTTCATGGCGATCCCGTCACAGATACCAATGGTTGAAAATTCCATGGGGGTTCCGCCAGCCATGCTGATGCCGGATTTAACTGCATTGACAATATTGTCCAGGTGCATGTGGCCGGGGATCAATTCATTGGCAGAGTTGGCAATGCCTATAAGGGGCTGGTTGATTTCTCTGTCTGTATATCCCATGGCCTTGAACAGGCTTCGATGGGGGGCTCTTGCAATACCTTTTGTTGCAATGTGGCTTCTCATGTTGTTTGTCTCCAAAATGAAAAAGCCGTTATCTGCTCCCTGGGGGCTGATAACGGCTTTTAAAGTTGTTTTAAGGTTTATGCCACTACGAGCCCCTTCGCCTGGAGGTGATAATAATCACCTCCACGATAATAAGGACTAGTAGTATGTTAATAATATTTATATTCATAATTTTTACTTTAGTTAAATAAGTTTTAATATATATAAATTTTATTTAAGTCAAGAGTCAAGAAAAAAATTCACACGAGCAATATTTTATTTTCTAAAAACAAAAAACCAGTACATTTAAACAAGACATCTGATTTTATTATCCAGCTGCTGATACATGATTAATGGAAGAAGCCATAAACCCTGCTCCAAATCCATTGTCAATATTTACTACAGCAATATTTGAGCTGCAGGAATTGAGCATTCCTAAAAGGGCGGTCATCCCTCCAAAACTCGTACCATATCCAATGCTTGTAGGAACAGCTATGACAGGAGCTTTGACCATTCCTGCAACCACACTGGGCAAAGCACCTTCCATCCCGGCAACAACAATGATGACGGCAGCATTTATAATTTGCTCCTGGTGGGCAAAAAGACGGTGAATACCAGCTACCCCGACATCAAAGATGGATTCAATTTCATTTCCCATGGCCTGGGCAGTTAAAAAAGCTTCTTTTGCCACGGGGATATCAGATGTTCCAGCAGAAATCACAAGGATTTTTCCTGTGCCTGTGATTTTAGGCTCATTTTTTTTAAGCCATAAAAATTTTGCATCTTCAAAATAATCCGCCCCTTGAAATACTGAAATTATTTTTTGTGCTTTTTCCTGTTTAAGACGGGTCACAAGAATGATATCCTCATGGATGATCATTTTTTCCATGATACCAATGATTTGTTCACTTGTTTTCCCTTGTCCAAAAATTACTTCAGGAAATCCCTTTCTTAAAGACCGGTGATGGTCTATCTGGGCAAAATCAATATTTTCAAAAGAGATATGAGTAAGTTGTTTTTGCGCGTTCTCAATAGATAAGGACCCTTTGGCCACCTGGTTTAAAATGTTTTTTAAATTGTCTTGGTTCATGAATTTTAAATATCATTATCAAACCAAATGAGTCAAGGGATAATGAAATGGATGGGGCGTCTTCTTGCACTTCTTTGCGGAATATTATAAAAGTTTACAAAATAATTATTTTACAGGAAGACAAATGGAGAAAGACCAGGTATTTGCAGGAAAAAAATGTAAGATTCAACCCTTTGAATTTAATAAAGAGGTGGCACGGGTGTTTGATGATATGCTGAATCGATCCGTGCCTTTTTATAAAGAAAGTATTAGACGGCAATCACAGCTTGCCGCGCAATTTTATCAATCAGGCAGTCGTATTTATGATCTTGGCTGTTCCCATGGAAATCTTGGAATCATGGTCCTTAAGCAATTAAAAGAAAGGCCGTTTAAAATGGTGGCAGTGGATAGTTCCAAGCCCATGATTGAAAAGTATTCAAAACGTCTTGAAAAATATGATACTGACCCACGAATTGATCTTGTCTGCGGTTTTTTAGAAGATATGCAAATTAAGAACGCGTCAGTGGTTTTAATTAATCTGACTCTGCAGTTTCTTGATAAGGAAAAACGCGACGATCTCATCAAAAAAATTTATCAGGGAATGAATCCAAACGGCATCCTTGTTTTAACGGAAAAAACTATTCATGCATCAAAGGAATTGAATGATCTTCAAACACAATTTTACACTGCATTTAAACTTGAAAACGGGTATTCAGAACTTGAGATCAGTCAAAAAAGAGATGCCCTGGAAAAGGTTCTTGTTCCAGATACCATTGAAACCCATGAAAAAAGGATTTTAAAAGCCGGGTTTGATCAATTTGATATCTGGCTTAAATGGTTTAATTTTGCCTCAATGATGGCGATAAAGAGGTAACCATAAAGGTCATAAATAGTGCCTGAACGAAAAGCCAGAAATATAGTTTTTCAATTTTGATTAGAGACTTGCAACTATCCGAGATTGTTTTAGGATTTAGGATTTAAGTTGAAACGTAAAACTTAAAACCTAAAACTTAAAACCATGCCTGAACAAGGTTTTCGTTCAGGCACTAAGTAACCATAAAGGTCACACGTAACCACAAGGGTCACAAGTAACCACAAGGGTCACAAGTAACCACAAGGGTCACAAGTAACCACAAGGGTCACACGTAAAATGGAAAGACTTCTTCAACACCGGCACCGCCTGAAAATAGACCATTGGTACAATGAATTTAAAGCACTTATAAAAGACCAGAGGACCTTTCTGGATCATGCCAAAGGTAATCCTTTAAAGTTTAAAACCGTTTTTGAAACCATGCCGGCTGTCATGCCTTCTTTTATTGATCTTGAAAGCCGCACCATCACCATTGGTGATCCATCGGATCTGACTTTGGAAGGGCAGAGTTTGCTTGCCGATAAGCTGGGACAGCTTTGTCCCTGGAGAAAAGGGCCTTTTAATCTTTTCGGGATTTTAATTGATTCCGAGTGGCAGTCCTGGATGAAATGGGAACGGCTACTCCATCATATCACTAACCTTAAGGGGCGCAGTGTCCTTGATATTGGGTCCAGTAACGGGTACTACATGTTTAAGATAGCGGCCTGTAATCCATTGATGGTATTGGGGTTAGAACCCCAAAGTTCATTTTATTTTCAATATCTTGTCCTGCAAAAATTTTTAAAACAGGAAAACGTGTTCTGTCTTCCTGTCCCCCATGACCAGTTGCCGAAAATGGATAAGTATTTTGATACGGTGTTTTGCATGGGGGTTTTGTACCATCGAAAATCACCCGTTCAAATGCTTAAGGATATTTGTGATTCCATGAGATCCGGTGGGGAACTGGTACTTGAAAATCTCGTCATTAATTCAAAAGAAAATTTTTGTCTTTTTCCAAAAGACCGTTATGCAAAAATGCGAAATGTCTTTTTCATCCCTGATCTTCTGGTAATGGAATCCTGGCTGTTGAGGGCAGGTTTTACAAATATCAGATGTGTGGATATTACCAAAACATCCCTTGAAGAGCAGAGAAAAACCAGATGGATCCAAACGGAAAGCCTGAAAGATTTTCTTGATCCCAATGATCCTGATAAAACAGTGGAAGGTTATCCTGCGCCCGTTAGGGCTATTTTTATTGCAACGGCAACTTAGGACCACAAATTTTATAACTTGAACGAAATTGCTTGTCTTTTGCTCCATCTACTGTGTTGCACCAAAGGCCTAATACGTATAGTATTAAACATTTGATGCGCCTTGTAGATGAACCA
>Ga0180009_10007124_pt1 | contig 11533 bp, 9 predicted proteins | sample OS_PC_MetaG_FD_123537 | JGI IMG/M metagenome (GOLD analysis project Ga0180009, IMG submission 123537) | Groundwater microbial communities from the Aspo Hard Rock Laboratory (HRL) deep subsurface site, Sweden - OS_PC_MetaG | ecosystem: Environmental > Aquatic > Deep subsurface > Groundwater...
CTGCAGAAAAAGCCGAGATAAAATTAAAGTTAGGAAGATGTAAATTGCTTGGGTTAATTAAATATGTTGTTATGAATAACTGACGAGAAGTTTACAGTATCATATTCAGTAAAGAACATATTAGAGTTATATGGCTTTTTAAAGATTATTTCATTTAAAGATAATAATATCTCAAAATATGATAGAAATATTTAAGTATGATAAATTCTCTTATAAAAAAACAGTAACATGAAAAAAAATTTAATTTCAATCATGCTTCTTAATTGGAATGCAAAAGAAGTAACTGCAGATTGTTTAGAATCTATAAAGAAACAAACTTTTAAGAATTATGAAGTAATTTTAATAGATAATGGGTCCACAGATGGGTCGTCTCCTTACTTAAAGAAAAAATTTCCTTTTGTAAAATTAGTTCAAAATAAAAAAAATTTAGGTTATGCTGGAGGGCATAATTCTGGAATTAAAAAAGCTAAAGGAGATTATTTTCTAATTCTTAATAATGATGTAGTTTTAGCTAATAATTTTCTTGAGGAATTATGGAAGAATAGAAAAAAAGCAGATATTCTAGGCATTAAAAATTATTTCTTTGATAAAAAAGATGTTTTTTGGGCTATTGGATCAAAAGTTAATAAATTTACAATGGTTGCTTCTTTAATTGGAAATAAAGAAAAAGATATAGGCCAATATGATAAAAGAGATATTGATCAAGCAGTTGGTTCAGCAATGTTAGTTAATAGAAAGGTTATAGACAAGGTGAACTTTTTAGATGAATCTTTTTTTGCATATTATGAAGAAACAGAATGGCAAACTCGTGCACAAAATGCAGGTTTTACAATTTCCTGGGTGCCTAGTGCAAAACTATGGCATAAAGTAGCATATTCTTATGGGGGTGAAAAAGCACCTATTCCTGCATATTATTTAATTAGGAATAGGGGATATTATATTCAAAAATGGAGCAAATATAAATTAATTGCTTATCCTCATTGGATTTTAGAGGTTTTCATGAGAATAGCCTATGGATTAATTAAAAATAGGAAATATGCAAGATTGAGTCTAAAAGGAGCAATAGATTTCTTTAAGGGAATTAAAGGAAAACTAGAAGGGCATGATTTTTTATAAAAAGTTTTTAAATTAAAATAAAGTTGATATACTATGACTAAGTTAAAAGAACTAAAAAAAAGAATCTATTATATTTTTTTATATAAGAATTATCTTTCGTATTTACAGAATTTCACATTCAAGAAATTATTTAATGCGTTATATAATTCTTATGAATTTAAAATAAAAAGGCAAGAATGAAATCTTTCCCCTCTGCATATGGAATTGATATAGGGAATTTATGCAACTTAAAATGTCCCTTATGCCCAACAGGAACAAATTGTCCTGAGCGTAAAAGATGTATCATGTTCTTTGAGGATTATAAAATAGTTTTTAATAAGGTAAAAAGATACGCCTTTGTTGTTAATTTGTATAATTGGGGAGAACCATTTTTGAATAAAGATATTCTTAAGATTATAGAATATACTAAGAAAAATAAGGTGGGAGTTTTACTAAGTACAAATCTCAATTATCTTACAGATGAAATGGTAGATTCAATTGTAAAGTTAAAATTAGATAAAATTGTAATTTCTCTTGATGGAGCATCTCAAAAAACATATGGCCAATATAGAAAAGGAGGGGATTTTAAGAAGGTTTTAGAAAATCTTAAGAAAATAATCAATAAGAAAAAAGAACTTAAATCAGATTACCCAAGGATTATTTGGCAATATTTAATTTCTAAAAAAAATGAAAAAGATGTGCCTCTAGCCAAAAAAATTGCAGAAAAATTAGGCATAAAAATCAATTTTCTTTATATGAGGACAAGTCAATTAATTAGAAGAAAAAATTGGAAATTAGATAAAAAAATTGTTGATGAATGGGTGTCTGAAAATTTTGAAGGAACTTCGGAAGAAGCATCATCTACAATAAACACTAAAGGCGCATGTAGTTATCTTTTCAAATATTTATTTGTTAATCCAGAAGGAACCACTTCTCCTTGTTGCGCTCTTTATGACGAAAAAACAGATTTTGGAGATATACTAAATCACGATTTGAAAAACGTTTGGAATAATGATAAATATGTTTCTGCAAGAAGCAGGTTTTCTAAAGAAAAGATTTCAAAGAAAGTATTCACAGTTTGCGACATTTGTGATTCTGTTGAAGATTAAAGAATAATTTTTTAAAAGAATCATGTTCATCTCAACAACACCTCAAAATATTTCTTTCCCCAAGAATCTAAATTAAAGTCTTTTATTTTCTTTTTAGAATTTTCCTGAATTTTCTTTAATAGTTTTTTATTTTCTAAAATTTCCAAAATTTTTTTAGCACTATTTTCACCAAAGTTATTAATGATCAAACCTTCCCTCCCATTTTCAATTATTTCTTGTTTTGAATCTTCTGAGAATACAATAAAGCATCCAGAAGCCATGGCCTCCCCAACCACAAGTATTGGTGCACCTCCTTCGTATCTTGACAAACAAAAGAAGAAATCACAAGCAGAATAATATTTTGAAATTTTTTCCCTATCTATAACTCCTCTAGGAATCACAAATTTTTCTTTTAAATATTTTTTACAATTTTCTTTTTCAGCACCAAGAACAATTAATCTAAATTTTTTATTTTTCTTATAAATCTCTTTTCCAAGAGAAATACATCTATCTAACCCTTTATTCCAATATCCCCCTCTTCCAGAATAAAGTCCATAAATATTATCTTTATCTAATTTTAAATCTTTTCTAGTTTTTTCTTTAGAAATTTCTTTAAACTGATTAAGATTTACCCCTGTTCTTACAACTTCCATATTCTTATTTGAATTGTAAATTTGTTCTAATTCTTTTTTGACCTTTTCTGAAACGCAAATGATTTCATCTGCTTTTTTTATTGGAGGTTTTTCAATAAAATAGAAAAAAGGTAAAAAAGGATAAAAAAGGTATTTAAGAAAACCAAATCTCGCAAATTGAATTTTCATATAAGGATTAGTAACCCCGTGATAGGTATGAATAATCTTTTGATTTTTTTTCTTTTTATATTTTTTCAAACAATATCCCCAATTTGCATGGGTATTAATGATATCAAATTTTTTTCCATACAAAAATTTTTCAACTTTCTTGGCAAAATTAAATTCTTTTAATATAGGGTATTTAAATGATTTAATCTCAATACATTCAATCCCCTCTAAGGTATATTTTTTATTTTCTTTTCCAGAATAAACCCACGTAAATTCTAAATCAAGTTTTTGTTTTTTCGCATAATTAATTAAATTCCTCTGATATAAACTAACTCCTCCAAGAAATTTTGGAGATGATCCTGACACAAAACAAATTCTCTTCATTTTAAAGTCTATTAAGCTCCATCTTTTTTGGTTTAACTACAATTAAATCATATCTTTGGCCATCTGCTCTGAAAATTCCAGAAAACCATCGCTCATAAATTAATTGGGAATATCTATTCATATTAACTAAATATTTTAATGGCTTAAAAAAATATCTAAAATGTATTGTTGATTTTACAACAAAAAATTCTTTTGAATCATTTATTAAACTTAAACACTTACTTTTTTTATATTTTATATTAAACGCATTAAATGTATCTGATTGATAGGGTCTTTTGTGGGTAATGTCTCCCCAAACAGTTGGTGAAGAAAAATGCACAGTCCCTATAATTACTTTTGCTTTTGGTTTGGCTATTCTCCATAATTCTCTAACAAATTTTTCAGGATTATCCAAATGTTCCATTATTTGATCAGCCCATATTTCATCAAATGTACTATCTTCAAAAGGATAAGGAAAATTATCAAGATCATGAACAATATCAACCCCCTCATGCTTTTCTCTATCTAAATTAACCCACCCTTTTTTTATATCTCTTCCACAACCAGCATTTAGTTTTTTCATTTCAGCGCCTCCTCATAAATTCTTTTTAGCTTCTTATTTCTATTTTTTATTGAGAATTTTCCTTCTTTAATCTCTTTTATACAATTTTTAGACATTTTCTCTCTCAGTTTTTTATTTTTAATCAATTCTTCTGTTTTTTCAATCATCTTATTGATTAAAGCTTCCTCGTCTTTTCCTATTTTATCCCACTTAAACTTTTTTGGCCTATCTAAAACAAAACCTGTTTTACCTTCAGTTATAATTTCTTTTCTACTCCAACCATCTACAGTAATTACTGGAATTCCAAATCTCATTGATTCTAAATATGCAAAACCTACACTATCAGTATATCCAGGATAAACGAGAATATCTGCTTTTTCATATAATTCAAAAAGTTTTTCTTGAGGGATTAGCCCATAAAATTCTATTTTTCTATTTTTAGAATATTTTTGTTTTATTTCTCCTGGAATTTCAGAGTTTATTATTCCCTTTACATTAGGATATTTTTTAGTTAATTGGTTTATAGCTTCTAGGGCATGAAGCCCTCCTTTCCAATAAAAATATCTTCCAGAAAAAATAAGAGTTACATCTTTTCCAATTTTCTTCTTTATTTTTTTAAGAGGGATTGCAGGATAAACAAGCTCTATTTTTTCTTTTAATTTTGGAAAGGCCTCTACTAATTCATTTTTCATTTTTTCTGTCCAAGGCAATATCTTTTTACAATTATTTTTATTTAAAATTTTTTCAACTTTCCTCAATCCTTTTTTTGTTTCCTTAGTAGAAACCCACAATTGCCAAAAGGCTTCTATATCAAAGATCCACGGTTTATCATTATTTTTACTCAAGCAATGTGCACAGTGAATTAAATCATAATCCCCTCGAGGGCTTAAATGTGCATTTAACATAGAAGGACATAAAATTCTTGCAAATCTTCTTATATTTTTCTTTAAAAAATTTGAAAGCCAAAAAAATCTTTTGCTTGTTATAACTCCTTTTTGTTTTTGAATATTCAAATACTGAACTTCTTTTGGACTATCTTGTAATAAATATTTATAATAAGGGCTATCTGGAAACTTCCAAGGATATTGCAAATATACTTTTATTTTTTCCATTCTTTCTCCAATATTTTATCAATCTCCGTTCTGAAATTTTTAATCTTTATTTGTTTTATTGTTTTCTTTTGTTTCTCTTTCACAAAATTCTCCAATCTTTTTACAATTTCATTAACCATTTCTTTTCTTGAGTGTTTTTCTTTTATTTTATAGAATAAGGGATGGTTTTTAATCACATTTACATATCCCCCTTCATCTATTGCTAATAAGGGTTTTCCTGCAGCTAAAATTTCTAATGGAACAATACCAAAATCTTCTTGATATCCTAAAAATATTCCAGCTTTTGAGCTTCTTAAAAGATCTTCTAACTCTTTATTTTTAACATTTATTTTTATTTCAATAGAATTATCTTCTTCTGATAATTTTAATAATTCCTTATAGTATTTTTTATTATCTGGAGTTCCTATTAAGATTAATTTATATCCTTTATTTTTATTTGAGAATTTTTTCCATGCTTCAATTAAAAGATCTTGTCTTTTTGGTGGATTTAATCTTGAAATATACACAAAATGTTTTCCAATTTTTGTTTTAAGTTTTTTAAATTGGGAAAAATTTATTGGGGGATAAATAACGTGTGTTTTTTGTTTTCTTATAAGCTTGTGTTCTTCTGCCCTTGATTTGCTTAATTCTGAATTAAATATTATAACATCTAATTTTTTCCAGGCTTGTTTTTCAAGAATTCTATAAATCTTTACTGCAGCAAAATAAAGGTATTTTTTTAAGATATTTTTTTCATATCTATTTGCAAAATTCCACTTTACTATTTTTTTATTTGCTTCTCTAAGAGGAGTATGACAGTATGCATAGGTTTTTCCTTTTTTGTAATTTCTAAAAGTTATAAATTCTGCTAATCCAGAAGTTGAAATTAGAAAAAGATCATACTTTTCAAGAGGTATTTTCTTGAATAAGCTAATAGGCAAAAATAATCCTCTGAGAACATGTAATTTTGAAAGTTTTTTTCCAAATTTTGGAGCGAGAAGATGTATTTTATATTTTTTGAATTCTTGAAAAGTGTTTTCTTCATCATAAACCCAGGTATAAAGATCTATATCATATTTCTTACTTTTTAATATTTCCAAAACTACTTTTTCTGCTCCTCCCCAGCTTTTTATCCAAGGATGAAAAAGAGCAATTTTTTTCTTGTTCATTTTACAAAATCTAAATTATCGTATTCTGCATACTCTCCAGAAGTATTTAAAAATTCTTGTCTTGCAATTATATTGTCCTGATGATTAATTTCCCATATCTTTATAGGTCCTTGAATTCCCCCATAATAAACAAATTCATTTAAATTAAGCCCCTGACTATTCAAACTATCTACAAAAGGACTTGGCTCAGAGTGAACTAAATCTACACCTGGATAATTATCAAAAGCATCATTTAAAAGATATAACTGTGAAACTAAAGTTGGAAAAACTCTTGGAGAAAGATAAATTGCTGCTCCAAGTTCATCTAAACTTACACCTTGGCTAGAGGAAGAAATAGAAGGAATAAAATATGCAACTGCTTCTAATCCTTCCTCAAGATCAACCATAACCCCCTCATAATATACATACCTTAAGGGAATTTGAAATTGTTCTCCATTATAGAAAAATACCCCGTAAACTTTATCAAAAGTAGCATTTTCTTGTTTATTTATCTCTAATATAATCCCTCCTATTGCAGCTTTTTGAGAAGGTAAGAAAATATCTTTTCCTTCTTGATTAAAAATTATATCTTCATCTACAAAACCCCCCCCACTAGAATAAATTCTGATTTCTTTTTCAGAAGTTTCTTGAGTTTGTGAAGGATTTGATATAAAAGTAGGGATCATAGAATATCTATCATTTCCAGTATCATCACTACCTATTCTACTATATGCAGGATATTTTCCAATATCTGTGGGGTCGATTAATAAATAAGAAACATCGTGTGCTTTCATAAAACTTAAAGCTGTTTCAGGATAAGGGGTTGTTAAAACATATCTTCCAATTAAATGATCCCAAAAAGGATTTCCATGACCTCCATCTGCTATTGTTGGGCGCTCACCCAAATATTGAACCCAATAACCATAATCCCACCAATGCACAAAAATACTTCCAGGAGGTGTATTATCTCTTGTCCAAAACATTGCTTTTTGCCAATGAATGTTTGCAGAAGGACCTGTATATTTTGATTGTTGTGTAATAGTATTAGTAAAGGCAATAACCCTGCTTATCAGTATTATAATAATTAAAATTAATAATATAAATAAAAGAACTTTTACTAATTCATCTTTACTTTTTTTAAAATATTCAAATAATTTTACAGGTAAATATCCAACCATAAAACAAATAAAAGGAGCCATTAGAAAAAAGAATCTTATTGCACCTCTTCCTGCAACCAACATAAAAAACAACCATGAGGCAATTATTAATAATTCGCTTTTTATATCTACTTTTTCATTAAGATAAAGCCAAATAAAGTAAATACCAAAAACAAGAATACCAATAAAATAAAATAATTTGCTTATGCTATTAAAACCATTAAATAAAGAACTTTCAGAAATTCTACTAAATAAAACTCCAGAGATCAAGAAGATCCAAGTTAGTGAAAAGATAATTTTGTGTTTCCTTCTTTTTATCCCTTTAGAGATCTCAACACCAAGAAGGACCATTCCCATATAAAAGAACCAAAAAAAGAATTTACCTACTTGACCCATCCAATTTAAAAGATATGGTTGAGCATTTTCAGCAACAGTTGAACCTATTCTACTTTCTCCAAAAGGATCTATTAAACTAGAGATTAAACCAAAAAGAATAGAAAAAAGATTTCTATTTAATAAGAAAAGGATTATAGCTCCTAAAATAAGCATTATCCCGCCACTAATAAAGATCCTATATTTTTCTAGATTTCCTTTTAAATATTTTTTCTTATTTATTATTAGAAAATAATCTACAAATATAAATAATAAAACAATAGTTACCATAATGTTTGTCCCAGAAAGAAAGTGATTAAACATTCCTAGAATAGAGTATCCGTATATGGCAGAAAATATTGCTGTGAATAAAAACCAAACAAAATAAAACACCAAATAACTCTTTAACATATTCTTTTTATTTTCTTCATTATTCTTTTCTTTAAATAACCATATTAACAAAAAACTTAAAGGAATAATTATAAATGTAAATGTGGCAATACCAGTCCAACTAGCAAAATTAAATGCAGTGAAAAACGCAGTACCAATACCTAAAAGAAATATTTTAATTAAATCATGTTTCTTCTTTCTAGGTTCTTGAGATTTTTTGTCCAGAAAATTTATAGATAAAGTATAAATTAATAAGACTAAGAAGAAAGAAAACATACCGATTGATTCGTGATCTGAAAAACCTGCTAAAGTTCTGTATAAATACATAGGAATTATTGCAAGGAAACCAGAACTAACTAATGCAATAATTTTAGATTTTGTTAAAACAAAGATTAAAAAGAAAAATACTATTAAACCGAGTACAAAGAAAATAACAGGAGAAATAACATTTGCAAATTGGAGAGTTACCTCTTGATCAAACATTGTAAATAATTTATATAATCCTACAGTTGCCCTAGGAGTAAATTCATTTGTAAACCCTAAATTAAGAGAAGGATATCTCATAGAATCATAATCTGGCAGTCCTCCTTCTCCCATCATTGTCTCAGCAACTCTTAGAAAATAAAAAGGATCAAGTGCAAGAGGTATATTTTTTCCTGTTGTTGAATCTACAAGTAAAGGCAAATTTTGCAATCTAATCCATGTACTTCCTATTAAGATAAGGACTAAAAGAATCACAAGCAAGATGTTCAGGACTTTTTTCTGTTTGAGAAAATTTAAAGTTCCCTTGAAAACTTCTTTAATATCTTTAAAACTTTCTTTAAAGTCTCTTTTTTCACCTATTTCAACAACATTATCATCCCCTCTAATCTCAACTTCTTCTGCATCATGTATTCGAATAACATTATCATCTCCTTTAATTTCAATCTTTTCTCTGTCTTCTATTTCTATTTTATTATCTTCACCACTTATCTTTATTTTATCTTCTTCCATATTTCATTTCAAAGAGAATCTTATTTTAAAAACTTTGTTTATGTCAGAAATGCATTGTGAAAACCATCCTTTAAGGTGTAAATGAGCATGTCTGAGCATCCTAAAATCTTAACAATATACTTTTTAAGAGAGAAAACATAAGATTTTTTGATTATAGAAATAATAAGAACCCAAGAGCAATAATTATTAATTGAAATCCATGAATTAAAAATACTACTTCTTTTTCATGTACTTTTCTGCCTGATTTTATTCTTTTTAAAATATAAATGGATAAATGCTCTAAGCCATATATTTTTTTGTAAGGCATTTCTAAGCCCCCATTTTCATTAACTCTTGCAAAACTATATTTTTTTAGATTCCCTCTTAATTTTAAAACAGTTTCAAGAATATAGGGTATAAAAAAGAAAAGAGCTATTTTTTCCATATTTCCTAATATAGCAATACAAGCTATTAGTGCTCCTACAGCATAAGTCATAACATCTCCAGGAAATACTTTTGCAGGATATTTATTAAAAATATAAAATGCAAATAATGCAGCAACCATGCATAGAGCAACCACACTTAGCCAACTACTCCCTGTTAAGAAAGCCACAAATGCCAAAGCAGATAAAATCAAGATTCCTTGTCCTGCTTCTAAACCATTGTATCCTGCGAGAAAATTATAAGTAGTAGTTGCTCCCACCACACCAAGAGGAATTACAACCAAAGGAAATAAAAGCCCTAATTCAAAACCCATTACACTTGATTCACCAGCATTAATAACCATTAAAGGAATTGCTGCAAAAAAGATTAAGAATAATCTAGATCTTGCTGACAATCCTCCTTTTTGCCAGCCAAATAAGTCATCTACAATACCAACAATTGAACTAATAAGCAAAACAGCCAGAATTGCAAAGATTTGACTTGTTATTTCTCCATCACCTTTAAAATAAAAAGTTTTTATAGCAATATATAATAAAACTCCTAATAAAAAGCCAAAAACTACAATAAGCCCTCCAGAACCTGCTACATTTTTTGGATGATGCAATTTATTCATATCTTCCCAAACAAGGCCAATTTGCTTTGCTTTTCTTATCCAAAAAGGCATAGCTAAGAATGTGCAAAAAAAACTAAGGAATATTGTTGCTAAGAGAACAGGTTCCATAGGTTATCAAGTTATTTTAAATTTTTAAACTTAATTATAAAAATTTATCTAAATAAAAGAGGAGTTAGATATACTTCAATTGCTGCAGCAACAATTAAAATCAATATGGCTAAAAATAAAAGCAGTGCAACATTTTCAAGTATTTTAATAAATCGACGATCTTTTAGACCATGTTTAATAACCCCAAAACCAACCATCCCTCCGGCCAGAGCTGTTATAAAATATGCTGCAATCTCTGGAAAACCATGTATCATATATCTTGCAATTCCAAGAGGTATTTCACTAATCCTATATTGCGTGAAAATTCCTATTGCAGCTGCTATTACACTTGCATTCCAAGCCAGAATAAAGATTGCTCCTGCACCAAAAATTAAAGAAAAGATAAGAGTAAATATCATAACATAAATATTATTTTCTATAATTGATAAAAATCTTAATTCTTTTGTTGCTCCTGCTGAAATACCTGGTTCTGAAAGAGAATATTCTGAAACACAATGCTCAATATTTCCTGGGCTGTTAATCATGCAATAAGTTTCAATTTGTGCATTAAATAAAGAAGCATTTTGAAGAATAACATACCAAAAAGCAAAAGCAATAATAAAACCTAAAAATAACCACATTAAAGCATAAATAGCATCTTTATGTGCCCTCCAAACTCCTAAAAACCCCTCAACTTCTTCATCTTCTTCCTCTTCTTTCTTTATTATAAAATACATAAAAGGGAGAGAAAACATAACACAAAAAGTTACTACAATCATTCCAGAATATTGAGATAAAACAGCATCTTTTGCAAAAAACCAATGAACTAATAATAATGAAAGAGAACCATACAAAAGTCCAATAAAAAGCATTTTCCATGCACCTTTCTCAACTTTTTTTGGATTAATCAAAGATTCTAACATATTAATAAGAGAATAATATTACTTTTAAATATTGTCAAGTTTAATTTAAGCTACTCCCCACTCAACCCTCAAAATGTAATTAATAATTTAATCCTAACTATAACTAATAATATATAATTTTAAAAACTATCAACGAATTTGTCAAATATGATGAAGAGTGCTGAGAAAACTAATAAAGAAAAACAAACAATAGATAGAATAAATGAGTTGGAAGAAATCACAAAAGCCATGTTTAAGGAAAAGCAAATAATTAATTTACCAGATGGTTTTTATATTAATAATCCTAAAACCGAAATTACTGAAATATATGTTCGCCCTCAATCTAAGGATATTGAAGTAAAAAACCTAAAACATCTTAATGACGCTTTAAAATTAGCAGAGGCATATGAAAAACACACTAAAGAGGAATGGACTTGGAAAGAAGATTA
>Ga0180009_10007125_pt1 | contig 11532 bp, 11 predicted proteins | sample OS_PC_MetaG_FD_123537 | JGI IMG/M metagenome (GOLD analysis project Ga0180009, IMG submission 123537) | Groundwater microbial communities from the Aspo Hard Rock Laboratory (HRL) deep subsurface site, Sweden - OS_PC_MetaG | ecosystem: Environmental > Aquatic > Deep subsurface > Groundwater...
GCTGGAAAATAGATAAGCAGGCCGGCGTCGATCTGCTCGCCGTTGTGATCGGTAAAGGTTTGCAGAGCGGCATAACGAGGTGCCGGTAAGTGCCCAAACCACGCCTGGGCAATATCCGGAACCGCGGGACCGGAGATGCGCAGTATGCCGACACCACCACGACCGGGTGGCGTGGCGATGGCGGCAATGGTATCGATCGCGTTCATGCGCGCACGGTAGTTGAGAGAGGGGTCGAACGTCCAGTCATGTCGTGCCGTTTACGCAAATTAACATGCGCAAGCGGCACGACCGAATCCGGATAGTGCCGGTATATTACGCGCCCTTTTCGACGCGCTTGGTGATCACCCATTGCTGCGCGATCGACAAGGCATTGTTGGTCACCCAATACAGCACCAGGCCCGAGGGGAAGAAGGCGAAGAAGATCGTGAATACGAACGGCAGGATCATCATCACCTTGGCCTGCATCGGATCCAAGGGCGCCGGGTTGAGTTTCTGCTGAATGAACATGGTCACGCCCATGATCAACGGCAGCACAAAGTAGGGATCTTTTGCCGACAGGTCGGTCAGCCACAGAATAAACGGCGCCTGACGCATCTCGACGCTTTCCAGCAGCACCCAGTACAGCGCGATGAACACGGGGATCTGCACCACAATCGGCAGGCAACCGCCCAAGGGATTGATTTTTTCAGTCCGGTACAGATCCATCATGGCCTGATTGAGTTTCTGGCGGTCATCGCCATAACGCTCTTTCAACGCCTGCAGGCGCGGCGCCATTTTGCGCATCTGCGCCATGGAACGGTAACTGGTCTCGGACAACTTGTAGAACACCAATTTAATAATCAGGGTCAGCAGAATAATCGCCCAGCCCCAATTGCCGACCACGTCGTGGATCTTCTCCACCAGCCAGAAAATCGGTTTGGCGATGACGGTCAGCATGCCGTAGTCCACCGTGAGCTCCAGTCCCGGTGCGACCGCACCCAGATGATCCTGCAGCTTGGGACCGATGAAGATGCGCGTGGAAAAACTCTGGCTGGCGCCGGGTGCGATCGTGGTCGTCGGGCCGACCATACCCAGCACAAAGCGGCCTCCGTCCAAGGCACGACTGTAATAGTGATTGGGTTCACCGCTGTTCGGAATCAATGCGCCGAGGAAATAATGCTGGATCATGGCCGCCCAACCACCGGTGATATCGCGCGACAGATCGGCCTTGCCCATCGAACTGAAATCGAGCTTCTCGTATTTTTCTTCCGGGCTGTAAATCACGCCACCCAGATAGGTGTACACCAGCTTGCTGCTACCATCGGTGGAACCCTCGGCACGCTGCAGCTGGCGATATTGATGGCCAGTCCAGTCGAATCCGGTCTGGTTCAGGACCTGCTGATCCAGGTCCACGAAATAAGAACCCGCTTTGAAGCGATAGGTCTTGGTGACGGTCACGCCTTCCGGGCTACGCCATACCAGCGGGACATCCAGCGACTGTTCGCCCGGCTGCAATTTGTACTCAGTCTGTGCGGCGTTAAACACCACATGATGCGTCGGCTCGGTCCCTGTCTGAGTGCGTAAGCCGGATTGAATTATGAACAGGTCCGGCATTTGATCGTCGAGCAAACGCACCGGCACGTCGGGGGCCGTCGATACCTTGGGATAGGCCAGCAAGTCCGCTTGGCGCAAATCGCCGCCTCGGGTATTGATCTCAATATCGAGCACATCGGTGATGACTCGTACGGTCTCTTCACTGATCAAGGACGTCTCAGGCTCGGCTGCGCGGGCTGTCTGACTGGGCGCTGCAACCGGCAAATCCTGCGCGGGCGCAGTCGCTGGTGCCACGGTCTCGGTAGGTGTCGATGTTGGCGCAGGCGTGTTGTAGTCGCGCTGCCAGCTCTCCCACAACATCAGGGCGATGAATGAAAGGGCGATGAAAAGAAACAGGCGTTGATTATCCATGATGTCTACAGTGCGGTTGTTTATCGGGCACGGGATCGACACCACCCGGGTGCCAAGGATGACAGCGACCCAGTCGACGGATGGCCAGAATCTGGCCACGCCAACTGCCAAAACGCTCGAGGGCGGTCACTGCGTAAGAAGAACAACTGGGATAGAAACGACAATGCTGACCGACCCAGGGGCTGAGAACATACTGGTATGCGCGGATCATCAGGATGAGGACGGTACGCATGGGCGTTGCTTGAGTTGGTTCCAGTGCTGTTCCAGTTCGGTCCGCAGCACAGCGGCTGTGCTGGTTGCGGCTGTGTTGCGGGCCAGAATGACAATGTCCCAGCTGCCCAGCTCGCGCTGCTGGCAGCGGAAGCTCTCGCGGATTATCCGCTTTATACGGTTCCGGTCCACGGCGCGCGCTGCGGCCTTCCGGGAAATAGCCAGGCCCAAGCGTGCATGCTCCAAGCCATTGGGTATCGTCAAGACCGTGAAGGCGCGGCTGGTCTTGCGCGTCGCACTCGCGAATACCTGCTTATACTCGGCAGGCCGGGTCAGGCGAAACGTGCGTGCAAAACTAGCCTGCCCCCGTTCCAAGACGCGAGGTACTAGACGCTGAGACGAGCGCGTCCCTTGGCACGTCGTGCCTTGATAACCGCGCGGCCGTTCTTGGTGGCCATGCGGGCACGGAAACCGTGGGTACGCGCACGATGCAGATTGCTGGGCTGGAATGTTCTTTTCATGACCGCTAACTCATTTGTCTGATGGCACATCCACCCGGACAGCGGATGGCGGAAAGCGCGCAATGTTACTGGCTGGCCCAAACCGGGTCAACCAACTCCTCAAGATAGGGTGTGGATAACTCCAGTTATCGGGTATAGACTCCCGCCTTCCCCGTACGCCATTCATGACTTCTGGAGGTTTGGAGCGTTGGACGCGCCATTGTGGAAGAAATGTCTGGACCGCCTGGAAACCGAGCTGCCGGAACAGCAGTTCAATACCTGGATTCGCCCCCTGCACGCGGTCGCAGACGATAATTGCCTGCGCCTGCTGGCGCCCAACCGGTTCGTCCTGGACTGGGTGCGTGAGCATTTTTACGACCAAATCCATCAAGCGGTTCAGGACTACGCCCCTGCGCCTGCGCCTCAGATTGCCCTCGAAGTCGGGACGCGGCGTGCTGCGCCACCCCCCAAAGCAGCTGAGCCGGAAACCCGGTTTACCCGAGAGACTGAACGGCCCGCCACGCGCCGCATGGCCGCACCCAATCCTTCGCTCAATATCGCGCACATTTTCGAGAATTTTGTCGAGGGTAAATCCAATCAACTGGCGCGGGCGGCGTCCATGCAGGTTGGTGAGAATCCTGGCAAGGCCTACAACCCGCTTTTCATCTACGGCGGTGTTGGTTTGGGCACAACCCATTTGATGCACGCGGTCGGCAACCTCATCATTGCCGGCAAGCCCGATGCGCGTGTGGTCTATCTGCATTCGGAGCGCTTCGTTGCCGATATGGTCAAGGCGTTACAACACAACGCCATCAACGAATTCAAACGCTACTACCGCTCCGTCGATGCACTGCTCATTGATGATATCCAGTTTTTTGCGGGAAAAGAGCGTTCTCAGGAAGAATTTTTTCATACCTTCAATGCACTATTGGAAGGCCAACAGCAGGTGATTCTTACCTGCGACCGTTATCCGAAAGAGGTCGCCGGTCTGGAGGAACGACTGAAATCACGTTTCGGTTGGGGTCTGACGGTCTGCATAGAACCACCGGAATTGGAAACACGGGTCGCGATTCTGATGTCGAAGGCGGCGCAGGCGCAGGTCGAGGTACCCAACGAAGTGGCCTTCTTCATTGCCAAGCGTATTCAATCCAATATCCGTGAACTAGAAGGTGCGCTACGCCGCGTTGTCGCCAGTTCACGTTTTACCGGGCGACCGATCACGTTGGAATTCGCCAAAGAGGCGCTACGTGATTTATTGGCCTTGCAAGATAAATTGGTTTCTATAGAGAATATTCAGAAGACTGTCGCCGACTATTATAAGATACGCATCGCAGACCTGTTATCCGCACGCCGCAGCCGTTCGATTGCGCGGCCGCGTCAGGTCGCCATGGCCTTGGCCAAAGAACTGACCACACACAGTTTGCCGGAGATCGGTGACTCGTTTGGTGGTCGGGACCACACGACGGTATTACATGCCTGTCGCAAGATTGCCGAGCTTCGCGAGACGGAAATACGCATCAAAGAAGACTATTACAACCTGTTGAGAACCCTGACCACATGATGTGGATATGTTGTGAGCACTTATGGGCGGCCTAAGTTATCCCAATCTGTCCACAGGATATACACTGATGCACAGGGACTTACCCTTAGGGTTTGAGCCTATATATATTATTGATTAGTAAGAATATAAATCACATACCCACAGATTTATGGCTTGCTAATAGTAGTAACAACTAAGAGTTATTAAGTACTTAATAAAGATTAAAACCAGATAGGACGCTCCATGAAATTCAAGATTCAGCGGGAAGCTTTCCTCAAACCCCTCCAGCAGATCATCGGTGTTGTTGAACGTCGCCAGACACTCCCGGTACTGGGAAATATTCTGGTTCAGACAACCGATCAAGGCCTCACCTTGACGGCCACAGATCTTGAAGTGGAGCTTGTTGCCCAGGTCGGTTTGGAGATTTCAGCGGGCGGCGAAACGACTCTGCCAGCCCGTAAATTATTGGACATCTGTCGGACCTTGCCTGAAGAGGCTTGGTTGGAGGTTCAGGTTGATCAGGAACGTGCCACGTTGCGGTCAGGTAAAAGCCGCTTCACCTTGGCGACCCTGCCAGCCTCGGATTTTCCCGTAATCGACGAGCTGAAAAGCGTGCAGGCGTTTAAGTTTCCGCAACGCGATCTCAAAGAGCTTATCGAGCGGACCCATTTTTCCATGGCACAGCAGGACGTACGCTATTACCTCAATGGCCTAATGCTGGAATTGGATAAGAAAGGCATCCGTAGCGTGGCAACCGATGGGCATCGGCTGGCGATGTGTGAAATGGCGGCTAAAACCGGCGTGAGTGACAGCCAGCAGGTCATCGTTCCACGCAAGGGCGTGCAGGAGTTACTCCGGCTACTCGAGGGTGATGAGACGGAGGTAGAGATTCAGCTGGGCAGTAACCACATCCGTGTCAGCACACCCAACATCCGTTTCACCTCGAAGCTGATTGATGGTCGTTTCCCGGATTACAACCGCGTTATGCCGAAAGGCGGTGATAAGCAGATCCAGACCGATCGCGGTTTTCTGCGTCAGGCCTTGGCCAGAACCTCGATTCTGTCGAATGAGAAATATCGCGGTATCCGCCTGAGTCTTGATAAAAATATACTTAAAATACAAGCACATAATCCAGAGCAGGAAGAGGCCGAGGAAGAACTGGAGATCCAGTACAACGGCGATACCTTGGAAATCGGTTTCAATGTGACTTATTTGCTGGATGCCCTTGGGGCGCTGCCGGGTGACGATGTGCGTATTCTTTTATCCGATGCCAATAGCAGTTGCCTAATCGAAAATGGCGGCAGAGGGCATTGCAAATACGTCGTCATGCCTATGCGCCTGTAACTACAGACGGTCGTTACTTAATGGGTCTTATCAGTCTCGCTGTCCGCGATTTTCGTAATATTGCGGAGGGTGAGCTGGCGTTTTCCCCTCACGTCAATGTGATCACCGGCAGTAATGGGGCCGGGAAAACCAGTGTACTCGAGGCCCTGTTTTTTTTAGGCAGGGCCCAATCTTTTCGTACCACCCATACAGCAAATCTGATCCGTGAAGGCGCACACGCCCTGCTAGTGACGGGCAAATTGAAAGACCGGTACGACACAGAAATCCCCTTTGGTATTGAACGCGATAAAGCCAGCGCCCGTGTGCACATGGCGGGGAAACCGGTACGGCAACTATCCGAGCTGGTTGCCCACTTCCCTTTCCAGCTCTTAAATCCCGACAGCCACCAGTTCTTAGAAGGCGGCCCCCGACATCGACGCCGGTTTCTGGATTGGGGCGTGTTTCACGTGGAACCGAGTTTCTTTCCTACCTGGCAACGTTATAGCCGGGCCCTGCGCCAGCGTAATGCGGCCCTGCGTGCCGGGGCGCCAGCTCAGGAGATTCGGCTATGGGACCCGGAGTTGATTGCAACGACGGAGATACTGGATCAGCAGCGTCGTCTCTATATCGAAAAACTACTTCCGGTACTGGCTGGTTATCTGGGCGAGTTGGTTGATATAGATGGCCTCAGCTGGGATTACCGGCCAGGTTGGTCACAAAAGCTGGGTTACGGCGAGGCGCTGAGCGAAACCTTGGAGGGCGACCGCCGCCAGGGTTTTACCCGGTATGGTCCGCATAGGGCCGATCTCGTAGCCACCCTGGAGGGACTGCCTGCCCAGGAAAGAGTCTCGCGCGGTCAGCAGAAACAGATTGTCGTGGCCTTGATGCTTGCACAGGCGCGGGTCTTTCGTCAGGAACAGGGGCGGGCCTGCCTGTTTTTGATAGATGACCTCGCCTCTGAACTGGACAGCGACCACCGCGCGCGCGTGCTTACCCAATTAAAAGAGGTACAGGCCCAGATATTTCTGACGGCCATCAATGCGGCGGACATAGACACCAGCATCTGGCCTGATCAACGGCAGTTCCACGTGGAACACGGTCAGATTGAGGAAGTGATATACTGAGCCGGCTCGGTGCCAGGGGACAGATAAATGAGCGATAAGCCTACATACGATTCTTCTAATATCAAGGTTTTGCGCGGCCTGGATGCGGTTCGAAAACGCCCCGGGATGTACATTGGCGACACCGACGACGGTACCGGCCTCCACCATATGGTGTTCGAGGTTGTAGATAACTCCATCGATGAGGCACTCGCCGGTTACAGTAAAACCATTACGGTAACCATCCATAGCGATGAGTCCGTTACCGTCACCGATGACGGTCGCGGTATACCCGTGGATATTCATCCCGAGGAAGGCGTGTCCGCCGCCGAGGTGATCCTGACCGTGCTGCATGCCGGCGGAAAATTCGACGACAATTCGTACAAGGTTTCCGGCGGCCTGCATGGCGTTGGCGTATCCGTCGTGAATGCCCTGTCTGAAGATTTGAAACTGACCATCCGCCGCGAAGGCAAGGTGTGGTATCAGGAATACCGACTCGGCGAACCGCAGGCACCGTTGGCCGTGATCGGCGCCACCGATGTCACCGGGACAGAGATTCGCTTCAAGCCCAGCAGCACCATTTTTACGAATATCGAATTTCACTATGACCTGCTGGCCAAACGGCTACGTGAGCTGTCATTCCTGAATTCCGGGGTGCGCATCAGCCTGAAGGACGAACGCACTGAAAAAACCGATCTGTTCGAATACCAGGGCGGTATCCGCGCCTTTGTCGAGCATCTGAACCGCAATAAAACCCCCCTGCATCCGACCGTGTTCTATTTCAATACCGACCGGGACAATATCGGCGTCGAGGTGGCGTTCCAGTGGAATGATTCCTACCAGGAAAATATTTACTGTTTTACCAATAACATACCGCAGCGCGATGGCGGTACTCACCTGGCCGGGTTCCGTGCGGCGCTGACGCGCACTCTGAACCAATACATGGAAAACGAAGGCATTACCAAGAAGGCTAAAGTGATGCCGACCGGCGACGATGCCCGCGAAGGCTTGATGGCCGTGCTCTCGGTCAAAGTGCCGGACCCGAAATTTTCATCCCAGACCAAAGACAAACTGGTCTCGTCCGAGGTGAAGAGCGTGGTCGAATCCACGGTGGCTGAAAAGCTCCAGGCCTTCCTGTTGGAAAACCCCGGTGAGGCAAAAGGCATCACAGCCAAGATTGTGGATGCGGCCCGCGCCCGCGAGGCGGCGCGCAAGGCCCGCGAGATGACCCGTCGCAAAGGTGCGCTGGATATTGCCGGACTGCCCGGCAAACTGGCCGACTGCCAGGAACGCGACCCGGCGTTGTCAGAACTGTTCCTGGTCGAGGGTGATTCCGCCGGTGGTTCCGCCAAACAGGGCCGCGACCGCCGGACGCAGGCCATCCTGCCCCTCAAGGGCAAGATCCTGAATGTTGAAAAAGCTAGATTTGACAAGATGTTATCTTCGGCCGAGGTAGGCACGCTGATCACCGCCCTGGGATGTGGCATCGGTCGTGAAGAGTTCAATCCAGACAAATTGCGCTATCACCGCATTATTATCATGACGGACGCGGACGTGGACGGTTCGCACATCCGCACCTTGCTGCTGACCTTCTTTTACCGGCAGATGCCGGAGCTGATCGAGCGCGGCTATATCTATATCGCCCAGCCACCCCTGTATAAAATCAAAAAAGGTAAGCAAGAACAATATGTTAAGGACGATAACGCGCTAAACGCCTATCTCCTCAGCAATGCCCTGGAAGACGCACGGCTGCATGTGAATGCCGAGGCACCGGCCATCGCCGGGACGGCCCTGGAGCGGCTGGCCGAGCAGTACATAGCCGTGATGGGCACCATCAAGCGCCCGTCGCGACGTTATGATCCCGTCCTTCTGGAAAAACTGGTGTATATGCCGCCACTGGATGCGGCAGGCTTGCGTGACGCCAGTCGTGTGGTCGATTGGGTGGCGGAACTCGAGCAGCGTGCCAACGCAGCACTCCCGCCCGGGCAGAAGTTTGAAATCTTGGTGGCGGTGCAAGCGGAACAGGAAGGGTTCACGGCCAACATCATCAAGCGCACCCACGGCATTATTGCCTTGGAACAACGACTGACCAGTGAATTTTTTGTATCCGGTGAATACCAGCGTATGGCGGAATTCGGCCGCGAAATGGACGGACTGCTCGGTATCGGCGCCTTCATTATGCGTGGCGAGCGCAAGCAAGATGTCAGCAGTTTCAAACAGGCCATCGAATGGCTGATGGAACAGGCGCGACGCGGCCAGCATATCCAGCGTTACAAAGGTCTCGGCGAAATGAATCCCGAACAGTTGTGGGAAACCACGCTGAATGCCGAGTCGCGCCGCTTGTTACAGGTGCGCATCGAAGATGCGGTTGCGGCCGATCAGATCTTCACGACGCTGATGGGCGATCAAGTGGAACCACGCCGAGACTTTATTGAATCGAATGCGCTCGCCGTTGCGAACCTGGACGTATAGGTTTATCGCTGTCAGTTATTGATGTCGGAGACCACATCCAGGATGACGCGGGTCTGTTCATTTAACAAGATGACATCGGTCGCCACGCGCAACCGAATATAGCCATCAGGCAGGTGGCTGAGTCGGCGGTTAAGTTCAGTCGGCAACTGCGCACTGCGCAAACCCGGTGGCAAGGTGCCGCGCTTGACGAGTTGTTTGCGGAGTCCTGGCGGCAGCGACTCGCGTTTAGCGAGACCCGGTGGTAGATGCTTCCGGTAGTAGCGGCGTATTTCTGCACGATCATTCTCATTAAAAATAATCGCAACATGCGCATTTTCGGTCTGAACGGAAACGGCGCCACGTGGTGTAGTGCTATGGCCGGTACAACCCAACAGGGTTACAGCGCTTAGTAGTATCAGTGAGCGGCAAGTATGTGTGCTTCGCAACATGAGCATGCCTCCAGAATTACTTCTTGCTGAGAGTGCGCGTAGATTCTTAATCGATGTGCTTCTGTGTTTGTTTGATCCGCTCCATCGCGTCTTCGATCCAGGTTTCCGCATCCTTCAAAATATCCGCTGCGGCACGACCCTGTGTGGCAATCACCGGCCCGATCATGACCTGTATCTCGCCCGGTCGTTTAATAAAGCCGCGACGTGTCCAGAATTCACCGGCATTGTGTGCGACAGGTACTATCGGATGTCCCGTCTGTTCGGCAAGCACCGCGCCACCGATGCGATAGCGCCCTTTTTTTCCCGGCGCGATGCGCGTGCCTTCGGGAAACACTACCACCCAACGCCCGTCGTTGAGACGCTCACGTCCTTGAGTAACAAGTTGTGAAATGGCTTTGCGTCCAGCCTTACGATCTATCGCGATGGCACCCAGCATGGCCAGAGCCCAGCCGAAGAACGGAACCCAGAGCAGTTCGCGCTTCATTACCCAGACTTGCAGCGGAAAGATTTCCTGAAGTGCGAGCGTCTCCCAGGCCGATTGATGCTTGCTGAAGATAATCGATGATTCGCGTGGAATATTTTCCGCGCCGATGACGCGATAACGTAACTTGCAGGAACGTTTAAGCCACCAGAGATTGAGACGTGCCCAGCGTGTCGCCACGGCATAGCGCACCCGGAAGGGGAAGGGCGCACACAACATCGTAAGCAGGGCAAACACTGGCATGCTGGTGGCAAACACCAGTGAGAACAGCGCTGAACGCAGGTTCAGCTCGACGTGTGAGGGGGGCTTCATTAATGAATATCTTCCTCGGCCAGCAGGCAATCGATAGAGGCGGCGAGATTGTCGAATACAGGGATGCCGGACTCAGATTCTGGACCGAGTTGTTTGAGCGTCTGCTGGCCTTTGCCGGTTAAAACCAAGATGGGTTGTGCGCCGACGCTTTCCGCAGCCTGCAGATCACGTAAAGAATCGCCGATTGCCGGTACGCCCCGCAGCGATACACCCATGCGTCGGGCGATATCGTGAAACAACCCGATCTTGGGTTTGCGGCATGCACACTTATCATCCGGTCCGTGTGGACAGAAGAAGATGGCATCAATACTGCCGCCGACTTCCGCAAGCGCGCGGTGCATTTTTTCGTGAATGCGATTGAGAGTGTCGAAATCGAAGAGGCCGCGCGCGAGTCCTGATTGATTGCTCGCCACCACCACCTTGTAGTCGGCGCGGTTCAAACGAGCAATAGCCTCCAGGCTGCCGGGAATCGGAATCCATTCCTCCGGAGATTTGATATAGGCGTCGGAGTCTTCATTGATAACGCCGTCGCGGTCGAGGATGACGAGTCGCATAATTGGTCGTTAGTCCATGTCGCGGAATTCGGAAACCCGGATGCGGCCATTGACCATGCGCGACTCGCGCTGCATGAGCTTGTCCAGCTTATCCCAGACGGCCTGCTTCAAATCAAAATCCTGAGCTATGGCGGTGCCAAGCAGAAGGATGAACAGGTCGGCGCATTCTTCGGCGAGCAGCTCGCGGCTCTTGCCTTTCGTTACGCAGGAGGAGATCTCGCCCAATTCTTCGGCCATCAGCGCCACACGGTAGGTGAGTTCCTCCCCGCCGGTATTTTTGAAGTCATGCTTGGTATGAAACGCCTGCACGGCTTCCAACCTGGCGGCGTAGGAATCGGTATTGCTCATATCAGCTAACTCCAATCAACCTTGCAAACGGGACAGGTCGGCGACACGCAGAAACAGAGCTTGTAATTGCTGCAGCAGTGCGAGCCGGTTGGCACGTAATTCCGCATCATCGGCCATGACCATGACATTATCGAAGAACAGATCCACCGGTTCTCGCAATGCAGCAAGTGCCTTCAGACCGTCCGTGTAATCGCCACGATCGAATTGTGCACTGACAGTGTCACTCAAACCGTCGAGCGCCTTGGCGAGAGCCTGCTCGGCGGCATCGACCAGCTTGGCACTGTTGACTGTGTCTGGAATGGCCTCTTCGGTCTTGCGCA
>Ga0180009_10007126_pt1 | contig 11532 bp, 10 predicted proteins | sample OS_PC_MetaG_FD_123537 | JGI IMG/M metagenome (GOLD analysis project Ga0180009, IMG submission 123537) | Groundwater microbial communities from the Aspo Hard Rock Laboratory (HRL) deep subsurface site, Sweden - OS_PC_MetaG | ecosystem: Environmental > Aquatic > Deep subsurface > Groundwater...
GTTTTTCTAGCATAGTAATTGATTTCCAGTTCATCACCACATTTTTGATCAGTGCACAAATCAACCAGCTCATTAAAATTTCTAATCCTCTCAGTTGGGAAAAAACTACCATATCTAAGTCTACTTGCTGTTTCAAGCAGATAATAAGTGTGTGTAATAGTTATCATAACTACGCCAATCACAAAAAGAATTAAAAAACAGTTATCTTTTTTTAAAAAGCGATTATGGATTAAAACTATTATTTTCTTTAAACCGACTATTAAATAGGCAACAACAAAAGGTAGAATAATTAATAAGTAGCGACGAGCAAACCATTCTAAAATAGCAGCAAAAGATTGATAAACCAAAGCAAAAAATATGATGATTGAAATAATAAATCCAACTGAAGACTTATCTTTCTTATTAGTTAAAGTAACTAAAAAACCAACTAAAGAAAATAATAAAACAGGAATCGAAAATAATTCTACTAATGCTCGCCACCAATTAAGAATTGAATAATTAAAATTTAAGTAGGCATGAGAGAAATTTTCTAAGGAGCTATTTCTCATATTGGTTAAAAACAACAGAAAGTCATTTGATGAATAGTAATTTATTGCCAACCACAAAAAAGGCACGATAATTAAAACTAAAATCAATACTCGCTTTATTCTAGAAGATTGAGCTGACTTATATACATACCACATGATTAGGGGAGTTAAATACCAAGCCTCATACCTAATTCCTTGAGCTACCATAAAACTACCCACACCCCAAATGTAACGAGGTGAATCTTTTAAAATTAAAATCAATGCTAATAAGAGAAAAAATACAAATACCTGCTCTGTAAAAGGAAAAGTACTAATTAAAAACCGATAAGGGAAAAACAGATAAATTAAGCCTGCTAAAACAGCTTCCCGAGAGTTTAAATCAAGTAATTCGCGGCAGTAGAAATAAACCAATACTACTGTGCCAGAACTAAAAAGAAGATTAACCACTCTGGGAGTTAGAGTAAAATCATCTAGAACGTGCAAAGCACCCCCCAGTAACAACGGATAAAGCGGCAGCCACAGGCCAGTGTATAGCGTATTGAGCGAGCCACTGTCTTTAAATGCTTTGGCAGTCAAAGAATGTATATAAGGATCTGTTTCGGTATACATTGGAGTCTTAAGCTGGGGTATAGCGACAATGGCTGAAAAAAGAAAAAGTAATAACGGGGTAACTAAATGGATTCGTTTTAAAATCATAATAATTATTTTAGGTCATCTAAAAAACTTTTTAATTTCTTGACAATGCTTTGAGACTGCCCCCAAGTTATTTTCCCTGATTGATAAGACTGAACCTGATAAAATAGTTCTTTTTTATCTAAACACAGATATATTTTATTTTTTTTGGCTAATTCTTGAGCAAAATATAGTTGATGATCGCTAACATGTTCACCATATTTTTTAAGCCTAGGAATAACAATTGGTTTTTTTCCTGCCAAGAAGATGCTTTGATAAATCGTAGCTGGCCCGGCATGAGAAATCACTATTCTTGCTTTTCTTAATAAAGAAACGAACTCATTAAAATTATAGTTGGATTTTTGTACAGCGCCTGCGACTAAAATAGTAGCAGTGCCAGATTGAATAATTACTTTTTCTTTAATTTTTTTTTGTTTAATAAGAGCATTTATTAAAAGTAACAATCTATCAAACGGCAAATGATGAGTCCCAACTGTCACAAAAATCATAGCGTACTCCCCCAGTATTTCGCTTTAGGGAAAAATCTTTGTTGTTGAACATTTTGAATCAAGAACAAATCGGCCAGAAGATAAACTAATCGACCGCTAAGCGATGGTTTATCAATAAAGTCTAAAGGCTCAATAAAAACCAAAGTCATACCGAAAAGTTTCCCAACTATAAAAAAAGGAGGAGCAATTCCTGCTCCCGCACTGATTAACACTTGCGGTTTTTCTTTCAGCAGGATCTTAAACGCCAACCATAAGTTATAAAAAAAATTAAGAATATTCCGACTTTCAGGATAGTAGGCTAAGTATAGATTTTCACCTTCAAGAAGACTAATTGTGTCAGATTTATCAAAGCTAACCCAAAAATGGACTCTGTTTTCCCAACAAGACTTCAGTTGTAAAAGTTGAAATAAGTGACCCCCCGCTGACGTTACTAGCCCAATCTTCATGATTTAGATTGTAGTTTAAAAATTTCCCTAAGCCCATACCAAGGTTTGCCTGTCAGACGAAACCAAAGATATTTTTTAAACTCCCTAGGAATAGATCTCTCTACATCGCAACCGCTGTTGCAACCCAAACATGAACTTCCAAGCATCTTTTGCTTAAATTTTATGTTTTTATGATCAAATAAAATTTCACTCACGGTTTGATCAGAGCGACAATTTCCTATTTTACGTTCTGAAAAACAATAATAAACATCACCAAAACTATCCAAAGCAAACTGATCATATTGGAAAGGACAAGCGGTTGTTCTGGGTCGACCATCGCGATACATATGGAGTAAATCCTTCCAATAATAAGCTCGGAAATCTTTCCATGATTTAGGCTGACTCATCTCTTCCATAAATGATTCCAACTGTTTTTGTTCTTTTTTTCTAAAACTAACTTCCTTCTTTGTATCCAGATTATTAATATAAGTATCATGGAAGCCCACAATTTGAAATGTGCCATTTATTTGATTATCTTCATACCACTTTTTCATTTTGTTAATCTCAGGTAAATTCTGCCTCAGCACCAACGAGCCACTTCCTACCCAAAACCCATATTGTTTTGATAGTTTTTTTAATTGAAACAGAGTGGCGGTGGTTTTTTCAAAGGCATTGGGAATACGTCTAATTTTTTCATGCATCTTACCCACACCATCCAGAGAGATACTCACGCTTAGCTCAACATCATGCTTATTACAGATTTTGGCAATTTCTATCACTCGTTTGACAATTAATTCAGTCATAAAACCATGAGAAACCATTGTTAGTTTGCGCAACTTTGGCATAGAGCGAATTATCAACTCAGCCATTTGAGGTAATTGTGGATGGAGAGATACTTCTCCGCCCGTCAAGCCACAGCGTTCAATGTTGACAAACACTGGATCTTTAAAAATCTTTTTCCAGTCCTCATATTTGAGTTCATCCTTGGGCTTCATTTTCCAAATATTACACATCACGCATCGGGAATTACAGTGATAAGTCAGTCCTATTAAAACCGCTTTTGGTGACAGTGGCCTAAAATTATGAATTACATTATAGCGATACATTCCTTGAATAATTCTACCGATTTTATAAAGCTTGCGACGAACTTTTAGCTGCATAGATGAAAACTTCTGATTTGAAATCATATTATCCTAATCTAGCAATACGCGTAACGTTTTATCAATTAAAGATTGGTTATGATACTTTAAGACAGTTCGTCTTGCTTGCTGACCAACAGCTTGTCTTTTTTTATGATCTTGTAATAACAAGATAATTCTTTTTCCCATCGCCATGGCAGTCTGCTCGATATAACTGTTTTTTCCATGTTCCAAGTACTCTTCCGCTCCCGGATAAGAGAGGGTTATCGGGACGACTTGTTGCGTCATGGCCTCCAGCAGTACTAAGGGATGCCCCTCAAAATCAGAGGTAAGGGTAAAAAGTTTTGCCCTGGATAACTCAGTAATTATTTTTTTAGTGGGAGGCTTGATGATTATATTATCTTTTAGACTGTGCTTCTTAATATAGTGACGAAGTTTCTTTTCTTCAGGACCTTCTCCAATTAAACAGAGCTTTATTTTAGGCAAAGTTAATTTGATTTGTTTGACTATTTCGAGAAGTTTAATCAACCTTTTTTGAGGGGCAAAACGGCCACAATAAATAAGATCATACTTTTTAGACTGTCGATATAACCGAGTGTCTTTTATCCAATTTTGGATAACCACTACCTTATTAGGATCTGTCTTGTAGTTTTTAACTAAGTCTTGTTTAGCATATTCAGTCTGAACGATGATTGTATCAACTAGCCGATAGCACCAACTAATAATTATGTTGGAGTGAGTTCTGATAGAATAAGGCAATTGATTTTCAAATGAGAGCACGTTGTCTTGGCTAACAACAACTTTAATTTTTTTCCAAAAAAATAAGTACTTCATCAGCACACAGTAGGCGGTCGCATGATGCAAAAATGGCACTAAAATTTTGGGGTTATATTCCAGGATCAAATAAATTAAAAAAATAATATAGCGAATTTTACGTTCTTTACTTGGAAAAACATTTTCAATATGCAACTGCCTAAAACCAGCTGGAAGATCTGATTCAAAACTAAAAGCCTCTGTCCGACGAACTACAATATGAGGAATAATATCATAGTAATTTTGATCGGCTTCTAAATGGTAAACTAAATCAATTATTTTGCGCTGAATACCACCCAACCCTAAATGAAAAAAAAGGAAAAAAACATGTCTATCCTGCATACTTAAATTTTTTTTACTCTGTGTAATTGATCGTCGATGACATCACCGAACCATCCCTGACATAGGTTTGACCAGAATCAGCCCAAAACGCTTCGCCAATCATAAAAGTCTGATAATGATTATAGTAACAAAGCTTGTCAACACAGAGTACATCGGGTAGTTCAAAAGTCGCTGTAATGTCTTTTTTAATTGGATCCCAGCGCAACAGCACATCTCCCCGATCATTGACCACTACTTTTTCAGCAGGAGTAATTTTAACTTCTTTTGTTTTGAGGATAATTTCTCCCTTGCTGTTAGTGACTACAAAATTTTTGATTGCTTCCGCATGCCAAGGATCATAATCGCGATAGTGGACTTTGATCTCTGCATTAGCTCGCCGATAATCGGCGAAACGCTGTTCAGGATTTTTGTAAACATTAACCACTATACCAGTGAATGAGGTGTCATTAAATTTAAGGTTAAGTTCTTCACCTACTAAAAGAGGATTGCCGTCATACACGTAAGTTCTAGTAGTGGTATTATAAACTGCATCTAGTTTGACTACCATCTCGACGTATAACCGTCTCCCTCCGTCCCAAACATTTTTTTCAATCTCTTGAATTTCAACTACTTTCTTGCCTACTGAATTGTAGCCCACATCGCCTACCCGAAGTTTATTTACCTCCCAATATTCTGGAGGAAAAGAGTTTACGTTCCAATCCTGCCGTTGAAAAGTTAAGTCTATATAGATAAAGACTCTCTGCCTACGAAAGTAAAAAAGCAAAAATCCTACAATTAAAATACCGAATAAAATTAGAACCAAATCAATCAGAGTAATTTTTTTTAGGAGAGATTTTTTTAAATTTTTAAGATTGAGCATAAGCTATTCCTAAGAGCAACCACACAATACCACTAATTGGAATTGTTAACCACCAAGGATAAAACTGACTAACTAATAAATAACCCAAACACCCTAAAATCAGTCCTTTTATAAGAATATTTTTTCCACTCACCAGCCAGCTGTATCCTTGGACTATTATTCTATATATAAATCTAATAAACAATAACAAACCCCCAATTCCCAAAGCCGCTCCTACTTGAGCAAACAAATTATGAGCAGGAGTTGAATCATATAAATAAAATTCTGGTTTCCATTGATCTAAAATCTTATATTGATACACATTAAGACCTAGACCCAAAGGCCTGGTAGCCATAAAGTGAGCAGCCATTTGTAAATGTCGCAAGCGATAAATTGCCCCGCCATCCTCTCTAAAAACTTGAGTCAGACTCATCAATCTATCTAGAATCATGGGTGCCAAGAAAATAATTAATAAACCTAAAATTATCCAGCCATATTTTTTTAACCAAACTGGCAACTGTACTTTGTTTTTCTTAATAATCAGTTGGTAGCTCACCAGAATCAACATCGCCCCGATCACCCAAGCTGCTCTACTGGCCGTTAAAATTAAGGCTAAACTACCCACAACAAAACAGCTCATCATAAAACCCCGATGAAACCAAACTTTTTTGAAACTAAAAATAAACCACGATGGTAAGAACATGATCAAAATTGAAGAAGTCAAATTTGCATCCCAAAATATTCCTCCTGGTCTATATAAACTAGGAGATTCGTCGGCAAAACGACCAGCATATCCAGTATATTTTTCTTCAATTGCCAAACCAATGGGGCCACCATTGATTTTCTGTGCTACCACTAAACTAGCTAAAAACAAACCATAAATAAAAATTATTTCTAGTGTTTTTTTAGCCAAAGATTTGTCTTTAACTAAAGCCATAGCCAGAAATCCCATGGCAAACAACTTGGTTAATTGTAGTAACCAAAACCAAGATACTTCTGGTAATGGTGAGAGCAAAGATGAAACTACCCCTAATGTTATAATTAGTAGCAGTGGCAAATAGGGAAAGGCATGAGGAATCTTAAAAGGCTTGCTGCCAGTCTTGAATCTACTTCTTACTAATAAATAAAGTAATAAGATTAGTAACGCATCAGCAAAGGCTACAAAAAAAATAAGCTCGGGTTGCTTTAAGCCAAGTGCCGAATAATTGTCTGGAGCGATGTAGGGTTTAATAAAGTATTTAGACTGTCTTAACAGATAAATACCAATAAAACCTAGCCACACTGAGTTTATTAATTCTTTATTTAAAAAATATATCACAACAACTAATAACACCATCGCCAACAAGTAGGGTCGCAAAGTACCGATGTTCATTGATAATAAAATAAAAACAACATATACCCAAGACTCAGGTTCTAAAATTCTTAAAAAAGATAAAAAAGAATTAGTAATTTTATGAAACATATGCAAAAGAAAAGCTTTTATTTTTATGAAAGATGGCTCAACTCCTTAGGTTTATTCGATATTCTTAAAAAAATAATTGATGCAAAATGGATCAAACATTCACATTATAAATCTGATTTGTATAAATACTCAACTAGTCAATTTTTGATCCGACATTTCTTTGGCTACAATGGACACCAAGTTAATCACAATACAGGTAACTTGGGTTTCGGTTTCCTTCATTATGCTTTTATTATTGCCTCAAGGCCAGAGAGAATTTTGTGTATTGGTTCTGAGCAAGGATTTATTCCTGCTATTTGCGCCCTAGCTTGCAAAGACAACAATAAGGGACATGTTGATTTTGTTGATGCGGGCAAAACTAGCAAAAATAAAAATCATTGGGGTGGAACTGGATTCTGGAAAAAAAATAATCCCCAACTACACTTTTCAGTTCTAGAACTAGAAAATTGGATTACTCCTTATATCATGACTTCAAAGCAATTTGCAAAAAAATATCAATATAAATATGAGTATATTTTTATTGATGGAGACCATAGTTACCCCGGAGTAAAATTCGATTATGAAACTTTCTGGCCCCGGTTGGCAACTGACGGAATGATGGGATTTCATGATATTAGTCTTAAGGGTCTTAATGGTCAAGATGAGTATGGCGTCTGGAAAATGTGGAAAGAATTAAATAAAAAACACAAACTATCCTTTGAGTATCTGGATAACAGTGTTGGATTCATCCAAAAAAACGAGTAAGTAACTAAACCCGTCGATAGTATCGATCTAAAACAAAGCGCAATAACCCACTTCTAACACCAAGCTTACCGGGAAACACTCCTCTTAATTTAAGTAAAAAAAATAACCAGTTTTTTTCTACTTTAATGATAAACTGTTTTTTAATCTTTTTTCTCAGTTTTTCAATATCTTTCCAGGTTTTACTTTGCAATTGGTAATAAAAGTACATTGGAGGGATACCCATAACTGGAGCAGTAAACTTTTCTAAATCTACATACGAAAGTAATGTAAAACCAGGAATTTTAACCCTGCTAGTATCTTGAGCTTGAGTAATTAACCCAACTTGATCGGTATAAACAGCCTCAATTAACATACAGCCCGAAGGATGAATCTGTTTTTTTATAAGTTTTTTCCCTAGCAATAAATCAATAAATAAGCTAGCTAAGTCTACATGATAAATTTCTTGATAGGTATCCAAAATCTTACCACCCGGAAGTCGGGCCGCTGCCTCCAATAAGATTGGGCCATTGGTGGTAAGTTTCATCTCGATGTGAAAACCGCAGTTGTCAAAACCCAAGGCTTTCATCACTTCAAAAGCTGCTTGCTTACACTTTTTTTTAACTATGGGGGAAAATCTGGCTGGAATAAAAGTGGCGTTTTGTAATAAGTAAGGTCCCGAAGTAGCTTCGTACTCCGCAATGGTAGAAAAAATTATTTTTCCATTCTGAATCAATCCATCACAACTAAAAACAGTTCCCTCAATATACTCCTCAAGTAAAAAATGTGATTTGGACGATTGATAGTACTTCATCCACTCATCAAAATTAGCATTTAGTTGTTTTCTGGCTAGAGTGTATTTTTCAATAAAATCATCTTTTAGTTGTTGTCTCGTCTTCCCTTCCACTTTCATCACTCCATAACTATGACCAGAGCGAACGGCTTTAATCACTACCGGTGATTTAAATTTTTTTAATGTCCACAGACCTTCACTGAGATTGTCAAAAAGAGCAAACTGAGGAGTTGGGATTCCATGCTGTTTGCAACAAAGCCTCATCAAAAACTTATTAGCAGAACTTCTCCTGGCTGCATCTGCACTTAAAAATATTTTACCAAGCGCCTCTGCCAAATCTGCGGTTTGAACGATATTCATTTCAAAAAAAGTTAAAACTGCATCAAACTCAATCTGGTGATTTTTCATATACTTAGCAACGTCACTAATCAGAACATCAGAATCATAAGTATTAGTCATAATTACATTTGATGCCGGCACATAAGACTTTATCCACTCTGGATAATTAGCAAAAGTCGCCAAATAAATTGATAAACCTTTCTTAGCAGCCGCCTTGAAGGTATACTCCTTGTCAGGAGTGCCCCAGTTCACATAAAGAATATTGTGTGTTTTTGACATTTTATAATGCTAAATAAACTCATTACCACTTTAAAAATCGGATGTCGCTTGTGGCAAATAAAAAGCAAGTATCTTCCCAATGGTCATAAAAGTCTTCATGGTTCTTTTTATGTTAACAATAATCTTACTGCCTATCTGAGTTATGTTTTATTTGTATATTTTAACCCATTACATTATGGGAAGTGGATAGAAAAGTTTCCACTAAAAACAAGCTCGCTAGCTGATTTAGAAATCGAAGTCTTCAAATCATTAATAACAACCTTCGGAGGCAACCTAGCTCATTGGACTGGTTTTATCAATAGTGGCGCTTCAGCGGGTAATTTTTATGCTTTATTATTATGTCGAAATTGGTTTTTATCTCATGGATACAAAAAAATCACTCTTTATCACACACAATTAACTCATCACTCAATTACCAGCTCAGCCAAAATTTTAGGTTTCAAGATTGAGCAAATTGGACTTTCTGATCAATGGATAATGGAAGTAAGCGAGCTGAAAAAAAAGCTCTCAACTTTAAACAAAAATGAAGCTATTTGTATATTTTTAACCTGGGGATACAAACAAACTGGCACTACTGACAACCTAATTGCTGTTCAAAAAACCCTTAATGAGCTAAGGATTAATAATCAGGTTAGTATTTGCCTAGATGCAGCCTTTGATGGCTTGGTTGCTCCTTTTTCACCAAAGTCAACAAAACCCCTAACCCTACCCTCATTATTCGCAATGACTCTAGATTTTCATAAATATCTAGGGGTTCCGGCTCCAGCGGGCGGTATTTTACTACAGAAAAAATTTCTTCCTAAAGATAAGTTTATTGCCCAAGGTTTAACTGAAACCAAATCACTTTTGCCAGCTATTGCAGTTTGGTCGTCTTTGGTAGGAGATAGCCAAGTAGCTAGACTAAAAAAACAAGTAATAAAAGCACAGTCTCTGAGAAAATATTTTATTGATCAACTCAAAACTTCTTCTAATACTAAATTTATTTATCATCAAAACAATATTAATTTATTATTTTCTTGTAATCAAAAACAGTTTAATGAACTTCAAGCTGTTTCTAATCACTATCCCCTGCGTTGTTTTAAACAAAAAAATTCTTATTGGGTAAAAATTATCTTTTTACCGCAACTAGATCAAACTAAAATAAATAACTTAATTAAGTTATTTAATGAGGCATCATGAACTGGCGGCTAAAAATTTGTGATTATCATCAGCTGTTATTTCCTCAACATCACAGCTATATACTATTTGAGGGAGATTCAATTTACCAACACTTAAGTGTAAAATACCAACCTCAAATTAATTTTTTAGGCATGTTTTCCAACGATAAGTTTATGGCTGGCTGTAACACTAAAACCAAACTTCCTTGGAACTCACCGTTTTTTTTAGTGGACTTTTATCTTAAGCAACCCAAAAAGTTTTTATTTTTAGGAGGGGGACCTTGTTGTGCTCCAACAGCTCTGTGGAAAAGAGACAACGACCGCTCCATATCAATTGATATTGTGGAGCAAGATCCATTAGTTCTAGAACTTGCTGCTAAATTTTTTAATCTTCCTAAAGATCGCCGGATTAACATTCATCATACTCAAGCTCAGCAATTTCTTATTCAAAATAAAAAAAAGTATGATGCTATTTTTTTCGATTTGGGCTTTACTTATGAGCGCAGAAATGACAAAAAATATAGTTTTTGTGCTCAAAAATTCACTCTCAAGCAACTCAAGAAAGCCCTTACTCCTCAAGGAATAATCATCTACGTAGTAATTGCTCGTCGGCAATGTCATCAAAAACAATTTTTATGTGAGTTGTATCAACAGTTTAAAAAATTTTTTAATTACTGTGAATTATATAGTGATGAGCCACAAAATCACAAAAAGATTCAATCTCACGTCTTTATCTTGAATCAAAAAAATATGCAAAATAACAAACCTTTCACTAAACTTAGTAAGACAGATGATCATTGGTCAAACCTCTATCAAGAATTAAAAGGCAAGCAAATGAATGCTTCTGTACTTACTTGATTATGGATCGATAATCAACCTTAAAAGCTGTGGTCCAAATTTTATGTTTCTGATCAATCTCTTTTAAGAGATCTCGTTTCTTTTTGGAAGCTACTATACCTTTATTAATCCCCCAAAAAATATCGGCTAAGTTTAAAATAAAAGCTGGTGCATGGGAACACACCACTGTAGTAATTTCTCGTTTTTTTTGTAAATTTTTAATTGCTTCCAGGGTTTTAAGTTGAAATTCAAAATCTCCAGCTAGAAAAATTTCATCAAGAATCATGACATCGCATTCACTGGCAATTGCTACAGCAAAAGCAAGACGGAATTTCATCCCTGATGAGTATGTATAAAAAGGAGCATTAATAAACAGACCAATATCAGCAAACTCAACTATTTGCTTAAATTTTTGTTTAATTTCTTTTTTATTCATTCCCACCAACATCCCGTTTAAAAAAACATTTTCTTCTCCTGTTAAATCAGGATGAAAACCAGCCTCTAGATCCATTAGTGCCACTACTCGCCCAAAAGTTTGGACAATTCCAGTAGTGGGCTGAGTAATTCCAGCAATAATCCGTAACAAAGTGGTTTTACCAGCCCCATTGGGACCAATCAATCCCACCCTGTCGCCTTTATTAATTTCTAAGCTGACATTTTTTAACGCCCAAAAACTGCCA
>Ga0180009_10007127_pt1 | contig 11527 bp, 14 predicted proteins | sample OS_PC_MetaG_FD_123537 | JGI IMG/M metagenome (GOLD analysis project Ga0180009, IMG submission 123537) | Groundwater microbial communities from the Aspo Hard Rock Laboratory (HRL) deep subsurface site, Sweden - OS_PC_MetaG | ecosystem: Environmental > Aquatic > Deep subsurface > Groundwater...
CCTTTGCAGTACGGGTTTATCCCGTACATTTAGTTAAACCCTTTGCAGTACGGGTTTATCCCGTACATTTAGTTAAACCCTTTGCAGTACGGGTTTATCCCGTACATTTAGTTAAACCCTTTGGAAAGGGTTTACGCGGAGGACGAGATTTGAACTCGCGAGTCCTTTCGGACACCAGCTCTCCAAGCTGGCGCATTAGACCGCTCTGCCACCTCCGCAACAAACTTTTTTCAAAAGTTTGATCAAAAACAGTTCACTTCGTGAACAGTATAAACAAACCATAAAATTAGATAAATAAACAATTAAAAAGCATTATTCAGATTGTTTTTCTTCGATTTTTTTCAAGGCTAATTCAACTGCCTCTTTAGGAGTAGACGCACTTAAAATTTTCACTTTTTTTGTGTCATCCAGAAAAGAGTTTTTGACTTTATCTGAAATGCCTCCGCTTCCTGTCAAGGCAATAATCGGCTTTTCTTGCAGGTAAGAGGCTAAAGCTTCAATATATGTTCCTGCCTGCCCTTCAATTAAGATTACTGCATCAGCTGAATTTACTAGAATAAAGTTTCTTCCAAAACCTATTCCTGAAGGAATTACAACAGAACAAAACTTGTTTGCATCAGATTTATCATTTGAAGGAATAACACAAATTGAAGTTCCTTTTTCTTCTGAAACTCCTTTACAGGAAGATTCCATTACCCCTGTTAGGCCTCCGCAGATTAAAATACAGTTTTTTTTGGCGATTTCTTTTCCTGTTTCTTCAGCTAATTTCATTGAAGAAAAAGAAGCTTTATGCGAGCCTGCGACAAAAATCACTTTCTTCATTTAATCACTTTTTTTGTTCTTGTATTTCTTTCTGGATTTTTTTTTCTTCTTTTTTTATTTTTTCTTTGAATTTTTTGTCTTTTTCTATTACTTTAATTACAGGGTGCTCTTTGACTGCATTGGATGCAACTTTGTTGATGAACAAAAAAATTAATCCTATTCCAATAAAAACATAAAAGATAGTGAAAAGCCTGCCAAAAAAAGTTACCGGATACAAGTCTCCGTAGCCTATAGTGGTTAAAGTGACAACAGAAAAATAAACTGCATTAAAAAAACTCCATTTTTCAAAATAAGAATAAATCAGACCGCCTAAAACAACTGCAAGGAAAACAAAAATAAGCAGGACTCTTATTTCTTTGTCTTTTAATTCATTTTTGATTATTTTTAAAATATTAAGAAAAGAAACTTTGATTTAAGACACCTTTAATTGAATAACAAAAAAAAGGGTTAAAAACCTTCATTTTGAAGTGATTCAAGGTTTTCTAACAGCATTTGGTCAATATCAATGCCAAAAACCATTTCAACAGCAAAAAACAAGAGCTGTTTTACTATTCCAAGAAGCAGAATAAAAACCAATACAAGCAGTAATTTTTTTTTCCAGCCAGGCCAATCATGAATATAAGGGAATTTTTTGCCTAAATGGTGTTCAATGAAATCATAGATTTTTTTCCTGAAAAAAATCAATAAAATAAAGAATACAGCAAAAATTGCTATTACTTCAACCGGAATTTTAGCTAAATAAAAAGAAAACAAAAGAAAAGGAAGCAAAAAAATCCTGATTAAAGTTCTTTTCTTGAATTCAGCCATAACAAAAAATAAGTAAAAGAATGCTTTTAAAGAAAAGGCTAAAAAAAACTGAATATATTTAAATTACTTATCTGGTTTTATTTATGAAGTATGAGCCTTTTGTTGTTTGTTGATTCAGGAATATTTTCTTTTATTGTATTGCCTTTGTTCATTTTTTTTGCAAGAGTAATGGATGTCAGCCTTGGAACAATAAGATTAGTGTTTATTTCAAGGGGATTCAAACATTATGCTTCAATAATAGGTTTTTTTGAGATTTTAATCTGGCTGACTGCTATTTCACAGATAATGCAGAACATGAACAGCCCATTACTTTTTTTGTTTTATGCTGGAGGGTTTGCCACAGGAACCTTTGTTGGAATATGGATTGAAGAAAAACTTTCACTTGGAACCATTATGATTGAAGTTATTACAAGAAAAAATGCTTTAGGAATGATTGAAGAACTTAAAGCAAAAAAATTCAAGGTTACAAGCATTGACGCAGAAGGAGAAAACGGGCATGTAAAAATGATTTTTATTGTAACTAAAAGGCATAATGCTTTGAAAGTAATTGAAATAATAAGGGAATTCAATTCAAAGGCATTTTATGCAATAGAAGATGTAAGGTCTGTTAATGACGGAACCATTCCAACAAGAAAAAACAGGCTTGATTACATGAAATTGTTTGCGCCTTTCAGGAAAGGAAAATAGCCTTAAATAAGCTTAAAAATCCATTGAAAGAAAATTAAGGTTAGGCGTGGCGACTTTTGTCGTGGCGGCAAAAAAAACTGATTCTGACAACAGCCTGATTCTGCCTTAAAAGGAGGAATCAAAAAATGAAGAAACCGGTTAAAAAAACTAATGAAATGAAGAATCCATCTAACCAAAACCAGCAGAACATGAACAGATAAAATTAATTAAAAAATAGGGGAGGAAACTCCCCTTTCAAAAAAAAGGAATGATAAAAAAAATTAAGAGAGGGGTTAAAAATGAGTGAAAATACTTTTGTTTTGAGTTTAAGCGAGAACGCAGACTTAATGCAGGAACTTGAAAAGTTTGCAGTAGAAAAAGAAATTGAATACGGCTTGTTTATCAGCGCTTCAGGAAAAATTAAAGACTGTGAAATAACTTCAATTGAACCAAAAGGCGGAATGTCAAGAATAAGGCTTTCAGGAGAAAACGAAGTTAATGCAGTCAGCGGAAAAATAGAAAAAGACAAAAAAAACAAGGTTGCAATAAATTTAAGGGTTTCAGTTGGAACAACAGATTTTTCAAACAAGTCAGGCCAGTTAATCAACGGCAAAGCAGGAAAAGCACTTCAGATAGGAATAAGAAAAGTGAATACAAGCAAAATCATTAAAGCATGAAAAAACAAGGAATTAAAAAACTTTCAAACATAATTAAATTATGTGCCTTGCATTAGCAGGAAAAGTGGCTGAAGTCAAAGAAAACGGAATGGCAGAAGTAGAGATAAAAGGAAAAAAAATTACTGCAATGAACCCTGAAAAAATAAGAAAAGGCGAGTATGTTTTAGTACAGCAGGGAATAATAATAGAAAAAATCAGCGAAAAAGAAGCCCTTTGTTAAGCAATGAATTGACTGCATTAATGTTTTTTTCAGTGAATTTTTTCAGGTTATGCAATTCTGTTTTGTCTATTTGTTCTACTGCAAAATTCCAATGAACTGAAACAAAAGAATTTTTTTCAGGAGAAAAAACAAGCCCTGAATCAATTTTTTTTGTTTTTTCCTTTAATTTGAATTCATTGAATTCAAATAAAAGTTCAGTTGAATTAACAAGCAAAAAATTTTCCTGTACTTCTTTTATTTTTCCCCATGAAATCAGGCAGTTGTCCAGGTTTTTTAAAACAGGCTCAACTTTTTTTGTGACAAAATTAATATACAAAACATGAAAAGAATGATGGGAAACAGAATTTTCAGGAATTAATTCTGCTTTTTTTTCTGCAATGTTTTTTGGAAGCAGGCCGGGCTTTGCAAATTCCTCTAAAATCATTTTTTTTGTTTCTTCAAGCGAAACTTTTTCAAGCAAATCAGAGCCAAGCCAGTAAGCTTCAATAGTTTTTTCATCTAAAGGAGAAAGATTGTTTGCTTTGGAAATCAGTTTAAGGTAAGGAAATAAGGCTTCAAAAGAAGAAAAAAGAGATTCAATTCTTTGAATTTTTGAAGGAACAGGATTTTCAATGAAGTCCCTGAATTCAGAAAAAGCATTGTTTTGACCACAGTAATTTTTCTGGTTTGTAATAAAAGAATATTTGCAGGCTTTAATCAAAGAGTTAATTTTTTTTTGAGACAAAAGAAAAACCCAAAAATTTTAATGCATTCAGGAAAAAAGAAAAGCCAGCAATTATCAAAACGCCAAAAACAATCATAATCAGTCCAAAGGCTTCAGTTAAAGAAACTGCCTGACCAAAAAAAACAAAGGAAAGCAAAGCTGTAATCGGCTGGCCTAATAAAAGAATTGAAGTTGCAGCTGAAACGCTGATGTGTTTTAAGCCTGAATAATAGGTTAAAACATAAAAGAAGAGAAGAAAGGCTGTAAGCAGAATCCAAGACCATTGATCAATTGAATGAGTTGCAATAAGTGAAAGCTGGCCTGAAAACAAAAGGAACAGCAAAATAAAAAGAGAGCCAAAAAACATTCTTGCGCCTGCAACAACTGTACCGCTTAATTCATTTAATGCGTTTTTTGAGAGAATGTTTTCTCCTGCCCAGAATAAGACTGCAGTTAAAACAAGTAATTCAGGAAAACCAAAAGAAAAAGTTTGATTGAATAACAGGAAATTGCCTGTCAATAAAAGAATTGCGCCTGCAATAAGCTTTTTTGAGAGTTTTTCTTTTAAGAAAAAGAAAGCCAGCAATGAAGCCCAAACAAAAAGGGTTTTATGCAGGAATCCTGCAGTTGAAGCAGTTGTAAGTTTTAATGCATAAAAGTATAGAAGGAATGGAACACTTCCGCCAATCAGGCCGATCAAGGAAAGATTAAGCCATTGTTTTCTGGTCAGGTTTTTTAGGGAATTAAGCTGGCCTGACAAAACAATAAGCGAAATAAGAAAAACTGCTACAATTAAGTTTTTCATTCCAGTGAAAACAAAAGGGTTGAATCCTTTTACTGCAAAAGCATTCAAAAAAATGCTTATACCGCTTATAATTGCCGTAAGCAGGACAAGAATTATTCCTTTTGATTGGTTCATGAATTAAACTAATACAAAAATGGTTTTAAATATTTATTTAATTGAGTTATCTTTAGATGAAAAAGAAAATTCTTGTTTTTGGCAATTTATTGCTGGAAAATGATTCTGTTCCGTTAAAGATTTTGCATGAATTAAGAAAAGAGTTTCCACAAATTGAATTCAAGGAATTTGATCCAAGCGAAAACCTTGAAAAAGAAGGAAAAAAACTTGAAATAATTGACTGCGTACAAGGAATAAAAAAATGCACAAAGATAAAGGGAACAGAAAAAATGGTTTCAGGAAAAATTTTTTCTTTGCATGACTTTGATTTAGGTGCAAACTTAAAATTACTGGAAAAAGCCGGCCTGCTGGAAGAAGTGACTGTTTTTGGGGTGCCAATGCATTATACCGAAAAACAGGCATTAAAGGAATTAAAAGAATTAATTAAAGCAAATTATTTAAAGAGAAAGAAAAAAACGAATATTTTTAATCAAAAAACAAAAATTTCTGTTTAAATCTTTTTTTGTTTACACAGATAATAGGATTAGTGATTAAATGACTGTTTATTCTCATTCCCGCATTGAAAGTTTTTTTCAGTGTCCTTTAAAGTTTAAGTTTAATTATATTGAGAAACCTAAAATTCCTTTAAAGGAAGGCATTGAAGCTTTTATGGGTTCAAGAGTGCATGAAACAATAGAGTATTTATATAAATTGGTTCAGAACACAAAAGTTCCTTCTGAAAAAGAATTAATTGAATATTATGATAAGTTATGGAAAGAAAACTGGAATGAAAATGTTGTAGTAACAAGAGCTGGTTTAGAACCAAAAAATTATTTTGATTTGGGAATTAAATGCATTAAAAATTACTATGAAAAAAACCATCCATTTAATCAGGGTTTAACGATTGGAATAGAAAAAAGAATTTTAATTAATTTGAATGACAAGTATAAACTTCAGGGGTTTATTGACAGGCTAGTGGAAAAAGAATCAGGCCATTATGAAATTCACGATTATAAGACTTATTCTAATTTGCCTGAGCAAAGCAAATTAGACCAAGACAACCAGTTAGCTTTGTATGCTATTGGTTTGGAACAGGAATTTAATGACATTAAGTCAATTGATTTGGTTTGGCATTTGGTTGTTTTTGGAAAAGAATTAAGGAGTTCAAGAACAAAAGAAGAATTAAATGAATTAAAAGAAAAAACAATTGAAAGAATAAAAGAAATTGAATCTGCAAAAGATTTTCCTGCAAAACCTTCTGCTTTATGCAATTGGTGTGCTTTTCAATGCATTTGCCCAGAATTCAAACATGAAATTGAAACAGAAAAACTTTCTTCAAACAAGTATTTGGAAGAGGAAGGCGTGGTTTTGGCAAACAAATTCATTGAATTAAAAAACAAAGAAACAGAAATAAAAAAAGAATTAAACGAACTAAGAGAAGCAGTCATAATTTATGCTAAAGCAAAAGGTTATTCCATAATTCAGGGAAGTGACGGAAAACTAATTATTAGAGAATCTAAGACAGTAAGGCTGCCAAAAAAGAATTCAAAAGAATACAAAAAAATTGAAGAATTATTGCATAAAATTAATGCTTGGAATGAAACAAGTTGTTTAGACCAAACAAAAGTCAAAGCTTTTTTAGCAAAAAAACCAAATAAACAAATTGAGGCATTACTTGAAAAAAAATTTATTTCGGTTGTCAAAGTAGGCAAAAAATAACTTTGACTTAAAAGAATTAAAGAACCATAAAAACTCGATATCTGCTTTATTTTAATAGAAAGAGAAGAACTCAAAAAAATGCTGTAACAACTTTTATTTGATTTCAGGGGCAGTGAGGCCTAAAAACTATTTTAAATGAAAAAAACTGTGTTTAATATGCTGTGGCACAGCAGGAAGGTAATTAAATGAGTTATATATTAATTGGAGACACTGCACATAAAAATCCGCCTCAAAATGGTTGCAACGCATCTGCTTCAAATGGGAGAGTAAGCGCTGAAATTCCTACAGGATTTGAAAAATGCGACCGTTGTTTTAGGCTTCCAAGATAAAGACAGGATAAATTGGTTTACTAGCTTTAAAGCCAAGATTTATTTAGATGTTTCTATATATTTTGTACGAGTTTTCAAGAGGTTAGGCAATAAGTTTGCATCCTCTCAAAAGGCAGGAAATTTTATGCAAAAAAAACAAATAATTAATGAATTGTCCGATTTGCAAAAAGTTATAGTTCTTTTATTAGAAGCAGACAGTTCCAAACCCATTCCTGGAAATACCTGGTATCAAAAAGAACTTTTTTTGATAGGGAAAAATTTGGAAAACGTTTCGGAAGAAGCCACTTTTGAACCAGATTTTTTTGGTCCTTTTAGTGAAAATGCAGAAGAACAGCTTTCTGATTTAGAGCAAGAAGATTTTGTTGACAGGGAAGGAAATAAAATAAAAATTTCCAAAGATGGAAAAGAACTGGCAAAAGAGATAAAGAAAGAGTTTGACAAAAAAATTCTTGAGTTGATTGAAGAATTTAAAAAATTGCTGAATGACCTTAACGAAGAAGAACTTTTAACTTTTATTTATTTTAATTTTCCCCAAACTACTTCTGAATCTCAAGTTAGAGAAAAAATAATAAAAAACAGAATTAAAAACGCAATTTCTCTTTACAAAAAAAGTAAAATAAGCCTTTCAAAAGCTTCTGAAATAGCTGGAATGCCAATTGAAAAGTTAAAAAAAATGGTGGACAAATGAAGCTTTTGGACACATCTTGTTTAATTTGCATATTCTCCGAAATAGATTTCCCAAGCGTGTTGCACAAATGGATTGGAGAAGGCTATAAGATTTGCATTCCTTTTGAAGTTTTTTCTGAACTGCAAGATAACTATAAAACAAAAAGTAAAGTTGAAAATGAAATTAAATCAGACAAAATAAAAGTTTTAAATAAAATAGAGGAACAAAAGATAGAAATTTTGAAGAACCGATTTCCCATTTTAGGCAAAGGAGAACTTTCTGTCATTGTCATTGCTAAAGAACTTGAGGATTCAAAAAAGAAGTATTATGCAGTGTTGGATGACAAAAAAGCAAGGGAAACAGCCAAAAAACTGCAAATAAATTTTACTGGTTCATATGGCTTAATAAAAGCTTTACTCGACAAAAAATTAATAAACCAAGAATTATTTGAACAGTTGGTAAAAAAAATGAAAGAATCAAACTTTAGGATGATTTTTAAGGGTAACGAAAATGAGCATAGAAACTAAAGTAAAAATAATTAATAGTGACCCATTCTCTTTGTACAAAACCCAAAAAATTCGTTTTTCGTCAAGCCTTTCTTTTACTACCCCTTCAAAGGCAATAGATTTAGACAAATTAGGGTTGGAACAAAAACTTAACAAGGATGCAAAAAGATTTAATGAAATTTTTAAGAGATTTAATGCAGAACAAATTAAGCGGATTGATGAAGAAAACGAATTGTTTGACAGACTGCAAAATTGGTTTAACAGACAGAAAAAAAAGGCAGAACCTGAAACACCTACCGTGACTATTGTTGAATTTGATGAAGACAGGTTTCCCTCAAAGGAAGAAATAGAATTTTTGATAGGTGCAATTTACCCGAATTCTGACATAGTTACAATACCTATTGTTCCGGGAATAAACAAAAAGAAAAAATCAGAACTTGACTTTGATGGCTACAAAAAATATGTAAAAGAAGCAATAGAAGACATTGAAGGCTTAAACAATAAGCCGATTATGGGAACTATTCCAAAGTTGCCGGGAACTTTGATTAAAGATTTGATTAATTTTTATGTTGGTTTCGGCATAAATTCGTTTCTTGTTGATTTTGATGGAAGCAATCCTGTAAGCTATGACATGAGAACCCACAGGATTCTTAGAGCACTAAAGGAAAACAAGCTTTTAGAAACTTCTTATCTTTTTGGTCATAATGTAGGCTTGGGAAGGCCAAATAAAGATGTACTGGCCGTCCCTGCAAGAGATATTTTGGGTTTTGGGTTAGGTTTAAACTCTTTGGGGAATAAACACAAAAAATTTGTTCCAAATAGAACTTTTTTTGAATTCATCAAAATGAACCCTGAAAAAAAATTTAGGTTGTTTGATAAAGGCAGTTATAGTTATTGGAATTATGAAGCAGTGTCTAAATCTCCAGAAGCTTACCCAAAAGACAGTTCTATTTCTTGGGATGAATTAAAAAAAAGTAAAATGCCAAACAAGCTTCAAAAAACTTTTAATGAAGAACAAATTGCGTTAGAAACCAACAAAATATATTCAGTGATAAATGAAGATTCCGAAAAATCTCTTTCATATCTTAAAAGCAAAAAATTTGTAGAAAAAGACGATTTCAAAAAAATTGAGAATTCCACAAAAAGAATTAATTAAAGCCAGTTTATTTTAAGAAAGTGAGCAGCACAACTCATGCAAGGGTCATAAGCTCTAATTAATTTTTCTATTTCAAACTGGATTGATTCTTTTGTTTCATCCAAGTTTTTCTGAACTATTACCGCAACATCTTTTTCAATGTTAATCTGGTTCTGGCCTGTTGGAACAACAACTTTTCCTTTTTTTATTATTCCTTTTTCATCTAATTCAACTTTATAAAATAATGTTCCTCTAGGAGCTTCAATTACTCCAATACCAGTGCTTTTTTTCGGGGTAATTACAGGCTTGGGTTCTGGTTTTGGCTCAAATGATTCAAGAATTGAAATAGAAGAATCAATGCAATGCAGTACTTCAATTGCCTGCGCAAGATTATTGTCGTAAATGTTATTTGAAGGAAATTTTTTCAAATACTTTGAAACATCTTTTTTTGTTTCCTTGTTTAAGCTTTGCTTGTTTAAATTCATTCTTGATAAAGCGCCAACCATAAATTCTTTTCCTTCAAACTTGTATCCTGAAGCCTGAGAATAAGGCAAAACTACATGCTCTAAATGGTCTTCCATTTTTCCTTCAGGAACACATACTCCAGTGCTTGAACAAAGATTGCCTTGCCTGAAATCATAGTCTTTGTTTGTTATTGCAACAAAATTTGTTTTCCTTGAAAAATCAAAATCACATTTAAAGTAAATGTCAATCAGCTTCAAGACTTTTTCTCTTTGGGCTTTAAGCTCTTTAACCATTTCAGGAAAAAGTTTTGGGTCAGGCAGTTTATTAAAACCGCCAACTGAAGGAAAAGGCGCATGCACTGAACGTCCTGCAATAAGTTTTGTTAAATTGTTTCCTGCTCCTTTAACAGAAAAACAATCATGCAGTAATTCATGCTCAAAAGAGTTTTTTTCGTCAAAGTCAAGAATTGAATCTTTTCCTATTACGTCAGGCAAACTAAACATGTATAAATGAAGTGAATGGTCTCGGATCATTAAGCCATTCATTGCAAGAGTTTTAAGGAGTTTAGTCTGCTCTGATTCTTTTACTTCTAAAGCGTTTTCTATTGATTCAATACAGCATAATAAATGCGCAATGCTACAGGTGCCGCAGATTCTTGACATTAATTGCGGGGCAGCAAGAAAATTTTTTCCTCTAATTGCCTGAGTATAAAACCTCTTGTTTTCAAGGATTTTAAAGCGAACATCTTTTACTACGCCTTTCCTTACTTTAACATCCAAGCCTGCATGGCCTTCAGTCTTGCTGATATTTTCTATTGTTATATCACAATTATGCATTTTTTACACCAAACTCTATCATTAAATCATTGAATAATTTTAAGAAAACTTTTTCATCCATTGGACAGCCTGGAACACTTGCATCAACTTTAACTATTTTGCTTAAAGGAACAACTTTTTTTGCTAACTTGAATCTTTCAACCAAAAAAGATATTTCTTTTGTTTTTTCTGCATCAAATTCGTTTCTTTGGGCTGAAGGCATTCCTGTTACAGCACAAGAGCCTATAGCAACAAGCTTTTTTGAGTTTTTTCTTAATTCTTTGAGTTTTTTTTCGTCTTTTTTGCTTGCAATAGCGCCTTCAACAAAAGCTACATCCAAATCTGTTTCATCATTTTTTGCTTTTAAAATCCTTGAAGCCTTGAAGTCAACTAACTTAAGCCATTCTTCATAATGGTCATTCATTAATTCCATGAAAAGTATGGTGCTGTCTTCACAGCACGAAAAAGAAAACCAGCCAACCTTTAATTTCTTGTTCATCACAAAAAAATAAGAGCGATTATAAAAAAAGCTTTTGCTTTTTTTCAATTACCTTCATTTCTTGTTTATTTCCACTACTTTAATCCAAAACTCTAATGTTTTTCCTGCCATTGGATGAACAAATTTAATTGTTGCTGTTCCATCATTGATTGCTATAATGGTTCCAGCCTGACCATTTGAAGCATACAAAATTGAGCCAACCTCTAAACTTTCTCCACCGTCAATCTGGCTTAAAGGAACCTGCATTTCCTGTCCTGAATCTAAAGTGCCGTAAGCGTCTTCTGGAAGAAGAATAACAGTTTTTTCTTGGTTTAATTTCATTCCTAAAACCGCTGAATCAAATCCTTTAATCATTTGCCCTGCTCCAACAGTAAATTCTAATGGCCCTCTTCCTGTGCTTTGGTCAAACACTTCGCCTGAATCAGGAAATTTTCCAATGTATTCAACTTTGATTGTGTCTCCTACTTCAACTGTTTGCATTAAATCGCCTCCTGAAGTGTTTTCTTTTATTTCTTCTGTTAAATTATTTTTTTGCTGTGAATTAACTTCATTGGCTTTTCCTGTGTTTTCAGTGCAGCCAAACAAAATTAATCCAAAAA
>Ga0180009_10007128_pt1 | contig 11527 bp, 8 predicted proteins | sample OS_PC_MetaG_FD_123537 | JGI IMG/M metagenome (GOLD analysis project Ga0180009, IMG submission 123537) | Groundwater microbial communities from the Aspo Hard Rock Laboratory (HRL) deep subsurface site, Sweden - OS_PC_MetaG | ecosystem: Environmental > Aquatic > Deep subsurface > Groundwater...
ACCGGATTCAATCTGACTTTGACGTTTCCCTGGCGGTTAAGGCCCGAGGCTTGCGTCACTACCGGACTTATTGTATTACTTGAAAAAGAGATTGTTTTCGTATATGTAGTTCTGGAAGCAGTCAACTTGGAGCCATTAGTATCGTAGTTGTAGTTTTTGTGCATTTTGTGGCAAAATAGTTTTTCTGGCATATTTTTAATGATTGATTATTTTCAATTGACGATTGACTATTTAACAGGAGGTAACTCATGAAAGGCCCAATACTGTTGGTCAGAACAGATAAGATTGAAGGATATTCAAACCTTGGACCAATCTATGAATGGTCGGAAGGTAAGGCATATCTTATCATTGACCAGGTTACTTTCAACAAAAAGCAGGGCGCTATCCTGTGTTATTGCAACCCACCTGTTCATCAGGTGGGTAATCCAGGGCTTGACGCCTATCTCAAGGGCCTGGACAAAGTATACGAGAAAAGGAATGAACTTGATTTTCTTATCCTTTATGGTGCCAACGATCCTGTGCATGCGGGTGGAGATCTCAAGGAGAGCCTGAACAAACTGGACAGGACTATTGAGACCAAAAACGAGAAAGAGGCTAATGGGGCTTCGGCCGAGGAAATAGACAAACTCTTTGAATGGGCGGATAACAGGCTGAGAAAGGGGATCGGTCTACATGGTACCATCAGAAAAATTGCTGAACATATGAGAGTGGTTGCTGTCTGTGGTGGTGGGACCCGGTTCGGAGGTTCTGCTGAGATTCCACTGATGGCCGATTTTCTGGTGGGCGATTCCAGAAGTGGTATGTGTTTTAGCGAGGCCATGATCGGTTTAATTCCGGGCTGGGCAGGAATCGCCAGGACATTAATCAAGGCAGGGCTCACCAATGCAGAATACATGGCTATGACATCAAAAGAAGTAAAGGCCGATCAGCTAAAAGAAATCGGGACCTATAATGTGGTTGTAGATATTCCTTTCTCTTTTCCAAAGCGGCAGAAAACCGATGACCCCGCTTCTGATAAAGCTAATTACCTGAAGGCACTGGAAGCCCACAATGATGATACAGGCCTGCTCTTGCTTCCAAAGGGGTTGGAGCTTGCCACGTGCCCTCTAAAAGACATCCCGAAGGTGAATAATACAGAAAGACGCACCCTGGCGACAAAACAGGATATCGAACTTGAAGTGACGAGGAGAAAGAATCCTGAAAATTATTCTCATCTCTGGGGAAAACCCTTAAAAGAGGTAAAAGAAGAAATCGCTAAGACGGGAAGGCCCCTGGCGCCTCAGTCCATTGAGGCCTTAACCAGACTTCTTGAAGGGTATGATCCATCAAAATATGATGAGAACTCATTTGTTAAAAGAGAAATGGAGGCAGATGCCGGATTGTACAGGGACACAAAATTCCGCGCGGGCCTGATAGCAACTCTTGAACAGCGGGTGGCTGATTACAGGGAGGGTAAATAAAATGAGACCGTATTTTGAAAAAATGAGCCCAATTGGAAGAGCACTGAAAGACAGTGAAATAGAGCGTGAAGAGGCAAACGCACTTGAGATAGCCAAAGTTGAAGAAGAGGTGGCCGAGGCCCTTGAGAAGGTCAAAATGGCTGGAATCCCTGCTGAAAAGATACACAAGCGGGGAGAAAAAACGGCCTGGGAGAGGATTGAGCTATTGGTTGATCCAGGGACATTTTTACCCTTAAACAGCCTCTATGATCCTGAGTTCAATGAGGAAGGGACAACCGGTGTGATAAATGGCCTGGGCAGGATATCCGGTAGATACGCCTCCATTATTGCCTCAGATAACAAAGTCCTTGCCGGGGCCTGGATACCAGGTCAGAGAGAGAATGTTTTTCGGGCCCAGGATATTGCAGAACAGTTAAACATTCCCCTTGTCTGGATACTCAATTGTAGTGGCGTTAAATTAACAGAACAGGAAAAGGTGTACGCCGGCAGGCGATCTGGCGGAAGGATATTTTTCAGGCATTCTGAGCTGATCGAAAAGGGTATTCCTGTAATCGTTGGTATGTACGGGACAAATCCGGCTGGTGGCGGATACCACGCAATCAGTCCTGCCATTATTTTCGCCCATGAGAAATCCAATATGGCAGTGGGCGGGGGAGGGATTGTAAGCGGCATGTCTCCTAAGGGACATTTTGATCTGAAAGGCGCTGAGACTCTGATTGAGGCAACAAAAAAGTTCAAACAGGAGCCTCCCGGGGGCGTTAAAATCCACCATGATGAGACTGGCTTTATGAGGGAGGTATTTGACACCGAGGAAGGAGTTCTTGAGGCCGTAAAGAAATGTATGGCAGGTATGCCTGTTTATGATCCATCTGTCTTCAGGGTAGCAGAGCCTGCTGATCCCCTGTATCCGGCAGAAGACCTTAATCTTATTGTTCCATTTAATCAGAAAAGGACCTATAGCATTGAACAGGTTCTGGCAAGGCTTTTTGATGGAAGCGAGCACATGGAATACAGACCCGATTACGGGCCTGAGGTCTATTGCGGGCTTGTCAAGATAGACGGTTTCTTAGTTGGAGTCATTGCCAACCGCCAGGGATTCCTGGGAAAGGACTACCCCAAATATGCAGAGGGTCAGTACCAGGGTATCGGTGGCAAGCTTTACAGGGAAGGTCTTATCAAGATGAATGAACTGGTCATGTTTTGCGGCAGGGATAAGGTCCCCATGATCTGGTTTCAGGATACAAGTGGTATTGATGTTGGAGACATTGCTGAGAAGGCGGAACTCTTAGGCCTCGGGCAGTCACTTATTTATTCCATTGAAAGTTCACATGTTCCCATGATGTGTGTTGTATTGAGAAAGGGGACAGCGGCTGCCCATTACATCATGGGAGGGCCCCAGGCAACCAGGAATAATGCCTTTACCCTGGGTGTGCCCACCACCGAGATCTATGTAATGCACGGGGAAACCGCGTCCGCTGCTGCCTTTGCAAGGAGGCTGGTCAAGGAACAGGATGCAGGGCATCCCCTTGAACCGGTGATTGATAAGATGAATGCCCTTGCCCAGCAGTACTATGATCAGTCCAGGCCGGTATATTGTGCAAAGGCCGGTCTCGTGGATGAGATTATCCCTATGCCACAACTAAGAGACTATTTTATTGGCTTTGCGAGAACCAGTTATCAAAACCCAAAAAGCATATGTCCCCAGCATCAGATGCTGCTTCCAAGATCTATAAGGGGGTAGATTCTTCAGGTGTAATTGTAAGTTCTCAGTAAGTCCGGGTTGTATTAGAAAAATCCCCCTCAATCCCCCTTTTCAAAAGGGGGAAGCAGTCGGAATGCCCGGACTTATTGAGATTATAGGTGTTATAAGGCGTTCAATTTATATCACCCATATGAAGTGATGGAGTACTGGAGTAGTGGGCGGTAAAAGTTGAATAATGGGGGTAAGATCCCTTTATTAATGGTTCTGGCTGAGATAATAATGAGAGACGGGCTTCAACATGAGTAGGCATGGATTCCTACAGAGGTAAAGATCTATTATCTTCAGGAGCTGGCCTTTGCGGTGTGAAAAGGCTTGACATAAGTTTCCCAAAAGGATATAGGCTTTTTGCAATCATGTACAATAGAGCTTATGAAAAGATTTTTATCATTTTCTGACATTCTAACCTCCTTCCTCTGGCAACAATGTTAGGTGAAAATTATGAGTATTAGGTGTTGATCAGAAGATGAAATACTTTAAAAGCTGATTCCAAAATCGATCAGGAATAGAAAGGAGTAATAAGATGAGTGAATATGACATTTTCAAGGTAAATAACAGGATGCCTAAAAAGGTAAGGCTGGCTGAGATAACAATGAGAGACGGGCTTCAACACGAGGAGGTATGGATTCCTACAGAGGCAAAGATTTATTACCTTCAAGAGCTGGCCTTTGCGGGTGTAAAAAGGCTTGAGGTCACAAACCTGGGAAACCCACGGATTATGCCACAGTTCATGGATGCCGAAGAGGTGTTCAAGGGGATCAGGAGTGATATCTTTGAAAAGCGCCTGACCAAAAGAAACATAAACAAAGACGACATTGAATGGACCGCTATCACTATCAGGGAATCTGCTGTAGACAGGGCCATTGAGCTAAAAGAAAAAGGATATGGCCCTGATAGGGTTTTGATGATGGTCTCCACGGATGAGGAACATCACTTTGCAAATAGCGGCACAACCCTGCCTACTTACTGGAAGGAGGCAGAAAGGTGCATAAAGAAATGCAAAGATGCTGGCATCAAGATGAATGGAACAGTGAGCACTATCTGGGGGAGCCCTATATCCGGGCCTACAAGGCTTGAGGATGCCATTGAGTTTACCAAGCGCTGGCTTTCCATTGGTGCTGATGATGTTGAGCATGCAGACCATGACGGGTCCGCTCCGCCCGATCAGGTATACAGATATTTTTCCATGCTTCTGGATGAGATTCCTAATCCGGATCTGCATGTAGCCCATTTTCATGTGACAAGGGGCTGGGGTTTGGCAAACATCTTAGCCACCCTTCAGGCAGGCATCGAGATCTTTGAGGGCACCTTGGGAGGTATTGGGGGTCAACCGACCAATTTCGTGAACAGAACCCCTGTGTCTGGCACAGGTGCTTATTATTACAAAGATCCAAATGTGGTAGGGCTGCCCAGCTTTGAAGACATGTGTGTCATGATGGATGAAATGGGTATTGATATCGGAGGTATCGATATTGACAGGATTCTGGAGATTGGCACCCTGATGGAAAAGACCATTGGCAGAAGACTGCGCTCAGAATCCATCCTCAATGGCAGGATTCCAAAGGAACCCAGGGAGGAATTCAAAAGGCCCAAGTTACATGCTGACAAGAAGAGATTGGGAGAAAGACCTGGCCAGAGCATACCTGATGGGGGGCCAGAAAAGGCCCAGTATAAAGTGAAGTGAAAACAAGTGGTTATCTAACTATGGACACAGCAAAAAAAATCCTAAAAAAGACTTGACAAAAGTTTCCCGAGAGTATACATATTATTTTATGAATCAGATATATGAGAGTTACGGCGCATGGAGAGATTTCTACATTGGAAGAAAACAGTATTGCAGAGAAGATAAAAAATCTAAGGCTGGAAAAAAAAATAACATTAGAAAAACTAGGTGAAAGAACGGGGTTTACCAAAGGATATTTATCCAAGCTGGAAAATGCCAAAAAGGTTCCCCCAATAGCCACTCTCAGTAAAATTTCTAAGGCCCTGGGGGTGGAGATTTCCGATTTTTTCGATAGTGGAAGAAAAGACATTGGCTACTCTATTGTAAGAAAAGGTGAGAGAAAAACTGTTATTCGTGATGGGACACTTTTTGGCTATCATTACGAGTCAATTGCATATAAAAAACATCGCAAAAAGATGGAACCTTTCATCATTACCTTAATACCTAATGCAATAGACAATACAATATTTGACCACAAAGGGGAAGAATTGATGTTGGTTTTGGAGGGAAAAATGAAGGTTTTTCTTGGTGATGAAAGACACATCTTAGAGGAAGGAGATTGTATATATTTTGATTCTAGTATCCCTCACAGAGGGGAGTGCATTGGAGATAATGAGGCAAAGGTTTTAGTAGCTATTTATTCAGAATAGATATTATTTTTTTCCAATTAAGTTTCCTATTGGCCAACATTTATTTTTCATAGGAAACCATGGGAGTGAGTTATCATGAAACTTTATGAATATGAGGCAAAGGAAGTATTCGCAAGATATGGTCTTTCAATTCCAAGGGGGAGGGTTATCCAGAAGCCAAAAATGGCAGCCGATTTCATCTCTGAAATCGGAGGACCAGTGATTATAAAGCCGCAACTGGGTGTAAAAGGACGTGGTAAAGCCGGTGTCATTCTGTTTGCTTCGAACCCACAAGAGGCCATAGAAAATTCTGAATCCATTTTAGGTAAAATCGTCATGGGAGAGAAGGTGGAGCTGTTGCTCATTGAGGAGAAAGTAGAGGTTTCCAGCGAATTCTATCTTGCAGTAACAGTTGACTATTCAATGGCAAAGCCAGTTATAATTGCCAGCTCATATGGAGGCGTGGATATTGAGGAAGTTGCAAGGGAAAGAGGTGAGTCTATAAGGAAGGTCCCTGTTAGCATTTCCAGGGGTATTTTGGAGGAGGATTTAGACGCGCTAATATCAACGTTCAATGCATTTGATCTTAACGTTCAAAGCCAAATCAGGCAATACGCATCGTCACTTTACCAGATTTTTAGAGATTATGACGCGGAAATAACAGAGATCAATCCTATTGCCCTGACAAAAAATGGCTCTGTTATCGCTTTGGATGCAGTCTTGAATATTGACGATAATTCCCTGTTTCGACATCCAGAACTCATCATGAGAAGAGGAAAAAGCGAAAAAGAGTTTCATGCCGAACAGATATGCCGTGAGATGAGCTGGACATATATTGAAATGGATGGAGATATCGGAATTCTTTCAAGTGGTGCAGGGTTGACCATGGCCATCCTCGATCTTATTCAGCAACGAGGCGGATCAGCGGCCAACTTTTTAGATACCGCTCAAATGGATGCTGATGGTATATACAAGGCCTTTGAACTGTTCCATCAAAACCCAAAGGTTAAGATAATACTGGTCAATATCTTCGCCGGATTGAATCGGTGTGATAATCTGGCCGAAGGCATTAAGCGTTATTTAGGGGACCATCAATTAACGGTCCCTTTGGTGATTAGGATGATTGGCAATAGGGAAGAAGAAGGCCGCAGGATCCTTAAAGAAATTAATGTCGAAGCTATATCAGGACTGGAAGAGACCATAGATAAAGTTGTAGATATTAGCAGAAATTATGGAGAAAACCTATGAGTATCCTTGCAGGAAGCAAGACAAAGGTCATAGTTCAAGGAATAACCGGTAGTGCGGCAAGGCTCCATACAGAGATCATGCTTGATTATGGAACTAGAATAGTTGCCGGCGCCAGACCCGGAGCTGCAGGAGAAGTAGTCTGCGGTGTTCCCGTATACAATACTGTAAAGGAAGCATCATTCAAACACCAAATTGATGCATCTGTTCTCTTCGTTCCGGGAAAGGCTGCTAAAAACGCAGCCATAGAGGCCTTGGATGCTGGGATCATGCTTCTTGTTATCGTTGCAGAAGGTGTTGCTTTACACGATTCCATGATGATGATCGAAAAAGCCAAAGAATACGGAGCAACAATAATCGGACCCAATACGCCGGGATTAATATCACCTTCTGAACGCACAAAGATAGGATTCGTCCCGTCTCAATACTACACCCCAGGTCCAATAGGCGTGGCCTCAAGAAGCGGGACATTGACCTACGAGATCGTTTCCAGGCTTACATTAGACGGGATAGGTCAAACGACCTGTATAGGTGTGGGCGGTGATCCTATCATTGGGTTGAGTTTCTCAAAAGCATTATCCCTTTTTGAAAAGGATCAGGATACCAAAGCTATCCTGCTAATCGGTGAGATCGGCGGCACGATGGAAGAAGATGCATCTGAACTTATAAAAAAAGGGGGAATATCTAAGCCGATTTTTGCCTATATCGCCGGAAGAACAGCACCTGTAGGAAAACGAGTTGGACATGCAGGAGCTATCATCGAAGGCGACAGGGGAACTATAGAAAGCAAACTTCAAGCCTTTGAAAGCGCAGGAATACCGGTTGCCTTTACCCCGGCAGATATCGTTGGCATTGCAAGAAAAATTCTATAGGGAGCTCTGGATTTTCTTTATTGCAAAAGTGAGGATACCGAATGAAAGGCTACATGGAGAAAATATTGTACTTTAATCTGTCTCAATCAAAAAAGGAAATAAGAGACTTAGACACAGATGATGCCAAGAAGTACATTGGTGGTAGTGGCTTAGGGGCAAAGATATTATTTGATGAGACCGATGAACATACCGATCCCCTGGGTCCGGAAAACGTTCTGATATTTATGACAGGTCCGTTTACCGGGACCCCTGTGTTATGTTCTTCAAGATACTCGGTGGTTTCAAAGTCACCTCTGACGGGAATCTTTGGGGAATCAAATTCAGGGGGTAGCTGGGCGGAGATGCTCAAGAAGAGCGGCTTTGATGGCATTGTCATTAGAGGAAAAGCACCAAAACCCGTGTATCTTTGGCTGAATAACGGCACGGTGGAGTTACATGATGCCAGCCATATATGGGGTAAAGATACATTTGAGATCGATCCCATATTGAAATCTGAGACAGATAAAAAGGCAGTTGTTGCCTGTATAGGTCAGGCCGGAGAGAAGTGCGTGCCATTAGCTGCAATTATGAACGATGGGATTGACGCTCGTGCGGCCGGCAGATGTGGGATGGGGGCCGTAATGGGATCAAAAAACCTAAAAGCCGTTGTGGTGCATGGCGATGGCAAAACAGATGTAAATGATCTCAAAGGACTAAATGATTCCATAAAAGAGCTTTCAAAAGGCATAGTTGAAGAGACCTTAGGACTAAAGAAACTAGGTACTGCCGGAGCACTGGCAGTTTTTGAAGAAATGGGCTCTCTCCCCTTGCAGAACTGGAGGTATGTTGGAAGGTGGAAAGAAGGCGCCCAAAAAATTGCCGGAAGGACACTTGTCGAATCATATGTTACAGGTAATTATTCCTGTAAAAGGTGCATCATTGGATGTGGAAAGAAAGTAGAAGTCAAAGATGGCCCTTATAAAAGTATTGAGCAACCTGCCCCGGAGTATGAAACCCTTGCCTTAATGGGAAGCAACTGTCTGGTGGATGACCTTCCAGCAATAATAAAAGCAAATGAGCTGTGTAATCGATATGGATTGGATACCATGGGCACAGGCTCGGTAATCGCCTTTGGAATGGAGGCCTTTGAAAAAGGACTAATTACAAAAAAGGATACTGAAGGAATTGATCTTGTATGGGGTAACGGCGATGCAGTAGTTGAGATGGTAAAGAAGATAGGGGAATCTATAGGCATAGGAAAGGTTTTAGGCTTGGGTTCAAAAGAAGCTGCTAAGGTATTGGGTAAGAACGCTGAAGAATTCGCCATTCATGTAAAAGGCCTGGATTTTGCTGCTCACGATCCCAGGGCCTATAATGCCGGGGCAGTTAACTTTGCTACGTCAGCCAGAGGTGCATGCCATTTGTCCGGCTTATCCCATATTTTTGAAAGGGCATTGACTGCGCCTGAGATTGATATTCCTGAACCAATAGACCGTTTCAAGGTATCAGGAAAAGGAATTTTAACCGCAAAAACGCAAGATTACATGGGTATGTTGGATGCAATGGAAATCTGTAAATTCATGCTGTTTGGAGGAGTTGGTATATCGACCTATATTAAGTGGTACAACTGTGTAACCGGTGAAGAAATGGATGTTGATCGGTTCATAAAGACAGGAGAGAGGATATTCAATTTAAAGAGGTTATACAATGTAAAATGCGGTATTAGCCGAAAAGATGATTTTTTGCCACCTCGCATTTTGACATGGAAAAGGGTTGGTGAAGGCCTGTCTTCAAACCTGCCTCCTTTGGGAACAATGTTAGGTGAATACTATGAGTATAGGGGATGGTCAGAAGACGGGATCCCTTCAAAGGAAAAATTGGAAGAGTTAGAAATACAGTAAAAGGTGATAGTGTAAGAAAGGAGATGAGAATTATGAGATTAAAGGACAAAGTTGCTATTATTACAGCGGCAGGATCAGGAATGGGCAGAGAAGGAGCAATCCTCTTTGCCAGGGAAGGAGCTAAAGTAGCAGTTGTGGATATTGATCCCGAAGGCGGTGAAGAAACAGTTAAAACCATTACCGAAAATGGGGGAGAGGCTTTTTTCAAGCAGTTGGATGTAACTGATCTTCCGAAACTTAAGAAACTGATCGAAGATACCTTTAGCAAATATGGCAGGTTGGACATCATCTGGAATCATGCGGGAATCCCTGGTGCAGGTGGTTTTGGGACTATTTCGGAAAAAGAGTTTGATGAGGCAATGGACATAAATACAAAATCAGCATTTTTTGGCGCCCAATATTTTGCTGAAACAATAAAGGAGACATCAAAAGGCGGTTCTATTATTTTCACTTCCTCGGTATCCGGTGTCAGAGGTTCTCCCATGAGCCCGCTCTATTCTACCTGCAAAGGCGCGTTGGTAACCCTGGCAAGATCATTGGCCAAACTTTTGGGCAAATATAATATCCGGGTCAACGTTATTGCGCCCGGGATAGCTGAAACACCCATGAGATTCCAGTTTCTAACCAGGACTCCACAGGACAATTATGATGACAATCTAAATATGTTGTTAAAACAGGTAGCCCTTGGAAAGCTGGTGGATCCCAAGGATGTAGCATATGCGGCCTTATTTTTCGCTTCGGACGAATCAGCTTTTATTACCGGAGTTACTCTTCCGGTCGATGGTGGCTATGTGGCTTGATTTTGGATTTAAATAGGGTCAGTTGTTCATTCTGGAAATGTTTTAACCCAAAACGAGGAAAGGGGGTGATATTCAATACAGGTGGGTAATCCCTTTGAAGGGAAAGATCAATCAATTATCTTTAACAAGGAAAAGGAGAAAAAAAATGAAAATCAGAAGCACGATAAGTTTTATTGCAGTATTGATAGTTGTGGGTTTATTCATCATGCCAGTCTTTTCTCATTCCAATGCCCAAGCAGAGGAGAAAGTCATCAAGTGGCGTATGCAGGTGCTCTGGGATGCTGGCACGTTGCCTTATAATATCGAGCAGAGTTTTGTAAATCGGGTCAAGGAGTTGACCGGCGGAAGGATGGAGATAAAAATATTTGCACCCGGCTCGCTGGTCCCCACCAACCAAATGCTCGACGGCATCCAGAAGGGTATGTTCGAGATGACCAAGCAGTACGAAGGGTATGACATCGGAAGGCTTCCACACGCGGCCTTCACCAGCTCTTTGCCGTGCGGGTTCACTGACACGTGGCAGTTCGATACCTGGTTCTGGACTCGTGGTGGCATTGATATGATGCGGGAAGAATATAAGAAAATGGGAGTCTTTTACCTATCCCCGACCATTTACAACGAGGAGCCAATCCACTCCAAGATCCCTATACATTCCATCGCCGATATGAAGGGTAAGAAAGGCCGCTTTGTCGGGGTTGCCGGCCCGGTGATGAACGCGTTGGGTGCGAGGGTAACACCAATGGCCACAGCCGATGTTTACTCGGCCCTTGAAAAGGGCGTTATTGACTTTGCCGACCGTGGCGGGCTGCCTGCAAATTATGACGTTGGCATGTACGAAGTAGCCAAGTATGTTATTTTGCCCGGCTTCCACCAGCCGGTTACGGCCACCTATTATGCATGTAACTTGGAAGCTTATAACAAGCTGCCCAAGGACATCCAGGCTATACTGGAATGCGCGGCACGTGAAGCCTCGGCTGACCTGTTCCAACTTAACTTAACCGAGAGCATGAAGGCTTTGGAAAAATTCAAGGAGAAGGGCTGCGAGGTCATTTATCTGCCCGAAGCTGAAATCAAAAAGGCAAGGAAAGTAGCAATGCAGGTATGGGAAGAATACGCCGATAAAAGCCCATTCGCCCGCAATGTGCTTGACTCCCAGAAG
>Ga0180009_10007129_pt1 | contig 11524 bp, 6 predicted proteins | sample OS_PC_MetaG_FD_123537 | JGI IMG/M metagenome (GOLD analysis project Ga0180009, IMG submission 123537) | Groundwater microbial communities from the Aspo Hard Rock Laboratory (HRL) deep subsurface site, Sweden - OS_PC_MetaG | ecosystem: Environmental > Aquatic > Deep subsurface > Groundwater...
GACATCCAAGTACGCGAAGGACAACGCGTGACCGTAGCGCGTACAGCGGTCGAGCTCGTCCGCCGCAAAGTCGAAGAACGCGCGCCCGTTCAACAGGCCGGTCAATGGATCGGTTCGCGAAAGCCGCTTCGCGTGCCTGAGGGCCGTGTGCAACCGGTGGAGCAGGTAGGCCGTGGCCGTGAAGTAGCCAAGCCGCATGAGCGCATTCCATACCGGCACGAGCCCACTGGGATAGGATTGATGCGTCAGTCGATCCGCCACGTACCACGCAACCGCAGCAACCCCCGCCATCCACCAGCCCGTACGATGGCTCACGTACCAGGCGGCAATTCCCACCGGCACCAGGTAGAACATCCCGAAGCTGATGCGTTCCACCGTGATGCACTCCGCGATCGAGATCGACACGATGAGCGCCATCGCGCCAAACACAATGCCAGCACGCGTAAGCGCGCCCGGCCGTTCCCAACGCAGGACGGATCGCGCCCCGTCAGGGACTTGCCTTCCCGGTATCAATTCGCGCCCATCCTGAAGCACACCTTGCATCCTCCAGCATCAAACCATCACGTCCCGTAACTTATTCCCTTCGGCGTACGGCCGGGGTGATGCCGCGGCCAAGCTGACAACGACGCCGCTGGCTCCGGGTGGCACGGCCAAGCAAGAGTGCAGACGTCGCCAAGTACCCGCTTGGCCGTGTTTCATCAACGTTTAGCCCCTTCGCAGCCCACGGCCAAGCAAGAGATTCAAGGCGTTTGGAGGCTTGCTTGGCCGTGCCACCCTTTTTCTGCGCACGCTGCCAGGGCTAGAACGCCGGCATCAGGGGTCGCTGCAGCACCGGAACCCAAGCTCGGGACGAATCGCGTTCTCCGCGAATCGGCTCAGATCGAAGCTGCACGCCAAACCCAACAGCGGGGTCTCGTAGGAGCCGCCCATGACCACGTGGATGTCCAGATTGTTCGGCGGTCCCGTGTTCGAGGTCACCGTGCTCGTCCACTCCGCCGCGTTCCCCGACAGATCATGAATCTGCCCTGGAGCAATGCACTGCGCGAGCGACCCTGTCGGCACGATCACGTTGTCGTTGGCCCCGCCAGGCACCCCGTCGTAGTCCAGTCCGTTGCACGTCAACGGCTCGTACGTATTTCCGTAAGGATAGAGGTTGCCCGCCGCGCTCTCGCACGCCAGGCGCAGCTCCTGCGCAGTACACAACCGCTGTCCGGTCTGGGCGCAGGCGGTCGCAGCCTCCGACACCGTCCCCTGCGTCCACGGCAACATGCCCGCATTCACGCACCGACGGTCCTCCAGCAACCCAGGATCCGTATCCGTCGCGTCCGGCCGTGAGGCCTCGTACCGGTCGATGAAGAAGTGATTTGCACCGATCTGCACCTCGACCATGTCGTCGGTGATTCCGTCATCGGTCTGTCCATTGCAGTCATCATCGATTCCGTTGCAGCTCTCCGCGTTGGGCGCGGTCGGGTCGGGGTCTGGCAACGGAGTTAGGTCGCAAAGCGTCTTGCCATCATCGTTGGGATCGCAGATGCGAACACCAACATCGCGACACGCTCCAAGCGCTGCGTTGTCGCACTCCGTACCAACATCCGGCCAGGACTCGTCCACCTGCCCGTTGCAGTTGCCGTCCGCGCCATCGCACTTCGCCTCCACCAACACGACCTTGCCCGTGGCGTCGACCTCCACGTCGCTACCATAGGCGCATCGCCAGCCGTCCGTACCCAGACAGACGAAGTCCACCCCCTCGCAGGGATTCGTGAGCGCAGGTTGGGGGTTGCAGAGCGCCGCATCCGGCTTCTGGCCTCCAACCACCGCAGCGTCGTCCACTGTTCCGTTGCAATCGTCATCGACCCCGTTGCAGGACTCCACCGCGGGGGGCGTCACCGGACAGGCATACTCACACCCATTCGCGTCGTTGCCATCCACCGAGGAGAATCCGGGCAGGCAGGCGCTGATGACACATTGACCACCGCTGCACCCGCCGATCGCGTTCTCCAACGTGCACGGCTGATTGCAGGCGCCGCAATTCACAGGGTCGCTCTGCAAGTTGAAGCCCTCATCCGTCTCACCGTCACAATCGTTGTCGACCCCGTCGCACACCTCCAACGTGGGACCCGTGCCGGCGATGCAGACGATACTCGTGCCCACACACGCCGTGTGCCCAGCCGTGCACTGGCCCTGGCACACGCCGCCCGGACAGGTCTCCTGACAAGGTTCACCCCCTTCGGGATTGCCCTCGTTGATCTTGCCGTCGCAGTTGTCATCCAAGGCGTTGCACAGCTCCGGGACCGTCGGGAATACGGGACAGGCGTATTCACACCCCGTGTCCCCGAGGCCATCGGCGTCCGAGAAGCCCGGCTCACACGCATCCACCGCGCATCGAGGGGATGGGCCTGAATTGTCGCAGCGGGCGGTGGCATTCTGCAGAGCACATGCGTTGCCGCATGCACCGCAGTTTTCCGGATCCTGGGTGAGATCGAACCCCTCGTCGATCTCGGTATCACAATCGTTGTCCTTCGTGTCACAGGCCTCGACGCCACCGTTGGTCGGGGCGCAAGGATACTCGCACCCGTCCGCGTCGATGCCGTTGATGTCGTGGTAGTTGGGCGCGCACTCGTCCACGGTACAGACGCCCTGCTCGCAGGCGGGGAAGGCGCCGAAGAGCTCGCAGACGAAGCCACAAGCTCCACAGTTCAGAGGGTCGTTCTGGGTGTCAGCGTCGCACACCGTTCCGTCCGACAGCTCATCCCCCGCATCACCCGGGCCATCGGGCTGACCGCTATCGGGGATAATCACCCCCGTGCCGCCGGTGCCCGAGGTTCCGCCCGTACCCGAGGTCCCACCCGTACCGGAATCGCCACCGCCAGCTCCTTCTTCACACGTGTAGCAGTAGGCGTCGTTGGAGCAACCGGCAGCGAACCAGACCGTGGGCAGCGCCAACAGCATCAGGATCGAGTAGGTGCTTTTCATCGGCGGCCTCCCTTCCCGCCGCGACGCCGACTTGCGAGCAGCAGCACCCCCATCGCACCGAGCAGGCCCCAGGCATAGTGACCTCTTGGCTGTGAAACACCGCACGTGAAGCCGCCACCCCCGGTCGTGAGCCCGAAGTTCTCCGGGTTCTCCGGCGGCGGGGTCGCGCCCGTACCGCCCGTTCCCGCCGCGCCCGTGCCGCCTGTGCCGCTCGAAGCATCGGCGTTGGTGCCGCCGCTGCCTCCACTGGCGCTCGAGCCGCCCGTTCCTCCTGTTGCTCCATCCGGTGCAGCACCATCTGCGCCACCATCCACAGCACCTCCCGCGCCCGCGGCCCCAGCGGCGCCGCCGCTTCCACCCACGCCACCGTCCTGCGAGTTCGGGATGCAATAGCCCTCCACACAGGTGAAGCCGCCCGGACATGGAAACTCGCCCGACGCGCATGGCGACACACACAACCCTTGGTCACACACGGTCTCTCCCGGGCATGGATCGGGCTGATCCGGTACGCCATCGCAGTCGTTGTCGACACCGTCACAAACCTCCGCCTCCGGCTCGATCGCTCCCTCACACACGATCAACCCGGAATGGCAAACCGTGTTGCCCGCCTGGCAGGGCGGCTGGTCTTGCGGGGGCTCCGGCTCCTTGCAGGCCACGCCCACCGCCGGATCGTTCTGAGTAACCTCCGGCTCCTCGTCGATCTGACCGTCGCAATCGTCATCGATTCCGTTACAGATCTCGAGGTTCGAGGTCGTGCCCGTAGCGCAGATCAAACCGCCCGTGCCCAGGTCGCAGACCAGCTCCCCGAGACAGCCGTTGGGCAAGACACACGCAGCACCGATCCCGGGAACGTCGTCCACCGAACCGTTGCAGTCATTGTCGAGGTTGTCACAAATCTCCGCCGACGGGCCGATGCCGCCATCGCAGACGACCTGGGACCCCGCGCATACGTAAGCACCCTCGGTGCAAACGCCAACGCCGCACTTGGTTCCATAGGCGCAGCACGCGTCGCCCGTGAAGTGACCCAGGCCATCGGGGACGTTGTCGTCGACCTGACCGTTGCAGTCATTGTCCAGGGCGTCGCAGATCTCTGCCGAGGGCACGACCTCGCCGACGCAAGCCGCCCAGGTCTCCACCCCGCTATTGACAGCTGCGGCGCAGGCTTCCGAACCGGCGCGGCAAACCCCCACGCCCTGGGTTCCACTCGCGCCCGTGTAACAGGGTCGCGTCATCCCGTCGGTGACGCCGTTACAGTCGTTGTCGAGTCCGTCACAAACCTCGGTGTCCGGAGAAACGTCGCCGTCGCACGCGAGCTGGCCGTTGACACAGATGGTGAGGCCCGGAGAGCACTCGCCGATCGACAATCCGCACGGCACGCCCACGTCGATTGGGTTGTCGTCGACCGTGGTGTTGCAGTTGTCGTCCAACCCGTTGCACACCTCGGCCACCGGGATGCACACGAGGCAGACGCCACCCTCGTCGATGAGACCATTGCAGTTGTCGTCCAACCCGTTGCACACCTCGGTCGTCGGGGTCGCGCCCGGGTTCGTGATCTGACAGACGGTCCCGTCCTGGGCCACGTTGCAAACGCGGACGCCGGTGCCCCTGCAGATGCCAAAGCCGCCGTCGTTGCAGGCGGTGCCTTTCTCTGGGAAGTCCTCGTCAACGAGACCATCACAGTCATCGTCGAGGTCGTTGCAGCTCTCGTACACCGAGGACGAGGCAATGATGGATGCCAGGGCGTTGGCGAGCTCGCTCTCGTTTCCGACGAAGAACGCGCTGTTGGTTCCCCCGGCGCTGGCGATGCCGTTGAGCTGCGTCTGCTCGGCGGCCAAGACGCTGAAGCCGACCACGAAAGTGTCGATCGGAGAACCGGGCACCATGGCCTGGAGCTCACCTGCTGCCAAGGAGGGATCCCCCTGGCAGCTTTCGGCACCGTCGGTGAGCAGAATGACCGAGTACTTGCGGCAGGGGACAGCATCGTCACAAGCCACGATGGGCTCGAGGTAGTCGCGAATCGACTGCAGTGCACCACCAAGTGGCGTGGGGCCCGATGCGCGAATCTCGCAATCGCCGCCGTTCGCGAAGTCGCAATGGTCGCCCGGTAGCGTGCTCGGGTTGAAGGAGGTTTCAACGCCGTCGAGCCACATCAGGTGCTGCTCGAGCGGGGCGTCGAAGCCCACCAGCACGTCGGCACCACGTCGGGGCGGACCGCACGAACCGGCGTAGTTCACGCAATCGTCCTGGTTCGGCCAGCCAACGTTGATGTTGCCCGCCATCGAGGCAGGGTAGCCCGCGCCGGGGTAGATCGTCGGCAACACACAGGCCGGAATCCACTCGAAGGGCGGCGCGTTGTTGTCACGCGGATCGTCGTAGCTGCAGCAGTTGTCCTGGCATTCGAACCAGGAAGCCGTCTGGCAGCTGCGCCGGAAGGACACGTCCTGGTGGTAGCGCGCCAACGCGTAGTCCGCGTGCGGGAAGGCCGACACGACCTGTGTCAACGCCCGCTTCGCGGTGAACAAGCGCGAGTTGTTTCCATCGATCGCGTCCGCGTCACTCCCGGTGTCGGTGCCCGGGTGCGTCGTCGAGCCGTCACCAAACGTCGGTGCACCGTTGAGATCCGTGAGCATGGACCCGGAGGTGTCCACCACCACGACGAAGCGAGGACGCGTGTCCGTCACCGGGCCTACGCAGGCCGGCACGTCGGGTGGACATTGCTGAGGAACACCCCCGACGCAAGCGGGGATGGGCCCACCAGCGCAGGTGATGGTCCCGAGACCGTCGTCCACGGAGCCGTTGAAGTCGTTGTCGAATCCGTCGCAAACCTCGCCGACATACGCGCCGTCGATCTGCAGTTCGCCGGAACCGGCGCCCGCTTCTCCAGCGCAAATGGGGCAGATGCCACCCTGCCCGCCGCGAACGTCGAAGAAGGCCTCGGGGTGGATCGAGGCGACGCGCGACTGCACGTTGATGATGCCGCCGCCGCCGCCGCCGCCGCAGTCGTCACATGTGCCGGAGTTCTGTGTGCCGGCACACTCGACTTCCGTTTCGCCAGGATCGTAGGCGTCGCACGTGCCGGCCCCGTTGACGCAGACGTTGCCAAGCGCGCCGCCGAGGTTCTGACAGGTGTAACCGCTTGGACAGGAATTCGTCGGAGGTTGGCACGGCGTGCAGTTGCATGGCCCGCAACGCTGCATCGAGGTCTGCGAAGCGGGGTCCAGCACGGCTCCGCAGGTCTGCCCGGTCTGGCAGTCCGCGTTGGTGGTGCAGGGCAGGCACTTGGGCTGGGAATCGCCCCCTCGACCGCCCCGTGCCAGAACCCGCGCGGTTTGCGTGATGTTGACAGTGTCACCGACCAGTAGAATCGTGCCGCCCGCTCCTCCACCAGCGGAGTCGTTGCCCGACGAGCAACCTCGCTCGCCGTGACCCACGATGCGTCCTTCGATCGTCATGACGCCCGTCTGGGTCGCGTTTGCAGCGAACAGGACGATGCGTCCGCCGCCGCTTCCGGAACGAAGAGCCCCATCCCAACTGTCACCGCAGCCTTTGTCGCCGCCGGCGGCGCCGAACTCGGTCTGCAGGATGTGGTGGTAGAATGGATCGCCATTGACAGGCGGAAGGCCATCCAAATTGGGGCAGGCAGCGTTGTAGTTGCAGCTGGTCCCGGAGGCCGCGAGCACGCCGCAATCCTCTTCCCATTCCTGGGGGAACTGGCAGGACTGCGTATCACCGAAGATGAAGCAGTCCTTGGTCCCCTGACCTCCGCGTCCACGGTGCGCGCCTCCTCCGCCGGAGTCTCTCACCGCACAACCACCGCGTCCGCCGGCCGTGGCGGTCGGGCCACCCCCGTTGTCACAGAGCTTGTGCTGGTAGCCCGCCCCCTTCGCCGTGATGCGAGAGGAGCGATCGATCGCGATGGTCGACAGGCTCCGAAGCACAAGGTTGCCGGTGTTCGCCTTGTCCGCCCCGTTGAACGGTGTGACGTAGATCACCGCCCCGTTCGACAACGTGATCGCATCGAAGGTGTGCTCGCCTCCGTACTGGCAAGCGCGCCCACCGTCGCGGACCGTGCCTCCGGGACAGGTATTCGCGGTCGAGCTGCCGTTGATCACAAGCGGTTGCGCCCAGGCTTTCACACCGAAGAACAACACCACCACCGCGACCACTAGTCCGACTGCTCTCGCTCGCATGGAAACCTCCAAACGGCATGGTAGCTGGTTCTGCTCTGTGGGCGGACCAGAATCCTCGACGCGCTGCCGCATACCGTCAGGGACAGGATCGCCCGGATGAATCGTGCATCGCCTACCTGGACCGCGCACGGGCGAGCGCACGGTCGAGCGCGGCCGCGAAGCGACGCTTCTCCTTCTCGCCATAGGCTTTCGGCCCGCCCGTCATCACACCGGTGTCACGCAGGTCAGTCATGAAGTCGCGCACCGACAGCCGTTCGCGGATGTTCTCTGAGTCGTACTCGTCACCGCTCGAGCTCAGAACGACAATGCTGCGCTCAACCAGGCGAGCCGCGAGCGGAATGTCCGAGGTAATCGCGATATCTCCGCGCGCCGCGTGTGCGACGATGTAGTCGTCTGCCACATCCGCTCCACCGGGGACTTGAATCATCGAGATGAGCTCGGAGGACGGTACGAACATCGCCTTGTTGGCGACGACGCGCACCGATAGCGACATGCGTTCGCCCGCGCGGAAGATGATGTCCTTGGCGGGACGAGGACAGGCGTCGGCGTCGATCCAGATGATCATCAAGAAACAGTTCCCGGGTGGGGAGCGAGCGTCAAGGCGATGTCACTGCTTTTGTACGAGGGGGCTTGTTGTTTTATTGATTCCCGGACGGTCGAGGGAGGGTGCGAACGTGCGTTGGTGCAATGGCGAGTCGCCAGGGGGCGACATATGTGACATAGTCTGGGCGCGGAGAATGGATCCAGCGGGCTTTGCTCGACGGGGGAGTTCGGTCCGAATCCCTTGCTTTGAAGCTTCCTGGTCGCAATCCGGCAAACGGACCGACACGCGCCTCGCCCAGGCGGCGCGGAACAGGAGCTTCATGCTGAGACTAGGCGTCATCGGAACATCGAAGAAAGAGAACGAGAAGCGGATTCCCATTCACCCGGATCACCTGCCGAGGCTGTCAGAGCAGGTTCGACGGAATCTGGTGTTTGAAAAGGGCTATGGGGCGCCATTTGGGATCGCAGACGCGGAGATTGCTTCACAGACTGGCGGGATCGCGACACGCGGCGAGATCCTGAGGGAGTTTGAAGCGGTGGTCATTCCGAAGCCTGCGTTGGAGGACCTCCAGGCGTTCCGGGAGGGGGGAATCCTCTGGGGCTGGCCGCACTGTGTCCAGCAGCAAGCGATCACGCAGGTGGCGATTGAGCGAAAGCATACGCTCATCGCCTTTGAGGAAATGTTCGTTTGGGGCCCGGATGGACACGTTGGCCGGCACACTTTCTACAAAAACAACGAATTGGCCGGCTATTGCGCGGTGTTGCATGCCCTGCAGCTCAGGGGTATCGACGGACACTACGGAAACCAGCGCAAGGCCATCATCATCAGCTTCGGCGCGGTGAGCAGGGGAGCGATTTATGCGCTCAAAGCGCGCGGATTCAGAGACATCACGATCTGCATCCAGCGTCCGGACCACGAGGTGCGGGAGGAGGTGCTCGATTGTCACTACATACGTATTCGGCAGGGGAACGAGGGCGAATCACGCCTTCTTGCGGTGGAGCACGACGGCACCGAGCGGCCGTTTCTCGAGCTCCTGGGCGAGGCAGACATTATCGTAAACGGGATCTTCCAGCTCCCTGATCAACCGCTCATGTTCGTTACCGTTGATGAGATTTCGAACCTCAAACGGGATTGCCTCATTGTCGACGTAAGCTGCGACGAGGGGATGGGGTTTTCGTTTGCCAAGCCGACCACGTTCGAAGAGCCGATGTTCAAGGTTGGCTCCGTGGACTATTACGCGGTGGATCACACGCCCAGCTACTTGTGGGAGAGTGCGTCCCGGTCGATTTCCGCGGCCCTGGTCGTCCATCTTCCGACCGTGTTGGCCGGCCGCAACAGCTGGGATCAGAATGAAACGATCCGACGCGCCGTGGTGATCGACCAGGGTGTGGTCCAGAAACAAGAGATCCTCTCGTTCCAGAACCGGCAGAGCGAATATCCCCATGAGCTTGTCGGCGTGAACTGAGACGGTCCGCTGGACCGCCAGTTGCCACTCGATCGGTGGGCCGCCCCGTACCGGGCGGCATCCGGCGCCTCGTAGAGGCACCCTACCGATGCGCGCTGGAGCGCGCTGCCGATTCGCTCAGAGCTCGCCGACGTTCTCGACGATGCGCTTGGTCAGACCGTAGTCGATGGCTTCGGCCGCGGTCATCCAGAAGTTGCGCTCGGTCTTCTCGACGATCTGTTCGTAGGTGTGGTTGGTCGCCTCGGCGAACATGCGATTGAGCCGCTCGCGCATTTGCAGAATCTGGCGGGTCTCGATCTCGATGTCCGAGGCCTGTCCACCGACGCCGCCCATGGGCTGATGGAGCATGAACCGGGTGTTGGGCAGACAGACGCGGTTTTCAAGCTTCGCGGCGATGTAGATGAGCGCGCCGGCGCTCGCTACCCACCCCGTCCCGATCATCTTCACCTCGGGCTTCACGAACTTGATCATGTCGTGGATGGTGTCGCCCGATTCGACGTGCCCGCCTTGGGAGTTGATCAGCACGTTGATGGGGTCGTCGCTCTCGTGGGCGAGGGCAAGCAACTGCGCGCTCACGCTCTCCGCAAGCTTGGATGTCACCTCGCCGAAAAGCAGCACAGTCCTTGACTTGAAGAGGTTCTGCGCCACCGCGGAGAACGGACCTGAGCTCTTCTTGTCGTCGTCGTTGTTGTCGCAGGGCATGAATATCCTCCGGTCCGCCTTCTAGCACGCGCCGACTCGGGTTACAGCCAAGATCAAGCGCCGCCCGCGCCGGCCGTGCCCCACGAGCACTGCCACGCGCCGCCGACGCAGATGCAATCCGAAACACTCCCGCCTGCGCCACCCTGCCCGCAGCCATATCCCTCGTAACAGCACGGCGCGCCGGTCGGGCCGCAATACACGTCCGTGCAGCTCGAGGCGTAAGCGCCGTCGCACTGCCACAACTCGCCATCGCACGAACAGCTCATCGAGACGGACCCGCCAGCCCCTGCGCCGCCCGCCGTGCCACAACCCAATGCCGGATCGCAACAGGGGGCGCCCGTCGGACCGCAATACATGTCCTGGCACGGGGCCGCTCCTCCCGTGCCACCACCAGCGTAACCGCCGGTGCCCGAACACGCCCATACGCCCCCATAACATTCACAGCTCACCGAAGGTCCGCCCGCACCACCTGCGGTCCCACACCCAGTTCCATCGTAACAACACGGTGTCCCCGACGGACCGCAGCCTGAATCGTAGCAACCACCGGCAGCTCCACCACATTGCCATATCTGCCCGTCGCACGTGCAGCTGCTCCCATCCGCCGAAGCACACGCAGTCCCTCCTTCACAACACGGCGTGCCGGTCGGTCCGCACGAAACATCATAGCAAGGCAACGCACCACCCGCTCCCCCCGTCGAGCCGCCCGCGCCGCCACCCCCCGTGCCCCAACACTCCCACGTACCGCCGGAGCATGTACAACCCTCCGTCGCCCCCCCGGCGCCCGCGTTTCCGCACGAGCTTCCCTCGTAGCAACAGGGCGATCCCACCGGACCACAGTAAAGGTCGTAGCATCCCCCCGCCGTGCCGCCGCACTGCCACATCTCTCCGTCGCATTGGCAGGAACCCGATCCCGCAGCACCACAGCCCACGCCCGCCGTGCAGCATGGCGTCCCCGTCGGTCCACAGTAGGTGTCGGAACAACCCGTCGACCCGCCCGTCGCACCGCCAGCTCCACCAACGGAGACGTTGCCGGACGAACCGCCCACCCCCGCTGTCCCTCCCGTTCCGGCTGCAGCACCCGAGCCCGAGGTCCCACCCGGATCGCCCGTCGACACGACGGTCCCACCGCAGGAGACCGAGCTGAACGCACCGTAAACCAGAGCGAATGCCGCCGCCGCCAGGGTCAATCCGTTCTTCATCACGCACCTCGTTTGGGGTGAGGAATCATAGCATGGAGCACAGCTCCAAACCCCACGGCGCTCTTTCAGTCTGGTAGTACAGCACCGTCCATGTAGGAAAAGTGCTGACCTAGTACGATTTTGCGTCAGATTTCATCCGGTGGGCGCGTAGAAGGGCTCGTACTGGAGATTATCGAACCGAAGTGGATGAGACACCATGACCGCGCATAACGTTCTTACGACGAGAAATCTTGGGGCTTTCGCGCTGATCGCCACGTCGCTCGGCCTCGGCTTGGCCGCCTGCGGCACCGCCGACACCGCGGATCAAGATGAGCCAGTGGACGTCACCGAACGGGCAACCACGTCGACGCCAGGATCCTCCTTGAGGCGCTTCCTCTCCAACCACCCCAAGGGCTGCGCGAGGAAGCCTCCAAGTCCGTGGAGCGCGAGACGCCTGGTCTATTATCCCGGC
>Ga0180009_10007130_pt1 | contig 11524 bp, 13 predicted proteins | sample OS_PC_MetaG_FD_123537 | JGI IMG/M metagenome (GOLD analysis project Ga0180009, IMG submission 123537) | Groundwater microbial communities from the Aspo Hard Rock Laboratory (HRL) deep subsurface site, Sweden - OS_PC_MetaG | ecosystem: Environmental > Aquatic > Deep subsurface > Groundwater...
ACACACCCGGATGCCGGGCCTATGCGTGAAATGTTCATTGCCATGTCAGCCTGGGCAGCCAAGTTTGAGAGCGACAGGCGGTCAGAACGAACTAAGGCGGGGCTGGCCAGGGCAATAGCTAATGGTAAGAAGCTAGGGCGGCCAGCCGGTAAAAAGGACAAGGGCAAGCGGAAGCGCACCGGGTACTTACTGAGGTATGCAAATAAACGGTAGTTAAAAAAGGGCGAACGTTTTTATGTTTTTGACAGGCAATAAACAAGCTACCAAACAAAGGAACCTTTTTATGAGGAAGTTCTATCCAGTGCTTCTTGACCTTCCCATACCACACAAGGGTGCGGATGCCCACAAGCGCGAGGTAAGCCGGTGAGCGCAGAACACGACGACCACAACCGAAGCCCAGGGAGTAAGACGGCGGCGGCAACAAATCAGACGCCCGAACGCCTCTGCCTCTCAATCCCTGAAGTCGCGGTGCAACTGGGCATCAGCCGCTCTAACTGCTATGAGTTATGCCGCGCGGGCATTATACCGGTGATACGGCTGGGACAGAAACGGCTGGTCGTACCTCGCGCGGCGTTAGAAAAGTGGCTTGAGGCGCAGACCAAGGGGGGAATGAACTGCCACGACTAGCTTCGCGGAACTGTCAGCGGGAAGCATACAAACCATGGAGCAAGTGAATATTGTCGAATCCCGGCCGGAGCATTGACATTATATACATCAGCAGTATATATTACAGGTATGATAAGGATTCATAAATGCCTCAGATGCGGTCACGAATGGCCTAGCCGACTTGATAGGCTACCCAACACTTGCCCCAACCCTAAATGTCGTAGTCCGTACTGGGATAAACTCAAAACCAAAATGAGTGGACCAAGAAAGGAGCAATCGAAATGAGAGGTTCAATCTTCAAACAGAAAAACCAAGCGCCGGGTAGCTGGACCGTGGTCATTCCGCTCGGGAGAGACCCCGAAACAGGAAAGCGAAAGCAGAGGTGGACTACCGTCAAGGGCTCGAAGCATGATGCTGAAAAGGTGCTACGCGAACTGCTAACTTCCAATGACCAAGGGACGCTTACCAAACCAAGCAAGGTTACTGTAACGGCATATCTTGACCGCTGGCTCTCAGAATACGCAAAGCCTAACCTTTCCCCGCGTAGCTTTGAACGCTACCGTGACCTTGTGCGCCAGCATTTTACCTCCAGTTTCGGGAAAGTTGCTCTAACTCAACTGAAGCCTGAGCACCTACAAAAGCACTACACGAGCTGCCTTGAAGCTGGACTAAACCCGATGACGGTCCGTTATCATCATGCAGTCATTCACAAGGCGTTAGATACGGCTCTCAAGTGGGGACTCGTAAGTCGGAATGTTGCAGACGCAGTGGAACCGCCGCCCAAGCACCGACACGAAATGGAAACATGGGATGATTGGGAGATTGTGCGGTTCCTGAAAGCCACTGAAGATTCGCCGTACTTCGCGCTATTCCACACCGTCCTGTACACTGGGTTGAGACGGTCCGAAGCCCTCGGGCTGCAATGGCAGGATATCGATTTCGTCTTCTGCCAGCTATCTGTCAGACGTGGGTTGCATCACCTGAAAGATGGTAGTTACGTATTCACTGAGCCTAAAAGCGAAAAGAGTCGCCGTACCATCGCCTTATCGCCGGTCGCTCTCCTGGTATTCCGCGACCATCGGCAAAGGCAGGAACAGGACGGTTTGCTCGCCGGGAAGCCGCTCCAGGAGACGAATCTTGTGTTCTCTCAGCCAGACGGAAAGCCGCTTCGACCTAACACAATAACTCGGGCCTGGCAGAGCGCAGCGAAGAAAGCCAGCGTTAAGCCCATCCGTTTCCATGACGCCCGGCACTCTCACGCTTCCATGCTGCTGAAAGGTGGTGTACACCCGAAGGTGGTTCAGGAAAGACTAGGTCACAGTAGTATTGAGATGACGCTAGACATATACTCTCACGTTGTACCCGGCATCCAAGAAGCCGCGGCCAGACGGTTTGATGACCTGATAAACCACCAGGTAGTTAATGAGACTTCAGAACAAAAGCGTTAGTAAACGGTTAGTAGAAATAAAAAACGGGCCTTTTGACAGGCCCGTTTTAGCTGCAATATTGAGGTTTAGAAAGAGAATGGTAGCGCATACCGGATTCGAACCGGTGATCTCCTCCTTGAGAGGGAGGTGTCCTAAACCCCTAGACGAATGCGCCACGAGTCAGATAGCCACAGAAAGTTCACAAAAGTTCACAAATTGGCTACTCGAAAAGTTTATCACATCACGTCCACAAGGAACAAGTTCCCGAAGCATTGAAGCCTACCACTATACGCTTGATGGCTTTGTGGGTTATCCCATTACTTCTCAGGGTATCACTACCTATCTCAATAGCCTGACATGCGGTAACGGTAAAGCTAAGTTTTATTCATGTCTTAGAGCATTATCACGGTGGCTATATCACAATGGTTACATACCTGAGAATGTTATTGAAAAGGTCTCTCCACCTAAGACACAAAAGAAGTTATTACCTGCTGTTAACCAAGAGCAACTTGAAATTCTACTGAATCACTGCCATTGTGAGCGAGATAAAGCCCTTATCAATTTACTATGGTACTCGGGGATTAGAATCTCAGAAGCCGTGAATATAAAGGCAAGTGATTTCAATTGGGAAGAGGGAACTGTTATTGTACTGGGTAAGGGAAATCGTTATCGCAAATGCCTTGCTGGTAATGGTCTAGTAAGGCAGTGGTTCAGCGAACACGATAGCTTTGAAGTCACGAAGGGTGGTGCTCAGACTATATTGAAAAGGTTAAAGGCTGAAAGTAGTATCCAGTGTAATGCACACAGCTTTCGGAGAGGATTCTGTGTCTACCAAGTTAAATCAGGTCTATCTACTCGTGTAGTCCAGGCTCTCGGTGGCTGGGAGAATATCACTATGGTGGAGAGATACCCTAAGACCTTTGATTTCGATAATGCTCTGGAGTTATATCGTAAGGTAAATGGTGGTCAGAACTTCTCTAAATAGACATCAGTTTATTAGGCTTGTTGTATACGAAGGTCATGAAAAACCGAACTTCGACACTATTGATTTAACCCATTCCCAACAAGTTAGGTTGGAAACTTTTTCAGGATAGCTTGAAGTTCTACAAAGGGATACTTTAAGTATTGACAGTCAGTATGTGTGGGCTTAGTATAAAGCAAGTTCTAATAATTACATAGACACAGCAAATTCAACTAGTTAATGGGTTCGAATTGTAGATGAGACGCGTGGACTTCATTAGTAAGCACATTATGGGACGAGTTCTTGACATCGGTTGCAAGGAAAAGCCTGAAATACACGAATATTTGGCCAGCTTTGTAAGTAGTATCTGTGGCTTGGATATTTGTCCAGCGAAGATGGAAAAATTCGTTGTTGGTGATTGTCACCATCTACCATACCGTAGCAATTGCTTCGAGTCTGTTGTGATGGCCGAGTTAATTGAACACTTACCGAATCCGATAGAAGCTTTGATGGAAGTGCATCGTGTTTTAAGTTTTGGAGGTAGGCTAATAGTGACTGCACCAAATGCATATAGTTGGCTGAGAATGGCAAGTTACGTATTAAAAAATCGAGAACAAGAACAAAACCCTGACCATCTATGGTTGTTCACGCCAGCCATGCTTAAACGCATGATTATTAATTGCGGCTTTAGGATTAATACGCTAGAAGTCTTAAAGCCTAAATATAGACTAGGTTCTTATATAGCTGTTTGTGCAGAAAAAATCGAATAAGTATGAGCTTCAAATTTATACGGCATATGATATTATCATTGGTTAAATCCTCCCTGCACACGCACGCCTCAAGAATTGTCTCAATTCGGATTTTTAGTCTGTCAAGGTTTTCTCCAGCCTACCTCAATCTTCATGAATGATTTTACTATTATAAACTTTTCTTAAATACAAAAACATAACCGAGCGCATATGTCTTTGGATATTCCTTTGAGATTCTACTAAATATCCAATCTAAGAGAATATTAAATAGGTCAAAGAAGACAAATATACGTCGAAAGGCTTTGCGCATCAGACTTGTCCACTGAGTACCCGCTAAAGTAAATGGCCCAAAACCGATGTAGAATATTCTTTCGCAAATAAAATTCTCTTCTTCAAACATTCTTAGTAAAGCTTGGTGTGAATATCGAAAATAGTCGAATGGGTCAGGATGAAACCTATGTATAAATGGTGTGCTCCCAATGAAAACGCCGCCTCTTCGTAATACTCTATACGATTGCTCGATCACATTTCTAAAGTTATATACGTGTTCCAGGGCATTGAAGCACATTACGTAGTCGAAAATGTTATGCTCAATTTGAAACGGTTTCTCCATATCTATTCTTACTAGATTTTCCCCCTCTCTATACATATCAGAATATGTTACATTACAGGGCTCTTTATACTTTAGAAACCTATTGTAACTAGCAGAATCTGAACCTGAGCCTAGGTCAAGTATGTTGCCTGAAAGCTCGAATTCCGACAAGATATTATTCATCAATATTCTACCGAGTGATTTTCCTCGGATTCCCTCGACTAAAATTGTCTTGACCACACTTCTTGATAGTTGTATGCTTTCCAATTCAACCATCATATCTATCCAAAATGTTATTTGAACAATTTAACCCTCACCACATTCCTGCGCTGAGGAATTCATTAAGCCAAGAGACAACCAGACCCATGAATCCCCTTTCGTTGGATTTGACGTTGGTCATTTCAAGCTCGGACAGAGCCTATTATAACACAGGTTGGTTAAATTCAGTCTCTTACCATTGATATTGCTATTTTAGCTACAAAACGTTAAACCTCCCCCACACGCCCACAATCTATCAATATTTTCCTCTAAGATCCAGAAACCACACATAAGAACAATGCTACGCCCCATATTCATAGCTACCACAAATAAATTTTAACTCAAGTTCTCCCTATCCCCAGATACGAAGCTTCCAGTCTATGAACTCCTCAGATTCGAGATTAAGAGCGTAAACCACACTTGAAACTTAATGAATTCCGAAGCTGAATTAAGGTCTTAATTTAGGTATTGATTCCAGGTATTGGCAATCATCTGAATAGGGCGATAATTAACTCATTCCATTCTGCCTTCAAATGGTTCCCATACGACAATGGGCTTAGTGCGGTGTAAAACCTCTAGAACTCCCAGTCCATCATATTTACCAAGTTCGTAAATCTCTTCTAAACTTCCCTTAGGTCTCACTTCAATAAGCAAATGTGGGAGTGATTTCCCGAAGAATTTGTAGAATTTACTCTCTGACGGCGAATAGGATACTATTACTTCTTCTTCTGGTTCAATTCCCCGTTCGTTGAATAGTTCCCAACAATGACGAAAGTCCAATCTGTGAACTACAGGTAGAAGTATAGTGGTCTCTCCATAGTCAAAAAATGGGCATTCTACCTCAAATAGTGCATAAGGTGTGCTGTGTAAAGATTGCTTGGGTTCTTTTATTTCATCCTGCCCTATTGAAGCGAGAGAGGTAAATTTCTTAACACGAAAACCGTGTCCTTTAGTTTCCCCCCAAGGTATATCCTTGCCAATCATTGTGCTTTGGGTTTTAGAATCAAGATTCCTACTGACCACCATTCCCCCCTTCGGTCACATCAAAATATTCATAGATTCATAAAGTGAACTAATTATAGCATAGTGTACACAGTTGTAATGCAGACTAGCGGATTTTCTATTTTCATGGTAAGCATTATGCTTCAATCGCCTTTACGTATTGACATCCCACCAAAGAGAGTTAGCTAATCAACTGGGTATAAGTAAATCGTATTTGAGTATGATATTAAGTGGTCAACGGATACCTAATCCAGAACTGGCAGGGAGATTAAGTTCACTGGGAGTTGTGAACTTTGAGGCTAGAAACTCCTTGAGAGGGAGGTGTCCTAAACCCCTAGACGAATGCGCCACCGGAGTATAATGGCTGGGGAAGAAGGATTCGAACCTTCGCTTACGGATCCAGAGTCCGCTGTCCTACCACTAGACGATTCCCCAGCACGAGAAAATTATAACATGTGGCTTCGTATCAGGCAATAATCATATCGGTTGACATACTTTGTGCGGACGCTTATCCTTTAAGTACTCAATGAGGAGGGTACGTGAGGAATGTCTGATATTGTTTCCCTGCAGAAACTGCTACAGGTACAATTCGAAGCCCCTTCGCTGTTGGAACAAGCTTTAGTACATAGCTCTTATCTTAACGAATATCCCGGCGAAATCAGGGTATCCAATGAGCGATTGGAATTTCTCGGCGATGCGGTACTGGGTTTAATTGTGGCGGAGAAGCTGTATCAGGATTTTCCTGACCTGACTGAAGGTGAAATGACCAGAATCCGTTCGGTTCTGGTGCGGCGGGAGACGCTGGCGGATACAGCCGGAAGCCTGAAGCTCGGAGATTACCTGTATATGGGAAAAGGTGAGGAGGCAAGCGGCGGGCGAAAGAAGCCGGCCAACTCGTCGGGCGCATTTGAAGCGATAATCGCTGCCATTTTTCTTGACCAGGGCCTGGCGGTCGCCAAAGAACTGGTGCTGAGATTGCTTGCCGAGGAACTTGAGCAGGTAATGGGGAGAGGAGGGGGAGTCGATTACAAATCGCAATTACAGGAACTGATACAGTCGAAATATCGTTCGTCGCCTGCATACCGGACAATTCAGGCCACCGGTCCGGACCATGATAAGCTATTCACCGTTGAGGTACTGCTTGGCGACAGGGTTCTGGGGAAGGGTTCGGGCAAAAGTAAAAAGCTGGCCGAGACAGACGCGGCCCGCGATGCCCTGGCGCGCTCTAAAAGCAACTTTACACCGTAATAGCTCTTTGCTAAACTGCAATTAGATACTATATTGTAGTTAACTAATCAAATCAGAGGGTCTGCAATGGGTAAACGAGATTACCGACATAGAGAGTCAAAGAAGCCGAAGAGGGATACAAAAAAAATTACAACGGTCAATATCCTACAACCATCGGCGCAGGTAGAAGTAATAAAGAAGGGGAAAAAGAAACGGGAAGGAGCGGAGGAGGAAGAAGGATAGCTGCTTATCAGCGCCTTTGCCGAACCGGAGAACTCAGAAGAAGGGCGGAAAAAGCCCGAACGTTACTTGCCCGGTGTCATCTCTGTGCCCGCAACTGTGGAGTCAATCGCCGGAACGGTGAAATCGGTCAATGCCAGACAGCAAATGAGGTAATCGTGTCCAGCTTCGGGCCACACTTCGGGGAAGAGGCGCCTCTGGTTGGCAGGCGTGGCTCGGGAACCATCTTCTTCGCTTACTGCAACCTGCACTGCGTTTTCTGTCAGAACTACAGCATAAGCCAGCTCGGTGAAGGCAGTGTCGTGGACAGCGCAGAGCTGGCCGCTATGATGCTTTCCCTGCAGGCAAAAGGTTGTCATAATATCAATCTGGTGAGCCCAACGCATGTGGCGCCATTTATTCTGGAGGCACTCGAGACAGCGACCGGTAAGGGGCTGCAACTGCCAATCGTCTACAATACCGGTGGCTATGATTCTATTGAGACACTGGAGTTGCTGGACGGGATAGTCGATATCTACATGCCGGATATGAAGTACTTTGAGGGGAAGGTCGGCGAGAAGTTTTCCGGTGTCAAAGGATACCCTCAGGTGAACCGGGCAGCGGTAAAGGAGATGCACCGTCAGGTAGGCGATCTGCAAATTGATGAGTCAGGTGTGGCTATGCGGGGACTGCTGGTACGTCACCTCGTCCTGCCCAACGGGCTGGCGGGGACCGAGGGCGCGGTCAAATTCCTCGCTGAAGAAATTTCCGCCAACACATATCTAAATGTCATGGCTCAGTATCATCCCTGCTATCACGCTTTTGAGCATCCACAGATATCACGTCCGATAACCAATGAGGAATACTCAGCAGCGATTGAACTGGCCCAGCGTTATGGTTTATATCGCCTTGATGAGCGGGTGTCTCTTCCATTACGACTTATTCACTGGTAACATACTATTATTATAGAAATCATGAGCGGCGATGGATGACCGGATTTCTGTTCGCGCTACCGTTTACGGTCGAGTACAGGGGGTATTCTTTCGTACCTTTGTGGAGGAGCATGCGCAACAGCTCGGCCTGAGAGGTTACGTGCGCAACCTGCCCTCTGGTGACGTAGAGGTGGTGGCTGAGGGTGAACGGGAACGTGTTGAGAAGCTGGTTAAATATCTCAGAAGAGGGCCGCCGGCGGCCATTGTGCGCAGGGTGGCCACCAGCCGGTCCGAATATACGGGTTACTATTCAAGCTTCAGAGTCAGATATTAATCGGCCACCGGGCGAAACCCGTAATACCGGTCATTCTTCAGCAGGCGGAGTAGGATCTCCTCTGACGTGCGGGAAATGTCGCCGCCGCGTCGTTCACGCAACTGTCTTCCCAGTTCCTCCACCGTCATTGGCGCGTTGCCGCTGGCGATAAAGAACCGAAATATGCTTTCCAGAATGGGCATCTGCGCGGTGATAAATTCGGAGCTGTGATTACCGCACTCTCTGGTCCGCTTGAGAAGTTCAGAATCGGAAGTCTGGTCGCCCTCTTTAGCCAGCTTCTTACGGCAGTCATCACAGAGGCAGCTTTGAAGCAGGGCGGAAATAGAGCGACCACGTTGTGGATACCAATTCTGGTCAATAAACCAGCGCGTTCTTGATTGGTCAGTACTGATATCGTCTTTCGTCATACTGCTCAGAAGAGCCTATCTATGTTTCAAGTGCGACTTTCGCGGTTTTAATCAAATCCAAATACGGCGTCTTCAGTCCAAGCGTTTCGGAAACCTCACGGTCTACCTCATAGGGTTCGCCGATAAATATCTTACCATATTCTTCGACCTCACTACGAGAGGGGTCATTTCCACTGACCAGCTTTTTTCGGGCTTCGATAATTCCCAGGTCGAAGGGAAGGGTAAAATAGAGGTCAGCTATGACCCTATTAATGCCCAGACTGTATAATGTACCCCAGCCATTGGAAGAATTATTGCGATATTTATTGATTGGCAGCAATGAAAGCAGGTTCATGATGCTGAGGTTGCCGCTGCCTTTGATTATTTTCAGAGGCGCCGCGGATATCAGGTAATCGCTGGAAAGGATGACGTTTGGTATCCAGAATGTGGGTATAGCCAGAGGTTTGGGGAGGGAATTATCCACCTCAACCCAGATGCAGTCCTTAACATCCAGGGTCAATACGCGTGGAAAATCATAACCAAGGGCCTGGTATACTGGATAAATCGGTTCGCCCTCAGGTGTACCATCCAGAATAAGAATATCAGCATCACTGACCCGCCGGATGCCTTTGATAATCGTTGCCAGCATGCCTTTACTCGTTGAAACCGGGTATGTGTCCGGATGTGAGGCAGTCGGCTTGATTAAAATCCGGCGTGCCCTTGAGACCACGGCCGGTGGTTTAAATGTAAAATCATCGGCCTCGAATATCAAGATTTCCTCCTCATAAAGACACCCAGTCTTCTCAAGGAACCGTTTTCTTTCAATCCTGAGACTACAGCCACCAGAGTCCTGAGCAGCAAATTTCTACCTGCCTTATCCAGGGGCACGTATTTGCTATTAATATACAGGTCGACACCGTCTTCCGCACCGGTCAGGTATTTCTGCTCGATTAAATCGGCAATTTCAACGACTTCCTCTCTGGTGAACTGCGGTATCTTGACCTCCAGGGGTTTATCGGTGACAATTGCCAGCAGTTGCTCCGGTGGACTAATCGGTTTAGACCCCTGCTCACCACGGATGACCTCAATTTTGGGGTACGAATACCCTTTGAATCCTTCGGTAAGGACCAGGTCACAATCCGCTCCAGCGTACTGGACTAGCTCCTGCGGGTCCACATCATTATCCAGATGCCGGAAGATGACCAGTTTGTCTTTGGAGCTAATGGCGGCTACCTCGCCGCCTGCCTGGCTTAAGCGCCGGCTATCTTTATCAGGCGTATCAAGTTCAAAATTATCGGCAGCGTGTTTGATAACGGCTATGCGATAGCCGCGCTGCCCGAGCACCTTTATCAGGCCTTCAAGCAGGGTTGTCTTGCCCGAATCTGATTTTCCTATAATAGAGACAATCGGAGGCATATCGAGTTAACCATCAGTTAAATATTATCCTCGTCATCCCAGCCCAACATTATAACCTTGACTATCTCACCGGCTTTAACACCCGCTGTATCTTCGGGAACGATTACCAGCCCATTGGCCAGGCTCATAGAGGTGAGAATCCCCGAACCCTGGGGGCCGGTAAGGCGGGCATAGTACTGACCATCACGCTTGGTGACGATTGCCCGAATATAGCAACGACGGCCATCAGTATTTACCACAGGCTCTTCCAGTACGGCTTCAACCACCAATTTTGCCAGGTTCTTTTTCCCCATCATCTTCAGCATTGCCGGACGGGCAAACAGCTCGAAGGTAACCATGGAACTGACCGGGTTGCCGGGGAAGCCGAGATGGGGTATTCTTTTGGCGTTTCCTCTCTTATCTATCCCCTTGATTGTGCCGAAGGCCAGCGGCTTGCCCGGCTTCATACGCACCGTCCAGAAGGTGATTTCACCTTCGCTGGCCAGGACGTCTTTTACCATATCATAATCGCCGGCGGATACTCCGCCGCTGGTAATGAGCATATCAGTGTCTGACGCCTGACGGAGTTTGGTAACCAGCGAATCCTCGCTGTCAAAAGCGATGCCCAGTATTCTGGGGATGCCGCCATAACGCCTGACCAGAGAAGCGACACTATAGGTGTTGCTGTTGTATATCTTGCCGGCGGGCAGTGGCTGGTCAATATCGACCAGTTCGTTGCCGGTGGCCAGAACCGCCACCACCGGGCGTCGGATGACATTTACCTTGCTCATGCCCAGGGAAGCCAGGACACCGACTTCAGCGGGCCTGAGCACCGTGCCTTTGCTGAGCACGGTAGCGCCTCCAGCTATATCTTCTCCGGCCTTCCGGATGTTCTGGCCGGGTTTAACTTCACATAATATTCCCATTTCGTTAGTGCCGGAACGCTGGCGCTGTTCTTCGTCCGTGTCTTCAAAACGAATAACACTATCGGCGCCTCCGGGCACCGGTGCCCCGGTCATAATGCGAATGGCCGTGCCCGGCGTAACCTTCTGTTGGGAAATGGAACCGGCGCCGACGGTATCGATGACCTGCAGGAAACGCGGCGACCGGGCGCTGGCGCCATGCGTATCAGCGGCTATAACGGCATAGCCATCCATAGCCGCGTTGTCCAGTGGTGGTATATCTATATGTGAGTTAATATCTTCAGCCAGTACCTGTCCCAGCGATTCCAGGATTGGGACTTCTTCGGCTTCAAGTACGTCTACATAGCTGAGCACTTTCTCAAGTGCCTCTTCAACACTTATCATTGCTTTATTCCTCGGGCGATTTCTTCTGCTTTCTGGAGGTCGCCCTGGGTATTGACATTGAAGAAACTGAGGTGGTCGGGGTCAAACCGCTCAATTTCATCAGCTTCTACATATCGGGTTCGGACCATG
>Ga0180009_10007132_pt1 | contig 11522 bp, 6 predicted proteins | sample OS_PC_MetaG_FD_123537 | JGI IMG/M metagenome (GOLD analysis project Ga0180009, IMG submission 123537) | Groundwater microbial communities from the Aspo Hard Rock Laboratory (HRL) deep subsurface site, Sweden - OS_PC_MetaG | ecosystem: Environmental > Aquatic > Deep subsurface > Groundwater...
CCAACGAAGAGCCTATGGGTTGAAAGATCAAGAGTATTTACGCTTGAAAGTTTTAACCTGTATGTTGCCGGAAATCGAAGAAAATCCTTGAATTTTACCCACTCACTTTGGAGAAGACCCATTTTTTCTATGTCACGATAACTAACCTCCGGACGGCGGAGGTACCGGGCCAGGTTCAGCGAACCTTCCGGCCGGAAAACAAAGGTGGTCTTCAACCGCTTAATCTCCGTGGCAATCGCCTCCCGTTGAAAACGCATCTTCTGATGGATGTCTTTCGAAATCAGCCCGAACCGGTAACCGTAATCCATCAAGCGAAAATCAGCGTTATCTACGCGCAGCAGAAGCCGGTATTCGGCGCGGGAAGTGAAGAGCCGGTACGGTTCAAAAAGTTCCGTCGTGGTTAAATCATTCGCCATCACTCCCAGGTAGGCTTCATCGCGCCGGGGTATGAATGGTGGACTGCCCTGAAATCTAAGTCCCGCGTTGATTCCGGCCAGAAGCCCCTGACCGGCTGCCTCCTCATATCCGCTGGTTCCATTTATCTGCCCGGCAAAATAAAGGTTTTCCACCCGTTTGGTTTCCATAGTAGATTTTATCTGGTGGGGCGGGAAAAAATCATATTCTACCGCATAGCCGAACCGGAGAATGTCAACGTTCTCCAACCCGGTTACTGTCTTCAGGGCATCCCTTTGAACTTCGGCCGGTAAACTGGTTGCAAAACCACTGACATAGACCTCGTCGGTATTCCGGCCTTCCGGTTCCAGGAACACAGGATGGCCGGTCTTACCCGGGAACCTCTTTACCTTTACTTCCAGGGAAGGGCAGTAACGCGGCCCGGTTCCCTTAATCTGTCCGGTATAAAGCGGCGCCCGATGTAGGTTTTCGGTTACGATGCGAATCGTTTCTGGGGTCGTATGCGTAAGGTAGCAGAGCACCTGTTGCGGTACAAAATCTTCCGCTCTAAAAGAAAACGGCCGGGGGAATTCGTCCCCGGATTGAATTTTCAACTTGTCAAGATTCAGAGAACGGAAGGAAACTCTGGGCGGCGTACCGGTCTTGAAACGGCTGACTTCAAAACCATTTTTTTTAAGCGACCCACTCAACTTATCCGCAGATTCCTCGCCCATCCGGCCGCCGGAAATAATGGTCTGCCCGAGATGCAAGACCCCGGAAAGGAAGGTTCCGACCGTAATGATTACAGCCCTGGCCCGGCATTCAAGACCATCCCGGGTACGTATTCCGGCTGCTTTACCACCCTTAATTAGAACTTCCTCCACCATACCCTGGCGGATAGTTAGGTTTGGAATTCTCTCCAGCGTTTCTCTAACCAACTTCTGGTAGGCCTTCTTATCGCTCTGGGCCCGGGGACTGAAAGCAGCCGGACCTTTGCCCGCGTTAAGGACCCGAAACTGGATACCGGTGGCATCAGCCCACAGACCCATTTCACCGCCCAGGGCATCTATCTCCCGGACCAACTGGCCTTTAGCCACCCCGCCGATTGCCGGATTACAGGACATCTGGCCCACCGTATCCAGGTTCATCGTCAGAAGCAGGACGGAGAAACCCATTCGGGATGCGGCCAAGGCGGCTTCGGCGCCGGCGTGACCGGCGCCAACCACGATAACGTCAAAATATTCGTCCACTGTTTTAATATTTTAGCATAAAAAACCACGCCGGCATCCGTTATTAGACATAAAAATCCGAAAAAAGGTAAAATGTAAGTAATCTTCATACCCTAAAAAATGATACTGGATAAGATTAATCAAACCGGAGATGTCAAAAACCTGCGGCCGGAGGAACTTCCGCTCTTAACGAAAGAAATCCGGCAACTCATCATTGAGGTGGTGGCTAAAAACGGCGGCCACCTCTCTTCAAACCTGGGCGTGGTGGAACTGACCATTTGCCTCCACCGCCTCCTGGACCTGAAAAAAGATACCCTCATCTGGGACGTGGGTCACCAGACCTATACCCACAAAATTCTGACCGGCCGGAAGGCGGAGTTTGAAAAACTTAGAACCTACCACGGCCTCTCCGGCTTTCCAGAGCCCAACGAGAGCGCCGCCGACCCTTTGCGGACCGGCCATTCCAGCACTTCCATCGCCACCGGATTGGGCATCGCCTGTGCTAAAAAAGAGGGAAAAACCGTTGTTGTGGTAATCGGCGACGCCTCTTTGGGCGGCGGAGTGGCTTTTGAGGGGCTGAACCAGGCAGCAGCAGCCAAAGCGAACTTATGCGTCATCCTTAATGCCAACGAGATGGCTATTTCACCCACCACCGGAGGACTCGCCCTCTCCCTGACCAGGGTTATCACCAATCCGCGTCTGGAAAGTTTCCGACAGCATACCCAAACGCTCATCAAAAAGATGCCTTTCCTGGGACCGGAAACGATTAACTTCTTCAAGACAATGGAGGAAGGTGTCAAGAACCTCCTGGGCCCCGCGGAACTCTTTGAAGGAATCGGTTTTCGTTACTTCGGCCCTTTTGACGGCCATAACTTTTCACAACTTACGGAAGCGCTGGAAAAGGTTTTTAAGCTTTCAACGCCGCGGTTAGTCCACGTGGTCACCAAAAAAGGAAAAGGTTACCCGCCGGCCGAGGCAGACCCGGAAAATTTTCACTCCGCAAACAGATTCTCAATAACAACCGGCAAATCAATTGCGGCTCCGGAGCTGGAATATCGTGAAGCATTCGCGGAGGAACTGGTCCGACAGGCGGAAAAGAGACCGGAGATCATCGCCATCACTGCGGCGATGACCAAAGGTGTTGGGTTGCAAAATTTTCAAAAGTTATATCCGGCACGTTTTTTTGACGTTGGAATCGCGGAACAGGCTGCGGTCGCTTTTGCCGCCGGCCTCGCCAAAGGCGGCGAACGGCCGGTAGTCGCCATTTACGCCACCTTCTTCCAAAGAGCCTTTGACCAGGTGTTTCAGGAAATCTGCCTGCAGGGGCGGCCGGTTACTTTTGTGTTGTGCAACAACGGACTGGTTGGCCCGGACGGTTCCACCCACCACAGCCTCTACTCTTTTTCTTACCTGCGTTCTTTACCCGGCCTCTCCATTCTGGCGCCCTTTTCCTACCGAGAACTACGGCGGTTATTGGCCCAATCCCTAAATGCGCCTTTCCCGACCGTCATCCTTTTCCCAAAGGACGCCGGACCGGAAAACCTGGAATCGATTGAGGAACCAAAGGCCGCGATTTCGGTTCTGGCCGCGGGAAATATCGCCGAGACCGCGTGCCGGGCAGTATTAAGACTAAAAAATGACGGGGTCTCCGTCTCCTTCTGTCCGACCTCATCCATTAAACCCCTTGACGAAGACATCATCCAAAAAGCCGCGGCGGCAGACACGGTAGTGACCATAGAGGAAAACAGTCTTTTAGGCGGATTCGGCAGTGCGGTCTTGGAATGCCTCGCGGAAAAAAACTTGAAGAAAAACGTAAGGATGATCGGGGCGCCGGACCGCTTCATTACTTTCGGAAGCCGGCCGGAATTACTGGCGGAAATCGGCCTGGACGAGGAAGGGATTTACAGACAGATTAAAAACGTTGCGAAAATGTAGGGGCGGGGTTACATCCCCTCCCGCCGTGGGCGGGGATGTAACCCCGCCCCTACAAGAACATAGCGAGGCTAAAAGCCTCGCACTACATTAATGTCGATTGCAAACACCAAACCCACATTCCGGGTAATCGTAGACACCAAATACTGCAAGGGCTGCGGCCTGTGCATCCACTTCTGTCCAAAAAAAGAACTTAAAATTTCAGAAAAGAAGAACAAAAAAGGTTACTTGTGTGTAGAATTCTCCGGCGTAGAATGCACCGGTTGCCTGCGCTGTGCTCTAATCTGCCCGGACGCCTCCCTCAAAATCATCCGGAAAGAATAGGATATTCAGCGTTTTATGGAAGACGCCTACGGTCACAGTTACATTTTGGGCATACCGGATAGCAGGCCTGGCAGAATTTCTTTCCGCAGCGGGGACAATCAACAAAGCAGTGAGAACAAACAATGTGGAGTTTATCGTCGCAGATAAAGTAGGGTGGGTGGGGATTAAAACAAACCTCACAGGGCAAGGAATCTAACTGTTTGATTAAGGGATTGTAGGCAAGAGGAAAGACCCGGGAAGAAATCCGCCGTTTTATCTCTATCCAGAAAAGTATCGTTTCTGTCTTTATCCGGATAAGAGAAACAGGCTCCATCTTGAGGCTTAAAGCATACTTTGCCAAAAGATCGTGAATCTTCCATTTCTGTTCGGTTTCAATGGCCGCTAATTTTTGAAAGAATTTGTTTACGTTTCCATCTTTGATGGTTTTTTCGTGTTTTTCTATGATCTTATGCGTTTCATCTTTCAGGGTTTCGTAGTACTCATGGATTTTCTTGCTATCCCGATTAAGCCTTCTTTCCAGACTTTTGATAAAATCCTGCAACGTTTCTCTGGCTGCAGAAAAACCGAATGCATAGGCGGCTCTTATCACCTTGTTCAAAGCGTCTTTCTCGATCTTTTTATCCTGCTCATCACCTTCTTTTAGGTTGGCTATGAAGTCTTCGGAAGGTATGACTGTCGAAAGGTTCATTTCGTTTATTAATACCGGCAGGATTCCTTCATGTTTTTCGTCGGACAGCGCGGTATATTTGAAATAACACAAGAGGTAAGAAATATTTTTTACCTCATTTTTAGTCAAACGAAAGGTGGCGTTATTCAAAGGAACGTTTTCGGTAATTACCCGGGATATTTTTTCGGTGTTAGGAAGAGAAGATACGTAGGTCGCACTACAAATTTTTCTTTTGCCCGCAAAGAGGTTTTCGATGGTATTGAAAAAATCGGAATCATATGAGGCGCAAATTCCTTCCTGAAACTCGCCTTTCTGAGAAAAATACAGCGGCGCATATTCGGGAATACCAAGAATCCGGGATATCTCCGGCGGGCAAATGACCTCCAGGGAATTATCCTCTCTCTTTTCCACAACCGCCCCATGATATTCCAATAAGGCAGTTATTACCTCGGGCAATATTCGTTGCATCACGTTTCGTAGTCCTGACCAAATACTTCGTTATCAAGTATTTTTGACTGAAGATAATTATTTTTAGCCGCTAAAAGTTCATTTCCCAACTCCTGGAAAGCATCTTTTAGTTTTTCGGTATTTTCACTCTTTAACCAGAGTTCCATAATTATCTCCTCAAAATCCTTATCTTCTCCGAGGTGTCCCATGATTGGCTCGATCTCTCCGATCACCATCTGAAACATATTTATTTTGTTATCCAGGATGTCGATAATATAGTCCTCAATCGTCCCCCGGACCGAAAGATTAAAGATAAAAACATCATGTTTTTGTCCGATTCTATGGAGCCTTCCGATCCTTTGTTCTATTCTCATCGGATTCCAGGGAAGGTCAAAATTTATGATCGTATTACAGAACTGCATGTTTCTGCCTTCACCACCGGTTTCCGTGGAAACCAGAACAAGCGCTTCGTTTCTGAAACGTTCAACTGAGACGTCTTTTTCCTGAGGAGACATATCCCCCCGGAAGGTAACGGCGGGTATGCCATTCCTTCGCAGTAAGTCAACAAGATAGTCTACACTTTTCCGGAATTGGGTGAAGATAATTTTTTTGTTTTCGGGATTTTTCCGAAGGATTTCTATCAGCGCTTTTCCTTTACATGTTTCCGGCAGGCTGTCTATGGCGTCAACCATATCTTTTGCGCTGCCGTCAGGATCTATTTTGAGCAGGGTATCTTTTAAGGCAAACGGGCTGCTTCCGGCTTCTCTTAAGAGGAGATTAAGGAGTGGTTTTTTGAACCCGCTTTTTTTCAGATAATCATTAATCCCCCCGAAAATCTTCTTTTCTCCTTCGGTTGGTTCCAATCTAATCGTCACGGCAAACCTTTGGGGAAGTTTAAGGTCAATCGCGCTTCTGGTATTTCTAATCATTACGTTCCTTAAAAGATTTTGCAACCCTTCTTTATTGGTGGGGATCCGCCGGTTTCCTCTCTGAACGTATTCTTGCCGGAAGAGCTTCTGGGTCTTGAATTCACCGACTTTAAGAAGGGTAATCAGGTTAAAGAGTTCAATCAGGTCATTTTGAATCGGAGTAGCGGTAAGGAGAAAGATAAACCTCTTCTCAATCAGGTTAATGAGTTTCCAGGCCAGGGTATTTTTGTTCCTCAAGTGGTGTGCTTCATCAACAACCACGATGTCATAGAATTGATTGGTAATAAGGGACACGTTCTTATTCGTCTTGGCGGTATGAAGCGAGGCGATAATGAACCTATTTTTCCAGAAATTTTCCGGAGTTTTGGTAAATTGAGGGTCCTCGGTGGTGATAAACCGGATACTAAATTTCGTTTCCATCTCTTCCTGCCATTGCGAAACAAGAGATGGCGGTGTAAGGATGAGAACATTTTTAGCCATACCGCGCAGGCAATATTCTTTTATAAGCATCCCGGTTTCAATGGTCTTTCCCAACCCAACTTCATCACACAGAAGAACCCGGCCGCGAAGGTGTTTGAGAACCTTCTTTACCGTTTCAATTTGGTACCAGTACTTTTCTACTCCTTTAATCGCCTGCAAACAGAGTAATTCATCAAACTCCCGCTGGATGGTAAGGTAGATATAGTCAATTAACATCCGGCAGCTTTTTAAGGTAGCCGGAGCGCCGCAAAAAAGGTCGGAAAGGCCTTTCTCGTCAAACGGCTCTGTTTTTACCGAAATAGTATAGGAAGGAATGGACGCTGCTACCTTTAGGGGTTCTTCCTTTATCGGGAAAATCTGCTTCTTCAGAAATGGCAAGGTCGGTTTTAACTTCTTGATTTCTGTTTTGGTGTGCCATTCCGCTTCTTTTGCCCGGATAAAGTCTCCCAGTTCAAAGAATGCTTTTTTGGGTGGCTGGCCAGCTTTAATTCGCGGCTGTTTCTTCTGCAGTTCGGCCGCCTTTTTCAGATGTTTTCTTGCCTGTTCAAAATCCCCCAGATTTGTTTCTAAGTAAGCAAGAGTCACATAATCAGGCCATCGGGCACGCATTCTTACCAATATCTTCGCCCATCTTTTGCCCAACCGGTAGTTTTTCCACCGCACCAGACATAAGTTGGTGATTTCCTGAAGAAGTTCCACATCTTCCGGCAGAACGCCAAGCATCCTTTCCAGACAGCGGTAGGCTCTTTCATGTTTACCTTTTTTTACAAAACGCAGGTAGTCCCGATATACATCACCCAGGGTTCCGGAAACTATTTCTTCGTGATATGAGTGAGACATAAGAGGGAGTAGTTACAATCCTGCTTTGTTGGCTATAAAATCTTGAAGCGGCACAACCCGTACTTTATCATGAACAAGATACTGGCGCTCGCCCGGATAAATAACAAAGGCCTTTTCTAACCGTAAGTCTTCCAGCGCCACATGCAGAGAGCGGGTCATCGTCGGCGCATCCTGACACTTAAACTCAAAACCGTAACGTTTGCCATGATGTATTATCAACAGGTTCAACTCTGCTCCGCGATGCGTACCCCAGAAAAAAGCATGCTGGTCCCCCAAAAGCATTAAAACCTGTTCCAGGAAAAATCCTTCCCAGGAGGCGCCATACTTCGGATGCGCACGTAGGTCTGCCGGTGTCTCAATCCCTAAAAGCGCGTGTAACAGTCCACTGTCCCTTACATATACCTTCGGGGACTTTACCTGACGCTTTCCTATGTTTTCATACCAGGGCGGTAAGGTCCGCATTACATAGGTACCGACAAGAATGTCTAAGTAATGTCGGGCCGTCTTTTCGGTTACACTGATCGACCTCGCAATTTCGGACGCATTCCAGATTTGGCCGTGATAGTGACATAGCATACACCAAAAACGCCGCAGGGTTTCTGCGGGTATCCGAATACCTAATTGGGGAAGGTCGCGTTCCAGGAACGTGGCGACAAAGGATTCACGCCAGCGTAAACTGGCGCTATTGTTAGAGGCTAACCAGGAACGGGGAAATCCGCCCCTTAACCAGAGGCTCTCCTCATTGTTTGTTGTTGCGCTTACTTCCTGAAGTGAAAAACCCGGTACGTTGATGAATAGCGCCCGTCCTGCAAGTGACTCAGAAACACCTTTAACCAGAGTAGGCGAGGCGCTGCCAAGCAAGAAAAATTTTAACAACCTCGGCGTTCGGTCTACCAGAGGTCGAAGAAACGAGAAGAGTTCCGGTCGCCGTTGCACCTCGTCAATGATAACTAACCCTTCAAGCGATCTAAGTGTCAGTTCCGGGTTAGAAAGCGCCGTAAGGTCAGTAGGCCGTTCGAGATCAAAATAGTGAACTTTTTGGGAGGCCGCCCTTTTTCCGGCATACAATCGCGCCAGAGTAGTCTTTCCTGTTTGTCTGGTTCCCAACAATACCGTTACCGTCGCTTCAGTGAGACTCCGCTCGATTCTATCTAATAAGCCGGGCCGTAAAATCAGTTGATGTTTATGTCGCATATTCGGAGATTATATCCCAATTTTCCCCCTTATGTCAATGCACCGCAGTATTTACAAACATTTCCAGATGGGGTTAAGGTATTAGGGCATTAAGCAGATTGATGACTTTTTGAATGGTATCCTTATCAGGCAAGGGTAACTTTAAACAGGACTTGCCGGTCTTTTCATCTTTAATGAGAAATTTATCCGGCAAGGATATTCCCTCTTTTTTACCATCATTGGTTTTCCCGGTAATAAGCGCCTGGCTTATTTTGTTGAGCAATGACAGTCCGGTAGAAATGACATCAGTCCACACCTCCCCTGGTAATGAAGTAGTCTTCTCGCCGGTAGTAATATCAAGAGAAGGTTCCGTTTCTTGAGGCATTGGTGAAGGAATTGAAGTAGCCGCCCTCTCTACCGTATCCATAAATCGTTTGAGTCTTGTTCCACCGAAGAATACTTCATCCTGACTCCCATCAAGGACACCGGAGAACAGGGACTGCTTAAAAGATAGCAGGTCAAGCATCCCGTGTTCAATTGTCCCTTGAGCGATGAAGTTAATCACCCGAACCGGTTGAGACTGACCTAACCGGTGGACACGGCCAATCCGCTGTTCCAGAACCGCCGGATTCCACGGTTGGTCCATATTAACGACCACGGAAGCATTCTCTAAGTTTAGACCAACTCCGCCGACATCGGTTGAGAGAAACAAACGGCAGGATGGGTCCTCTTTGAACCTTTCAATTAAGTCCTTCCTGTCTTTGCTGGGAACTTCACCGCAAAATAAGACAAAATCTTTCCGAGGTGTCAAATGGTTTACCAGCAGTTTATGCATCCGAACCCACTGACTGAAAACGACCACTTTTGTTTTAGGTTCTTCGAAAATTTCGGAGAGTAAGGAGATGAATTCATGGGCTTTAGCGCCATGGTCGGTCTTCTGGTCAATAAGATAGGTGCTGTCACAGACCATCCGCATGTTCTGCAAGGCAATCATCAGGCGCCGCTGGTCCACCTCGGAGAGAAAACGATGCCGCCGCCATTTGGCCACCAGACGCGCGACGATTTCCCGATTCTCTTCGTGATACTTCATTTGTTCCTTGGTCATCGGGACGAAAAAGTTCTTAACCAACTTCTCCGGTAATTCCTTCAGAACTTCTTTTTTAGTCCGGCGGATAAGGATCGGTTTAAGGGTCTCATTGATTTTAGTAAGATTGCGGTAACCTATTACCTTACCGTATTCATCTGTCTGCTGATGTTCGGCCAGAAAACGGAAAAGAGGACCAAGGTGAAAACGGTCCACAAATTCTACGATGGAATGAATCTCTTCTATCCGGTTTTCCAGAGGAGTGCCGGTCAAGACGATTGCATAGTCAGATTTTAGCCTCTTAACGCTTTGGGCGGTTCGGGTCTTCCAATTTTTAATCCGCTGGGCTTCATCAAGTATCACTAAATCCGGCTGCCAGTTCTGAATCATCTCCAAATCGCTATGGATTACGTGATAATTGGTAATTTTATAAAAGGTTTCCGAGGCATATTGCCCGGCGCGTACCGCACGCGGTCCTTCCACTATTTCCACCGTTCGTTTGGTGGTAAACCTTTCGATTTCACGTTTCCACTGATATTTTAACGAGGTAGGGCAGATAATTAAGATATGTTCCACACCCGCCACCCGGGACAAAATCTCAATAGCCGCAATAGCCTCAACCGTCTTCCCCAATCCCATCTCATCGGCAATCAGACATCGGCCGGTTTTAGCCGCAAATAAAGCGCCTTCACGCTGGTAGGGATACAGGGAATATTTGAGTAAATCCTTAAAGACCGCGCTCTCTTTTCCTTCCGGAAGCAGTTTGTCAACACGCTGCCCAAGGTTTGCTTTGTCCCGCACCTGCGCCACAAAGGAAACAGCGTCTTCATAACAGCGAAGTCCCTGCCCCTGACTAATTGGGGATGCCTCTTTCAGAAAAGCATCAAAGTGGGCATAAGATTCTTCCTTAAGGATTCCATTCTGGTTGAAGTAACGGCCTGCTAATTCTTTCAATAATGGCGGGCATTGCGAACCCGGACGGAAAACCAACTCACGCTTGGCGCCATAACGCAAGAAAACCTCGGAAAATTCAGGCTGGAACTCAACCAAGAGCGCCTTTTTACCCCCACGTTTCCGTTCCAGTCTGGCCAGAGTATATTCAATATGTTTGCAGGTGCCAAGGGCATTAACGGCAAAATCCAGACAGGAACAAAAATTTTCACCTAACTGTCGCCCCCTGATGGCTACCCGGTAGGTTCTATTTGTCTGAGGATTGGTAACCTGAAATTCGGAAAATATTGGTTCATTCCCAACATTTTTAAAAAGAAAATTTTGCTCGCGGCCATATTCCCTCCGCAAAGCGACCTGCCATTCTTCCAACGTCATCCCATCCGGCTTTCGGGAACGAGGCGTTCTTTTCGTTTTGCTTTTATCCATGGTAACAGGCGTAGTATTAACAGGAAAAAATTACTTGACCTTTTTATTATATCACATTAAGGAAGGTTAAAATCTCCTCCGTTCTAAGGAAGCGGGAGCCTCTCAGGAAAACGGCTGGTTCTTATCTGCAAGGATTTCGGCTGGGGTTTTCCGACCACGCGCGGTGCGGTCAAAGTCGCTGTCAAAACTCACCAAGGAAAAATTGTGTTTCTGAGACGCAATATATTGGTAGGCGTCATCAACAAGATACATTCAATCGCCCCACCACTCCAGCGCCTTTTTCTGTAATTGTAACGAGGTAAATTTCCCTCGAAATTCCTGAAGACCACCGGCCCAGGTTAAACGCAGGTTTTTTTGCGTTGGCTGTCTCTTTTTCAGCAAGAATTCTACGAAATTAGCCACTTCCACCTGGAACTCCGGGGGTAACCGTTTCACCATTTCTTCTATCGTCTGCATATCTTTTTCCTCCTAAAAATATAGAATACCACTATTTTAAAAACTCCGTCAAGTGCCCGTTAAATACCGGGTCTTCTCCAAAGTGAGTGGGTAAAATTCAAGGATTTTCTTCGATTTCCGGCAACATACAGGTTAAAACTTTCAAGCGTAAATACTCTTGATCTTTCAACCCATAGGCTCTTCGTTGGAAG
>Ga0180009_10007133_pt1 | contig 11518 bp, 17 predicted proteins | sample OS_PC_MetaG_FD_123537 | JGI IMG/M metagenome (GOLD analysis project Ga0180009, IMG submission 123537) | Groundwater microbial communities from the Aspo Hard Rock Laboratory (HRL) deep subsurface site, Sweden - OS_PC_MetaG | ecosystem: Environmental > Aquatic > Deep subsurface > Groundwater...
AGTATCCTGATTGCTTAAGGATAAAGTTAGATTTTTCATTTTTCTCTCCTGCCCTTGCGGGCTGTTAGTTTTGTTTATTTGTTTAACTTACAATGTAAATATACAAATTAATTGTATAAATGTCAAGCTTTTTTTTAATTTTTTATATCGTTTAAATTATTGTTTTTATTAGAGCGATTAAAAATAGTTTAAACAATGATATAAAATAAATTGATATTTCCTTGAATTTCATATCTATTTTTTTTGTATATAGCAAATGTAGACATTTTTTCTTCATCCAGTTCGATCATTAGATTTTTAAAACATTCTATTTTAAGTCTGTTTTTATTATCTAATGTACATATTGCGATTTTGTCTTTCATTGTATTTCCTATTTGTTTACGTGTTTACAATTAAAATATATACAAATATCATGCCAAATAGCTAACTTCAATAAAAACAACAACACGGCAAAACAGCAAAATGTAACAATGTGATACAATAGTCTTTGTAAGTATTAATAAAAACAATAACTTTAATGTCGTGTATCAATATGAGACTGTGTATCAGCTCAAAACGAATAACTTAAGTTTATAATAAACAATAAAAATCAGTACTGTAAATAAGTTCATTGTGTCCAGGATGAAACAATTATTAAAAAAAATAGTTAAAATATAAAAAAGGGCTTGACAAATATAATAAAATAATGTATATTCCGGGTGTGTAAAAAATACATAGTAAAATCAGTCAATTGCAAAATAAATCGAAAGTTAAACCGGAAAAATAACTGTGTAAAAAGTATATACCAAAAATAATTAAATAGTGTAAAATTTACATGATTGACATAATAGAGCAAGCGCAAAACAGCATACTAAATAAAGTAGCAGATAGCTACTGTAAAAACGAACAGATCAGAAGCGAAATATTAGAATCTGTTAAGCTAATCTTAAAATTAGAACAACTTAAACAAGACTTTACAAGTAAAACAAAAAAAGAATAAAAAAGCTTCCTTATTATATATATTAAAATAAGTGTGTCAATTTTACACACTAACTAAAAAAATGTTTTGTCTGTGTCCAGTAGTATATAAAAAATGTTTATTCGTTATTATGTAAACTAAAAAGTGTGTCAATTTACCACACCTTAATAAAAAGAAAAATAGTTGTTTGTATGTAAAGTATATAATTAAATTAAAGTTTTAATATGCCAATTTTAAAAATTAAAAAAAAAGATTTTTTAAATTACATTTTAGCAGAAGAAAATCAAGATAAAACAGCAGAGCAATGCGCCGCCGAGCTTGGAATTTGTCGTGTTCATTATTATAATTTAAAGCGAAAGTTCAGAAATGACATAGCAGAAGCAGCAAAGGACCTTGCAAGATCACTTGCTGCTGAACAGATATACAATTTAAAAAGAAATGCAAAGACAAACAAGGACACACCCGCTGCAAACAGCTTGTTAGAAATAGCAAAAGTGCGCACAAAAGAAAGCCTGCTCCCAGATGCGCAAGGCTGGAAGATCACAATCGAGAAAGTAAAAGAAGAAACACAAGACAAATAGTATGTTTTGTGTTTTTTTTATGTCAAAATGCTGTTTTAAGCGATTAGAGACTCGCAGCCGAACGATCACGTTTTATTCGATATTTATCATTACTTTCAAAAAACAGTGTCTTAAAACGTCTCTAAAAGCCTACAATTTCATTTAATCGTACTATAATAGAATTGAAACAGTAAAAAAGAGTTAATCATCTTCATTTAATCGTACTATTTTAGAACATTGAAAAAGAATCTATCACATAAGCGCCATTTTATAAGCATTTTTTAGTTTTATTTTCAAATAAGAGCAAAAACGAGCAAAAAACGACAATGTTATTAAAAAGCACGTTTATTGTTTTTATTGAAGTTAATAGCCGTAAATGCGGTAAACAATAACCAAAACTAAAACAGCAGTAATGCAACTATACTGCAAATACACCAAAACAGCCAAAAGGAAAATCCAGATTTGCTATTTTCACGTGTGCCAGCGTGCCTGGCGCGGACACATAAGATAAAAAGAAGCTTGTTATATTGTTTAGAATGTTAGTTAGTTTTTATAGAGATATTTATTTATGCAGATAGGGGGGTATGGCTCGGACGGGGCGGTACTCGGAGAGACTGGTACTTATTTATTTACTTTTCCATATTTTCAGAAATTTGAAGTATTTTCTGGAGATATATTGAATACGGTGAATATACTTTACAAGAGAACAATTTGCCCAAATTAGAATTAAAATTTCAGCCCAGGCAATATGATGCTTCAGAATATATAGATAAAACAGAGCGTGGGTCATATTTATTTTATGGTGGGGCGAAGGGTGGTGGTAAGAGTTATTTAGGTCGAGCTAAACTAATACAGTGTTGTATGCAGTTTAGTGGGATTTCTGCGGTCATAGTTCGGAAGACCTATCCAGAATTATTAGCGAACCACATACGGAAGTTATTTTTTGAATATCCGTTTTTAAGAGACTGGTATAGGTCTGGAGAAAAGACCATATATTTTCCCAATGGATCGACGTTAGAATTGAAGCATTTAGCTTCGACAATGGATGTATATAACTATCAAGGTATAGAATACGACATCATATTTTTGGATGAAGCCACGCAACATGAAGAAGAAGTTTTCAAGATATTAAAAACGTCATTGCGTAGTGATCCAAAGATACGAAATAAATATCCCAATTTCAAGCCTTTTTTTCTTTTAACAGGGAATCCTGGTGGAGTTGGACATTCGTGGGTTAAAAGATTATTTATAGATAGGAATTTTCTTGTCAATGAACATGGAGAAGATTATCATTTTATCCAAGCAAAGATATATGATAATTTCATATTTTTAAATAGCAATCCAGAATATCTTCGCAATTTGGAAGATTTGGATGAAGATTTAAGACGTGCATATTTAGACGGTGATTGGACAGTATTTGTTGGTCAGTTTTTTGGTGATTTTAGAAAAGAGATACATGGAGTCAAGCCATTCGAGATAGACAAAGAATGGACAAAAATATTTGCATTAGATTGGGGATATAGTCCGCATCCATTCCATTGTGGATGGTATGCAGTAACTGATAGTGGGATAATTAAATATAGAGAGTTAGAAGGAAGGGAACTATCACCAGTAGAAGTAGCAAATAGAATAATTGAATTAAGTGCAGAAGACGGTTCTTTGACATACGGAATAGGCGATACTCAAATGTGGGAACAGAATCCATTTCAGACTGCTTATGAAGCATCACAAGGAGAAGTGTACTCTGATAAGTCAATAGCTTTACAAATAAATGATATATTAGCCAATGCTGGAATGCTAATGATGAAAGCTAATAAAGCAAGAATAACAGGCTGGACTAATCTAAAGACAATGATGAAGTGGAAAGGTGAATACACCGATAAGGGAGTTAATTTAATAGAGTCTCCACGTTACAGAATATTTAACAATTGTATAAAAACATTATCGGCTTATCCGAGTCAAATTTATGATGATTTAAAACCAGGCGACATGAAAAAGCAAGATGGAGATGATTCGTGTGATACTGACAGATACGCAATAATGGCAATATGGGAAAATTATAATTTTGATGTCAGGTCGTATTTTATAGAGGAACAGATTGTAAAAAAAGAGAAAGATATATTTGATGAAGCATTAAAAAAAGAATTTCCAGGAGTTATATTTGCGGAGAAAGAAACAGAATACGAAGTTTTATATGGATAAAAAGGAATGGTCAACATTTGAAGAAGTTTCTGTTTGGATTTGTTTACTTATTTTTCTTTTCATTTTTAGTTTTTTTATGTCAGAGCCACATAGAAATTTTTTTGTTAATAATGAAAACTATACTATTGTCAGAGGAGATGGACTAAATAGTAGAGCTCATGATACATTTTATGATGATGCTATAAAAAATAAAATTTATCCTTTGTGGAATCCATATAACTTTTCAGGTATGCCAAGCTATGTTGATGGTTTTCTTTTTTTACCACAAGGTAATGAAAATTTACCTTATATTGTATTATTTATTTCTATGTTATATTTAACTATTAAAGAAAAAAAAAGTAAAAAATCATTTGATAATAATTATTATGTTGCTATTGGTGTATTAGTTTATACCATAACATCTATTGGATGTTGTGCTGCAAAATATTTATTTTTTATTTTATACGGTCGAATTTTAATTATATAAAAAAATGCCAGTTGTAAGTGTAATAATGTAGCTATGCTACGCCAGAATTGAAAGAATGATTTTTGAATTAGTTATATTTGTTATCCGAATTCTATATTATTTGGGTATAATTTTATTATGTCTGATAAAATACTTTTGGTTAGTTATTATTGGTATCCTTTTAATACTGCTGGCAGTTTTAGGTGGTTACATTTAAGTAATTATTTATCTATACATTCATTAATAACATCTAAAAAACCATGTAAGGGTTTTATAGATACAACAATGCCACGAGGGAAAATAAAGGTAATTATAAGACTATTTAAGTTACCAGCAATTTTATGGGGTATTATAATAACACCAATAGTTCTAATATATTCATTGTTCTTTGATAAAATTATTTTTACTATACCACCTGAAAGTCTTTTATTACCAGCCTGGATTTGTCAGTTATTTGGTGGAAGGGTTTATATAGACATGAGAGATAGTATAGATAGACCAACGCAACCGAACAAATGGTTCATTTCAGTTTATAACTGGTTATATCGTAGAATCAAAAATGCCTGTGTTACTATGCAATGTTTCGATCCAACAAAACCAGTGATCAGGCATGGGTACGATAATATAAAAAAAAGTACCTTAAAATTAAAAAATGTTGTAATACAAGAGTCGTCTTTTAATTATCAAAAATATTGTTTGTGTTTAAGAAACGGAATGGGGCGAGACTATGGAGAAAGTTTTGACCATTATACAAGTTCCAGTGTAATAACTTTAAGACATCTCGGTAATCCGATAAAAGGGAATCTCCATCCTGAACTATTTGAATTTGAGCCACAGTCATGGGAAGAAATATCAAAAGATATGGCAAAATTCTTGGGTATATCATCGGAGTCACCTTCATGTTTGAAGCGTTACTCCGAGTGTTTATACCAGGATTATGTTATTTTTATAAAGCGAATACATTCTTTCGGGAAAAAATGATCGACAATGGAATGTATTGGCAATTAAAGAACAGAGAACCGATAGGCGAGAAGGTAAAAAAGAGACTGCTGATATTGGGTGATTCTGTAGCTTATGGGTGGGGAGTAGATCGTAAGGATGTTTTTACAACTATCCTGAGTGATAAAACAGACTACGAAGTTATTAATTTTGGTGTACCAGGTACAAACAGTGTTGAACAATCATTGCTTTTTGATATAGAAGGCAAAGCGTTGAGACCTGATATTGTATTCTGGATAATTACTAACAATGACGTTGCAGCAAGAAGCAAAAAACCTACAAGTTTTCAAAGAAATATTTACAGATCATATTTATTAACAGCGTTGTTTTACCTTAAAAAACGAATGTCGCTACCAATCTATACTCAACTACAATTTGAAGAAGCAAAACAAGCTATAGCACAGATGAAACAACTTTGCGACAACCTTGTCGTTTGCCTTTATGCTTCACCTGAAACGATAAAGCGGGATAAAATTATGAAGTTTTATCAGAAAGAATTAGTTAGCAATCGAATAAACTTCTTTCTATTAACTGATGAAATATTTGAAAATAAAATTGATCGAATAGATGGACATTTAAATATTCGTGGGAATAGATTACTTGCTCAATCAATAGGTGCTGTACTTAATGTAACGCAAATAGGATTGACAATTTATGTCAGAAAAAAAAGTTGACGTAATAATAGTGTTATACAATCATGCCAAATCAATAAAACGAGCCATAGACAGTGTTTTAAATCAAACGTTCAAAGATTTTAAAATAATAATAGTAGATGATGGCAGCACCGATGATTCAATAAATATTGTCAATAAGTATTTACCCGATAAAAAAATTAAGGTATTTTATGAGAATCACAAGGGATTAATGCAAACTTATTTAAAAGGACTTTCTGAATGCAGTAGTAAATATATTGCTTTTTGTGATGGCGATGATTATTGGATAACGAGAGACAAGCTAAAGAGGCAAGTAAAGTATTTGGATAATAACAATGATTGTGGATTATGCTTGACTCGTGTATTTACGGATACCGAATACTCTCGTACTCCAATATCAATTTCAACTGATGCCATAAATAAAAGAATGACGTTTGATAATTTAATTGCAGGTCGTGCTAATATTTTTGCACAGTCATATTTAATGAGAAAATCAGTTTTTGATAAACATATAAATTTTAAAAATTTTATTGATATTGGATTTCATGTTTGGGACTATCCCATTGTTTTAGAATTGATAAGACATACAAGATTTCATTGTTTAGATTTTTATTCAGCAACATGGGTAAAAAATAATGAGAGTGTAACGTGTACCAGGGATAGAAGGCGAAGATTTAATTATTTATTAGGAAATTATAAAATAAAATTTTATTACATAAAAAAGTACGGCATTAAATTTAGCACGAAAATATTTTTATTTTACAGAATAATACGAGATATTTATTCAACAATATTTAAGAGGTGGTAATGCTAAAACCAGGATATGAGACAACTGAGCATTTATGGTCGCCTAATTCAAAAATTTTAAAAAAATATGTAGATCATCATATTATACCGTTTCTTGAAATAGAACAAGGAGATACTGTTTTCGACATTGGCGAATACAATCCGAGGGTTAAGTATATTTCAGAAAGAATGAACTTAACAGTTAAAACAATCGACAGCGAAGATTTTAATTGGGATAAAATAAAAGAACGCCAGTGTAAAACAATTTTTGCATTTGAAATAGTTGAGCATCTTCAAAATCCATTGTTTTTTATGAATGAATTGAAAAAGGCAATTGCCAAAGATGGATCAATTTACGTTATCATTCCATGTAATCCACGTTGGATGTGGCATTGTATGCACTTCTTTGAAATGGATCGAAAACATTTTGAAAAATGGATATTAAATCCACTCAAATTAAAAATAGTCAGATATAAAAAAATTATTTTTATTGCATCGTGGAAAACATACTTGATCGGATTTAGACCATTGATGCGATTATTGTTCGGAAAAACTACCATTAAAAATTTTATTAGAAATTTGCTCTACGTTCAGTACGCAATATATGAAATCAGGAAGTAATATGAAAAAAAAGATAACGTGGTATAGATTAACAGACAATCAAATGAAACATGAGAAATTCAAATTGTTCGTATATCATATTTCGAACGGATTTACATTACTGCCATTCCAGCTTACTGCCAATATTTCTAATATTTGCAATAGAAAGTGTAAGTTTTGTCCTAATTGGAGTTCTGACCTTGTAGATAGTTATTATTTAAGATGGTTTAAAAAACAACCAGATTTAATGGACTTTAATAAATTCGCTGATATGCTCAAGCGAATGGGAGTAATACGAAAATTTATTAGGCAGTTTTCTTTAACAGGGCGTGGTGATCCTGGACTGCATCCAGATTTACTTAAAATGTGCGAATTGTTGAATAGTTATAAAATAAGGTATTCAATAACATCTAATGGTGACTTTTTTGATGATGACTTTTTCCACAAGTTAAGCAATTTTAGCGAACATTGTAACTGGGTAAGGGTTTCATTGTTCAATGTAGAGAAAGCTAAATATTGGCTTGAAATGCAGGAAAAACATAATGTAAATATTGCTTTTATAAATGAAACAGGTTATCATTTGGAAGGTTACGAAGACGGTTATGTAACAGCAAATAATCCTGGTAATGAAAAATATAGTACAATGCCACTTAATTTTGTGAAAGAAACATATTGCAGAGCACCATTTTCATTTTACAGTTTGAATACTGATGGATCAATTGTGCCATGTATAACTTGCTATGAAATTGGCAATGCATTTGAACAATCTTTCTGGAAAGTACTGAACAGTAAAGAAGCAAGGTGGATAAGAAAACAAGCTTTAAAAATGGAAATCCCAAAAAATTATGCAGATTGTAGAAATTGTGGTTACTTTATGAGTATGCCGAAATATAGAGCAATGAATAAATATAAAGAACTTAAATGATAGTCAGATCGAGAACAAAAAAATTGATTGTATGGCATTGTGGGAATCTACAAGAGAAGTGTGATTATCTTTCAATATCAATGGGTTCTTTTGATATATGGATTGTTTTATTAAGGCTAATAGGTTTTAAATGTGTCAGATTGTGGATTGGAACAGATGTTCTAAAATGTAAATTTTGGGATTATAGGGTCAGGGCAAAGTTGTTAAGTTATTTTTGCGAGAATATTACAGTAGCTCCCTGGCTTACTGAAGAATTGCAATCTTATAATATAAAAGCAAAAACGGAACTTCATAATGAATGTATTGGTATATTATCCAAATGGATACCAAAAAAGAGTTGATATTAAATGGTTATATGGAATAGATACTATTGAAAAAATAGAGACCTTACATCCAGAGTGGAATTTTATTTATGTTAATGATTCACATAAAAATATTTATCAGGATATAGATGTGATTTTAAGACCCAATAGACATGATGGGTATCCTAAAATGATAGCAGAAGCTAATTTTCTCAATATTCCATACATTTGGTCTTATGAAACTGGACAGTATGTTGAGCCAAGCATTAATGATATAGAAAGGAGATTAATTGAAATTGATAAATTACGTTAGCGAATTATCGCCTGAAGATAGAACAAAAATGTTTTTTGGTTTTATAAGAGTTGCTTTTGAACGTCAACGTGGTTATATGGCATGGGCAACTCCTATTTTGTTGGCAGGTCTTTACGGAACAAAAATAAAAACATGGATTATACAATTTGTTTCTGAGTATTGGATTATTTTTATTCCATTGTGGATTCTATTTATATTTTTTGATATGTTTATTTTATTACCAGGGGAACAAATATTTTATTCGAAAAGTAATAAGATAATAATGAATATTTATAACAAAACAAAATGAAAAAGAAAATAATTAAATTAATAATTATAATTACTTTTATATCTATAATAGTTATACCAATCATAATAAACTTTTTGGAGTAGTTATGGATTTAGAAACATTGATAGAATATTATGCACGTGCAAAAAAGGCACAAAATAAAATCCAGCAAGCAATAGAAGAAGTTCGGGATATTAATGAAAAAGTCGGAGAACATGATAAAACCCAATCACAAGGATTAGATCAACATGGTATCGACCAATTATTATCAAGGCTGGAAAAAAATGTAAAAAATGTGTTATTTGCAAATGAGATAAAAAAAATAAAGGCTATAACATGAAACTAAAAACATTACTTGAGTTACCTGAAAAAATCAAAGAAGAATTCGATACTTTAAAAAATATGTTTAATGAAACAAATAATAAATTAATTAAATTAAATGAGAAAATTGAAAAACTGGAAAAATTTTATAAAATAGAGCAAACAGTTTCTTCTTTATCTGATGAACAGCAATGGATTAAAGAACAACAGGAAAAAAAAGAACATTCCAGTATTGATTACTTATATGCGAATTGAGTAAAATATGAATGAATCTAATATTGTTAAAACTGTAACTGATTTATTTATGTATTCCAGAGATGGTATTAGACCAGAAAGAAGAAAATGGCTTGATCGTTATAAATATTGGAAGGCTGAGGAAGAAATTAAACGACCAAGCTATAAAGATCGTGTCAGGATACCATTGATTTTTGAAATATCAGATGGAATGATTTCTGTTTTGACAGACAATAATCCAAAGTTTCAATTTAGACCACAGGGTGCAAACGATGTAATGACCGCAGATTATTTAAATCAAATTTTAGGCGATTATTATTGGGATATTCTTCAATTATCTGATATAAGTGAACGAGTTTTGTGGTGGGCGCAAAATATAAGTGGTAGTGGATTGGCAAAAATAGGTATTGACCCAATTACTCAAAGTATTTATGTAGAAGATTGTAATTCATTTTCTTGTTTTCCGGATCCATGCGGAAAATCTTTGAATACTCTTGAATTTTTTATTTATATGAGCATAAAATCAAAAAATGATTTAAAAAGAATTTATGGTGAACGTGGAGCAAAAATAGAAGTTGATAATAATTTATCAGCACTTACTTTTGAAGAAGAAACGGCAATTAGTCCATGGGCGAGAACATCAGGTAAATCAGAACAAATCGTATCTGATACATCACGATTTCTTTCTAAAGATGGAAAGAAAGAATTTGGCAGAGCAATTGTTCTTGAGTGTTGGATGAAAGACGATACAATGGAAAAAATTCCATATTCTTCAGATGAAACAGAGCAGGAACATGAAACATGGAAAAAAATTATTGAAGGTACTGCAAATCAAATACCACAGGTCTCAATCGAGGAAAATCATCCAGAACATATAAACGCACATATAGCTTTTTTTGAAGCGATTAAAAATGATCCGGCAATACCGCCAGAAGCGGAACAAATAATTTTAGACCACATTGAACAACATAACGAAGAACCACAGGATACTAAACGTTTAAAATATCCAAAAGGGAAAATAGTAACCATTGCTGGCAAAACATTATTAGATGAACGTGCTGCTCCATTTGGATTGCCCTATGCTAAAGTAGATTTTATAATTGATCCTTTGAAATTTTGGGGAGTTACTTTACAGCAATATATTCAGAGTTTACAGGACAATAGAGTAAGACGTAAAAATCAAATTTCTGATAACGCTGATAGGACAGCTAATTTAAGAGAATTTTACCACAAAATGAGTGGTTATGACCCTAACAAAGTAAAAGGTGCAGCAGGCGAATCTATAGGATTAAGTATGCTACCAGCGCAAGCTATTTATCAAGAACAACCACGAAGCTTGCCACCATATATTTTGCAAGATGCTCAAGATTCAGAGATGCTAATTGAGAAAATAGCAGGATGGCATGAAGTAATGCAAGGCATAATGCCAAAAGGTTCTCCTTCGGGTGTAACAATTAGTCAATTAAAAGAATCTTTGGGGCCACGGTTAAGAAAAGCAACCAGACATTTTGATTGGTTTCTTACTGATTTGGCAAGAAAGTTAATTGATCTTTTAGAATATGAAGACCCAACAACTATTTTTGATGTATTAGATATTGATGATCAGGGAAAAAAGGTATCCAAACAAATATCAGTTGATGAATTTTTGAAAAGTATTAGTAAAGAAAATATTAGGGTAGTATCTGGTTCTACGCTTCCTACATCAAGAATGGAAAAAGCCAATTTGGCTATTCAATATATGCAATATGGAATTTATGATCAACAAGCAGCATTAACTTATTTAGACGATCCATTAAAAGATGAAATAATCCAACGAACTAATAAAGAACAACAGTATCAAGCTATTATTCAACAAATGGAAGAAAAAACACAACTATTAGAACAAATACTAAAACAGAAAGGTAAACAAAATGCCAACCAAGAAGAATAAATTAGAATCAAGATTCAAACCA
>Ga0180009_10007134_pt1 | contig 11516 bp, 11 predicted proteins | sample OS_PC_MetaG_FD_123537 | JGI IMG/M metagenome (GOLD analysis project Ga0180009, IMG submission 123537) | Groundwater microbial communities from the Aspo Hard Rock Laboratory (HRL) deep subsurface site, Sweden - OS_PC_MetaG | ecosystem: Environmental > Aquatic > Deep subsurface > Groundwater...
AGGATAAAGTGCGACTTCATTGGTCTCTCCTCGACGACGTTCCACTTTCAGATATCTTCGCGCCTCAATCGCTTATCGAGATGTTTGCCCCTTGAGCTCCTGGGCGAGCCCGATGAGGATCCCCTCGGGGCCCCGGATGTAGCAGAGCCGGTAGATGTCCTGGTAATCGACGACTTCATCGACCACCGTCGCACCCAGCCTGCTGAGCCTGGCGAGGGTGTCGTCGAGGTCCTCGACGGCGAACATGACGCGCAGGTAACCCAACGAATTCACGGGGGCAGTGCGGTGATCGGACGCGATGCCGGGGGCGTCGAAGCGGGAGAGCTCAAGGCGGCCGTGACCGTCGGGGGTGCGCATCATGGCGATCTCGACGCGCTGGCCGCGGACTCCGGTGACCCGGCCGGCCCATTCGCCCTCGATGGGCATGCGGCCTTCGAGGATGAGGCCGAGTTCGGAAAAGAACTCGACGGCGGCATCGAGGTCTTCCACAACGATGCCGACGTTGTCCATGCGCTTGACCGTCATGATGTCTCCTTGGGCATCAGTGGCATTGCTATTCAGCTGAGGCGAGCCGGAACCGGCCCTCAATCGCGGGCGGCCGGGCCAAGCGATTCCTATGCGGATTTATCCAATTGAGCGACAAGATTTTCAATTGCCTCGACAAACCTTCGGCGCTCCATCAAGAACCAAAAACAGGCGATGGCCATTGCACCACCACACCCCAGCACAAGAAGGAACAGAGAAAATTTGTCGCCGGCCATCACCCGGCGAATGTTGGCACCGAACCACATCGCAAACCAGACGCCGATGAACACCAGTGGCATCACCGACAGTCGGCCATACAGCCGCAATTCCGAGTCGGTTGTCTCGATGGTTCCCTTGATCGGGTTGGTCGTGCCATATGACTTGAACCCGACAAGGCCCATACGTGCCCGAAACAACGCGGCGGTATCTGAGAGGGTCGAAACAGCAATGAGATCCGAATCCTCCACCAAGGGGATTCGCGCGCTCCCTGCCCTCGGAATGGACTGTGATTTCACCTTGGGCCCATATCGGTATACCCAAGGCCAAAACTGTCCAATTCCTACAGATTCAACAACTCCACCGACCCACGATCCGAGGGCGGCGAATGACCCGATCGCCAAGACCAGCTCACCTGAATCCATCATGCTGTCTCCCAGGACAGGAATTCCTGCCAACTTCGATGAAATCTGCCAGGTCGGTTGGCGCGCAGCTGGGGCAATCCAGATGCGGGGCGGGCACGATTTGCCACCTGACACCGAACCTGTCCGTGACCGATCCCGGCGGAACGCTCGGAGACTCGCTCATCAGCGACGTCACGTGGTCCACCCGGGAGTCGGGGAAGATGGAAGCGTAGAACCTTGCCGCCTCTTCGGCTTCCTCCGAATACCAGAGATGCGGATAGATCTTCGAGCGTGACCCTGACAGCATGAGGCGCCTCCAGTCCATTGTCCAGCATACGATTGCTTCCCCTTCAAGCTTGACCGGCGGGGCTCACCCTGCAGCACCTGGCGTGGAAGACGCCCAGATCAGGTGTCAGGGGTCATCTTGACGCTGCAGGACGACGTGCGTGGCCTTCTCCGATCCCACGAACTCCACGCATCTGTATCCCAGGGCCCTCAGGTCGACCCCATCGAACAGCCGCTCTCCTCCGCCGAGCATGACGGGTGAGATGGCAAAGTGCATCTCATCAATGAGGCGCTCGCGGAGAAATTGCTGGATCGTGTTCGGACCACCCCCGACGCGAACGTCCTTCCCGCCGGCAGCCTCGCGTGCCCTGTCAAGCGCGTCCCGACTCCCACCGGTGACGAAGTGGAACGTGGTGTCGCCTTCCATCTCGATGGATGGACGGTCATGATGCGTCAAGATGAAGACCGGAACGTGATAAGGTGGGTTGTCTCCCCACCAGCCTTGCCAGCTCATATCGGTCCATGGTCCCCTATGGGGGCTGAACATGTTCCTCCCGAGAATCCATGCTCCGACATTCTCGAAGCCACGAGCGGCGAAATCATCGTCAACCCCGGTGGCGCCATCGTCCTTCCCGAACAAGGCTCGCTGGAACGTTCGGGTGGGGAACAGCCATTGGTGCAGATCCGTCCCGCCGATGCCGAGCGGGTCCTTGTGGCTTTGATTGGGGCCTGCTCCGTACCCGTCGAGCGAGACGGTGAAGCTCTCCACGCGAACTCGTGTCATCCTATGCCTCCTCCTTCGCGCCCAGCGCTCAGCATCCGGGTGGCGGGCCGCACCGTCCGCTGCAGGATGATAAGCCGCTCGCCTTATCCCTATCCAGCCACCAATGCCAAGCACGCCCCCACCGGGTCCTGAACAGCGGCATATGCGTATTCCCCATCCTTCCCCCGAGCCGCCTTGATGACCTTGCCTCCTTCCTCTTCAACGCGACGGAGACTCTCGGCGAGGTCGCCGACCGGAAGGTAGATCATCCAGACCGGCGGCAGACCCAGGTTGACGCCGCGCGCATGACAGATTCCGGCCGCAGGGTTGCCATCATCACCGAGCATGTTGTAGTCGACGTAGCGTTCGCTTCCGTCCTTCATCTCGACGTCCTGCACCGACCAGTCAACGACTTGACGATAGAAGTCACGGGTCGCCGAGGCGTCGGGGACCGTCAGGTCGAGCCATAAGATGCAACCCACGCGCGTCGCGCTGTCGCTCGTTGCGTCGCCATCAGTCGGGGGGAGCGCCTCCGCGGCAACGACGGGGATGATCCCGAACGCCGCGCCATTCGGATCGAGAAGCACGGCCCATTGGCTCTTTCCATCGTCGTCCTTGCCATGCATGAGCTCGCTCCCGCTCAGAGCGAGCGCACGCTCCACACTGGCGGCGACGTCGGCGACCTGAATGTGCGGCATCCATTGGAGCGGAAGGTCAGGATACTCCGGGCTCCGCGCACCCAAGCCGATGATCGGCATGCCGCGGTTGTTCATCAGATCCTCGCGCCAGAGAGGGTTCTCGCCCGTAGAGAGGACACGAGAGTAGAAGCGCACTTCGCGCTCGTGTTCGGGGACCGCTATGTCGGCGCTGAGGATTCCGCCTACGCGTTGGGCGAAAGGTCCACTCATGGTGTCTCCATATTGAAGCTCGTGGTTCGCTTGTGAAGGGGTAATTCCAAGGTATCCAACTTCAAGGGGCTCGCAAGCGGGGCGATCCGGAGGCGTCCTGACGTTGGTTTCACCTGCAAGCGGGGCTGGGGCACCTTGTACGGCAGCACAAGGTGTGACAGACGCGAATGCCGGGTGCAAACGTTAGTCAGACCCTTTCAAACTCTCTTTGTATTCTGTCGTCTTTGGCGAACGCACAAATTTTCGACCCGGCTCAGGCCTCTCCCCATTTCGAACATGTTCACACAGTGCAAGCACATAGGGCGCCATACCCCGAAGCCGACTGAGCGTGTCACGAAGGCCAACGACAGACTTCTGAATAAACTCATTAGACTCCCCTATGGGAATTTTCATCACCAGGTAGTTCACTAATGCGCACTTGTCCAAATACATTTGAAGAAGGATAAAGTCGTCCCGGTTTAAATCATTGATAGCGGTATCCAAGACTCTCTCAACCCACCTTAAGCCCATCATTGCGCCTGGCAAGACCGTATCCAACAGGGTGTCACCATCTCCAAGCAGACCATTCTCCGGATCCAGTGCCGCTACTGCCGTCTCGAGGTTCTTCCTGACTTCATTCTTTAAAAACAGGTACTGCTGATGCCACTCACAATCTGAAATATGCGGCACCAACATGTCTGCGACGCCGAGTTGATTCGCATCTATAATCGAAAACCAGTTGCCGGTCTTAGGGTAAAGCAGGGATTTGGCTGCCTCTGTGATTGTCCCATTAACAATAAGGTAAACGCCCGCAATTCGATGCTCCGTCCCGGTGGACAGGTCCCGATACGGGGTATCATAGGCATTGTTGGCTTGATCAACTATGGTCCGGATTTCTTGCGTCCAGGAACGAGCTTTTAGATCTCCGTACTTAACTTGAGCCGCATAGAATTTTTGGAGGCCGAATCGATCATAGTCTGCAAAAATGACATCTCGCCCAGATTCTAGCACTCCATGAGTGATGTCCACTCTCCTAAAGCCAACTCGCCTTAGAAGTGGAACCAACTGCTCTTTTGTCCATGCCACTTCCCTTTTTTCCAAATTTAACCCCTTCCTGCCTAACGTTGGCTTCACCCGCAAGCGCTGTAACCCCGGCGTTTGCCGGGTGCACGCGATTGATTGAATGTTATCTGACCGAACTTGGACTAACGCCCCTATCCATCAAATGTTTGTGCCCAACGAACCGAGTACTCTTGTTGTGACAGCCCACCAGTAGCTCTTAGCTGCTTCAGAAATATCAGGATAAGTTCCGCCAAGACGCAATAGTATGCGGCGATGGTATGGGGCAGAACTAGAGACTTTGATGCACGCCAAGAGTCATGAACTAACTGATCACCTGCGCCTAAGCTGTAGCTCTTCAGCAAGGCTCGGTATGTGCGATGAGATAATTTACATAATTCATCATAGAACTTCGCACGTGCCCTTGCTTTCGCCGCGCCCTCATATTCTTCAATCCATTTGCGGATAAACCCATGCCCCGGGGTCCTATTCTTGAACCAAGTGCGCAGTACATCGCTTGAACCTTCTGGTGCAATAGCAAAATAGTACGCTGTGTCCGCCGTTTCTAATGCATCACGAAACAAAACACCAGCTGGCCTGTGACGCTTCTCGCCAATCAATTTTAGCGATTCCCGCAAGCTTTCGATTGTATCTGAGCGCAACATCCAAATGGCAAGCTCTGCCGTTTCTTGCTTTGCCGAATACCGAAGCTCTCGCGGATTCAGTGTTTCTTGCAGCATTTCAATTACCGCACAGGCCTCATGTGCAAATTGCTTCTGTGCAGCATAGTCATACGGGTTTGAATATGCTTCGTCTGGCTCTTGTTTCCATATAATGCTCGGCACAGAAATTCCTTTTATCATTCTAACGTTTGTTTCAACTGCAAAGCTGTTTGGCGCGGACCTGGCGCAAGCCAGGTGCGTGACGAACGGCTTTGTCAGGTGCAAACTGGGGTTAGGTTGCTATCCGCCCCCAGCATCACCGGCTTTACGACGCATTTCCTCCAAACGACATTCTTTGTGAGCGAGGCCCTCTTGCAACCAAAAAACCAGTTTACCCACACCGCCGTTCTCAAAGCCATGGGCATAAAACAATTCGCTATTCATGTATTTGCGCTGAACGTTGTTAGCGACTACAGCAAGTGTTTCGAGTACGAGTTCGAATTGTCTCTTCTGCGGTCGCTCAAGAACTCGCACACCGGTGGCTACTTCAAGATCGCCGTGTGCGTAAATCTTGGAACGACGCAATACGATGACTTTCGCAGCATCCTCCGCAGCCTGGTATATGCCTAATTGCTCACCTGAGAATGAACTCTCGCCAAGGCGCCCCAAAACGTTCAACATGTACCGGAATGATGCGTTGGCCTTCTTCTTTCGGGCATCCGTCGCCTTGTCGACCAGTTTTGCAACACGCAAAACCATGCTCCCCATCTGCACTTGCTGCATATGCCCGAAAAATGAAGGCGCGGTTCGATTAAGCACCCCAAGCACTTCGTCTGAGTCGCTGTACAGTTCATTGAACCAACGCCATTCAAAGTGCAATTTCTGCAGTTCAGTAGATACCGCGAGATATACACCGGCCAATTCCTCCGGCATTGCCGCATAGATTTCCTGCCGGACCTCGTCTGCAGTTCTTTCGCGTCCCATTTTGCCCCTTAGCAACCTAACAACTATTTCTGCAGAACTCGTCAATCCAGGGTGGAGTCGATAGGCCGTTCGGTGGAAGACAATATCGGGTCAAAACCCGTACAAAACGGCCTGAATTCAAACGGCCTGAATTCGACTTCCGCCTGGAATGATATTGATGTCAGTATAATACGATGTCCAGCTTGCCAATAGGCCAAAATTCAAAAGGTTTTTGGAATCCCCCCCCCCTCAAATCACCCCCGCCCCGATCACCACCGCGATCCCCAGCAACAGCACCCCGGTCAGCGTCTGCACCGTCCGCATCGTCACCTTGTGCAGGAACCGCGTCCCGATCAGCACCCCGCAGAATGCCGCCGCGATCCCCGTGGTGATCAGCGGCCACTGCTCGGCCCCGATGGGCTGGCTCGCCCCGGCCAGCAGCGCCATTCCGGCGTAGGTGGCGATGCGCATGGCGTCCACCGCGAACCCGATCACCGCATTGGTTCCGACGAAGGCCTCGGTGGCCACCCCGGTCTTCACCAGGAACGCCGACCTGAGCGCTCCCTGATGCCCGCTGAACCCCCCGAAGAACCCCGACAGCAGGCCGCCGACAGGCAGGTGCCGCTTCTGGAACTTCAGGTTCCGGAATCGCGGCAGAAGCTCGAATAGGGCGAAGAACGCCATCAAAATGCCCACGGCCAGCTTCACCGGAGTGACGACCGCGGTCCGAGGTCCCAGCTGGTAAGTAGCCAGCGGCTCCAGGTGCGCCACCAGGCCCAGGGCCGCCGCCCCCACGAACGCGGCCAGGATGGCCGGCACCCCGAAGGCCAGCACCAGGCCCTTGTCGGCGTGGCGTCCCACCAGGGTGACCTTGAACAGGTTGTTGGCCCCGTGCACCACGGCGGTGGCCCCGACGGCCACCTCCACCGGGAAGAACAGGGCGAACACCGGCAGCAGCAGGGTGCCCAGGCCGAAGCCCGAGTACATGGTCAGGCCGGCGGTCAGCAGGGAGACGATGAAGACGGCGAGGTAGGGGATCATGGCTACTCCAGGGTCTGCAGGCCTCCGTCGCCGGCGGGGGCCTCAGCTACCCCAGCCGCTTCCGCCGGCGCCCGCCTCACCGCATCCTGCACCACCAGCCCGGCCAGCATCATCCCGAACACCGCGGTGATGTGCACGGCCGAGCCGTTGATGATCTTCTTGGTCGAGCACCAGTCCTTGTGCTCGCTCCCGTCGTCGGGGGTGAAGCTGGGGCAGAAGCACTGGTGGGTGCCGCAGGCCACGCTGGTGCTTTCCACCGGCGGCAGGACCTCAGGCGAGAACACCGTCAGGAAGTCGCCCGCGAAGCCCGCCGACCGCAGTTTCTGGCGGATGATCCTGGCCAGCGGGCACCCCGTGGTCTCCCACACCGAGGCCACCTTGATCTGCGTGGGATCCAGCTTGGACGCCGCCCCCATGGACGAGAAAAGAGTCGCGCCTGACGCGCAGGTCCGCACGATCAGGTCCACCTTGTTCGTGATGCTGTCGATGCAGTCCAGCACGTAGTCGTACGAGCCGAGGTCGAATTCGTCCGCCGCAGCCGGTTCGTACACCTTCTGCACCGCCTCGATCCGGCAGCGCGGATTGAGGGTCACGAGCCGCGCCTTCAGCTCGTCCGCCTTGCCCTTGCCCACGTTGCGCGTGGTGGCCTGCAGCTGGCGGTTCACGTTGGTGATGCAGACCACGTCGTTGTCCACCAGGGTGAGGTGGCCCACGCCCGAGCGCACCAGAGCCTCGGCCGCCCAGCTGCCGACCCCGCCCAGGCCGAAGACGATGGCGCGGGAGCGGCCCAGCAGCTCGATCGCCGGGGCGCCGGTCAACAGTTGCAGTCGCTGGAAGAGGGGATTGCCGGCCATGGTTCGCTCGCGGTTGAGGTGACGGTCGCAGGATTGAACGGGTCGCGGCCAATGGTACACGATCGGCCCCTGGCCCGCCAGGAAACCGGCCCCGGCCAGGGTCAGCCTCTTGCTTGCAGCGCCCACACTCCCACCAGACCCCGCTTCAGCGCCCGGATGCCGTCCACCGCAGCCCGGGCCCCGGCCATCGTCGTGATGCAGGGGATGTCCAGGGCGCGGGCCTCGCGCCGGATGGCGCTCTCGTCGTACCGGCTCCGCCGGCCCAGGGGGGTGTTGATGACCATCTGCACCCCGCCGGTGCGGATGACCTGGCCGATGTGGGGGACGTCCTCGCCCACCTTGGGCACCGCCACCGCGTCGATGCCGCGGCCGTTGAGGAACGCGGCCGTTCCCGAGGTGGCCAGCAGCCGGAACCCCAGCTCCGCCAGGTCGCGGGCCACAAGGGAGGCGGCCTCCTTGTCCGCATCCTTCACGCTGATGAAGGCCACCCCATGTGTGGGCAGCCCCTGCCCGCAGGCCAGCTGGGCGCGGGCGAAGGCCTCGCCGAAGTCGGCGCCGCTGCCCATCACCTCGCCGGTGCTCTTCATCTCCGGTCCCAGGATGTGATCTGTGCGGGGAAACCGCCGGAACGGGAACACCGGACCCTTGACGTACACCCGGCCACCGGTTGTGCCCTCTCGCGCACCCTGGTCAGCGAGGCTGCGGCCCAGCATGCACCGCGTGGCGATGGCGGCCAGGTCCACCCCTGTGGCCTTCTCGATGAACGGCACGGTGCGCGAGGCGCGCGGGTTGATCTCCAGCACGTGGACCGTCCCGCGATGCTCGGCGAACTGGACGTTCACCAGGCCCACGATGCCCAGCTCGATCGCGATGGCCCGGGTCCACTCCCGCATGGTCGCGATGGTCCCCGGGGAGGCGCTGTGCGGCGGCAGCACCGCGTAGCTGTCGCCGCTGTGGATGCCGGCCTCCTCGATGTGCTGCAGGATGCCGCCGATCAGCACCTCCTGCCCGTCGCACACCGCATCGACGTCGAACTCCACGGCTCCTTCAAGGAATGCGTCGATGAGCACCGGATGTTCTCCGCTCACTGCGGCCGCCTCGGCGAAGAACCGGCGCAGCCCGTCCTCCTCGTACACCACCTGCATGGCGCGGCCCCCCAGCACGTAGCTGGGCCGCACCATCACGGGGTAGCCGATGCCTGCGGCCACCCGGGCGGCATCGTCCTCGGTGCGGGCGCTGCCGGCTCGGGGGGAGGGGATCCCCAGCCCGTCCAGCAGCTCGCGGCAGCGGTCGCGGTCCTCGGCCCGGTCGATCGCCGAGGTGCCGGTGCCCAGCAAACGAACCCCGGCCCGCTCCAGGGTGTGGGCGAGGTTCAGGGGCGTCTGGCCGCCGAGGGTGACGATCACGCCCTCGGGCTTTTCCACCTCGCAGATCGCCAGCACTTCCTCGGCGCGCAGGGGCTCGAAGTAGAGCCGGTCGCTCAGGTCGTAATCGGTGCTGACGGTCTCGGGGTTGCAGTTGATGAGGATGGCCTCGATGCCGTCCTGCCGCAGGGCCATGATGGCATGGCAGCAGCAGGTGTCGAACTCGATGCCCTGCCCGATGCGGTTGGGGCCGCCGCCCAGGACGATCACCTTGCGCCGGCCGGTGGGCCGCGCCTCGCAGGGGCCATCCTCCCAGGTGGAGTAGAGGTAGGGAGTTTCGCTCTTGAACTCGGCGGCGCAGGTGTCCACCCGCCGGAACACCGGATGCAGGCCGGCCGCCCGCCGCGCCTCGCGCACCCGCACGGTGCGGTCATCCAGCGGGTCGGGCGCCCCGGGGTCCGACCGCAGCAGCCGGGCGATCCTGCGGTCGCTGAATCCCTCGCGCTTGGCCTCGCGCAGAAGATCGCCGGGCAGTTCGCTCAGGGTATGGCCGCGCAGGCGACCCTCGATCTCCATCAGCAACGCCAGGTTGTCCAGAAACCAGGGGTCGATGCCGGTCACCCGGTGCAGCGTCTCGGGGTCCAGGCCGCGCGAGAATCCCTCGTGCAGGTCGGTCAGCCGCCGGGGGCTGGGCCGCGCCAGGTCCCCTTCCAGTTCGGCCGGCGACCGCCCGCTGGGCCGGCTCTCCCAGCCGTCCAGACCGACCTCGAGCGAACGCAGCGCCTTCTGCAACGCCTCGCGGAAGGTGCGGCCCATGGCCATGACCTCCCCGACGGACTGCATGGCCGTGCCCAGCAGGTCGGGCGTGCCGGGAAACTTCTCGAACGACCAGCGCGGCACCTTGACCACGGTGTAGTCGATGCTCGGTTCGAAGCAGGCGCTGCTGGTGCCGGTGATCTCGTTGGGCAGTTCGGGCAGGGTGTACCCGACCGCGAGGAGCGCGGCGATCTTGGCGATGGGATAGCCTGTGGCCTTGCTCGCCAGGGCGCTGCTGCGGCTCACCCGCGGGTTCATCTCGATGACGATCGTGCGGCCCGACTCGGGGTCCACCGCGAACTGCACGTTGCTGCCGCCGGTGACCACGCCGACCGCATCCAGCACCTGCAGGGCCTGATCGCGCAGCCGCTGGTACTCGCGGTCGGTCAGCGTCTGCGCAGGGGCCACGGTGATGCTGTCGCCGGTGTGCACGCCCATGGCGTCGAAGTTCTCGATGCTGCAGACGATGATCCCGTTGCCCAGGCGGTCGCGGATCACCTCCAGCTCGTACTCCTTCCACCCCAGCACCGACTCCTCGACCAGCACGCTACCGACGGGGGACAGGCCCAGGCCGGTGCGCAGCAGGTCCCGCAGCTCCTCCTCGTCGTGCGCGATGCCGCTGCCCGCCCCGCCCAGGGTGAAGCTGGCGCGCAGGATCATGGGAAACGGGATCGCGGCCATGGCCTGCTCCACCATGGCCAGCGAGGTCACCAGCAGGCTGCGCGGGGTGTCCAGCCCGATGGCCGTCATGGCGGATTTGAACTGCTGGCGATCCTCGGCCAGTTGCACGCAGCGCACGCTGGCGCCGATCAGCTCGACCCCGTACAGATCCAGCACGCCGTGCTCGGCCAGCTCGATCGCCAGGTTCAGGCCGGTCTGCCCGCCCACCGTGGGCAGCAGCGCGTCCGGCTTCTCCTTCGCGATGATCTGCTCGAGGATGCCCCGGTCCAGGGGCTCGATGTAGGTGGCGTCTGCCAGACCGGGGTCGGTCATGATCGTGGCCGGGTTGCTGTTGACCAGCACGACGCGGTAGCCCTCGCGCTTGAGCGCCTTGACCGCCTGGGTGCCCGAGTAGTCGAACTCGCTGGCCTGCCCGATCACGATGGGACCGCTGCCGAGCACCAGGATGGTCCGGATGTCCGTGCGCTTGCCCGCCGGCTGCGGCCTAGCCCCGCGCCTCATGGGCGGCCTCCTTCCCGGCGGTTCCGTCGGATCCGGGGGTTCCCGCCCGCCGCGCGGCCATCCGCGCGGAGAACCGGGCGAACAGGTGGAGGCTGTCGCTGGGTCCCGGCGCCGCCTCGGGATGGAACTGCACCGAGAAGGCGTCGTGCGCGACGGCCGCGAGCCCCTCGACCGACCGGTCGTTCAGGCTCACGTGCGTCACGCGCGCGACACCAGGGTCCAGCGACTGGTCGGGCACGAAGTAGTTGTGGTTCTGGCTGGTGATCTCCACCCTGCCGGTGGTGAGGTTGTGCACCGGATGGTTGGCCCCGTGGTGCCCGAACGGCAGCTTGGCGGTCTCGGCTCCCAGGGCGCGGGCCAGCAGCTGGTGCCCCAGGCAGATGCCGAACACCGGCAGTCCGGTCTCCAGCAGGCCGCGCACCGTGGCCACCAGGTCGGGCCGGGTGGCGGGGTCGCCGGGCCCGTTGCTCAGGAACACCCCCTCGGTGGGGGTGG
>Ga0180009_10007135_pt1 | contig 11516 bp, 10 predicted proteins | sample OS_PC_MetaG_FD_123537 | JGI IMG/M metagenome (GOLD analysis project Ga0180009, IMG submission 123537) | Groundwater microbial communities from the Aspo Hard Rock Laboratory (HRL) deep subsurface site, Sweden - OS_PC_MetaG | ecosystem: Environmental > Aquatic > Deep subsurface > Groundwater...
ACAACGATGGGCTTTCCTCGATATTCAGGATTTAAGTATTGTTCACATGCTGCAAAGAAATTCCTAATATCAAGATGAGCATACATGAACTTATTTGTCATTGATTTACCTCCAATAAGAAGTAATACAAACTTATATATAAAAATTAAACAATAGGCACTACACTATGAACTCGCAATAGCCTGCTTGCTACATAGTCCTTTTCAAGTGCTTTCATCCTGTCATATAATGCTTGTATAGACACAAACATCTTGTCTCCATCCCTTTTTAGCTGAAACTCTGGTAAGAAAGGGAATTGGTCTTGGATTCTTGGATCATTCTCAATGCCATAGTAGAAAATAACAAGCTCTCCGATTTTTCCTTCGTAATTATACTCCCCTTTCTTTTCTCCTTTCGTATATTTCCATTTCTTTAGGGATGTTGGTAATATAGCCCTATAATCTTCAAGGAGCTGTAGATAATTCTCAGGTCCAGGAACTACTGGCAATGTGGTGCTACCCTTTGGTTTTGTTTTTTGTGGTATCATATACAATCTATTTATTACCTTTCCAGGTTCCCTTCTGGTGGAAGGAATGCTCTGAACAACAAACAAGTATTCCCCTAACTGTTCCCAATATTTTTGTGTTTCATCAGGCATTTCTTCTATCGTCACGCCAGTTCTCTTAACCATTTCATCTTTTAATGGTGCTACTGCTGTTGCAATTACATCATCATAGAATCTTCTTGCTTGATACCACAGTTTTGCAGCACCAGGCTTCTCAATGTCAAAATCCTGCATTAATTCTACTGGAATAACTAACCTTTCAAGATCCGCCTTATCAATCTCAGCAGGAGCAGCGATTCTTTCAAACTTGTTTTCTACACCCAGTTCTGTTACTATAGATAAATACCATAATGCATTCCGCATGAGATAATTCATTTCTACAAATGGTTTTTTATCATATGTCTTTACATTATCTTTTCTAATACCTTGTTTCCGGTCATTTACCAATACCTCAAGAAATCCAGTTATTTTGTCAAATGCAGTCTGATATGGTGGATTGATTACTTTCACATTTGTTATTAGACCAAAATCAATTCCATCCAATGAGAATTCTGTTCTTTTCGGAGATTCATCAGGAAGATTTTCACTTGTAAACCCTGTTTTTGCTTTTAGTTGCTCTTCTCCAATATCTATTAATCCGGCTTTAATTGCAGAAAGCACTCTTTGCTCTGCTTTAAAATATCCTTCTGCTGCTGACTTATCCAACGTTTCATAAGCTTCAGGTTTTGCCAATACAATAGCATCCAAATCCATTTAATCACCCTTAAACCTCAAGAATTTTCAAGAGGTTTTATCAATTATCACCTCTTTATGTTATATGAATACTTACTTATTTATAAATCTATCTTTTAATTTTTACCACATCATCGAATAGTAAATCAACAATGACTTATTAAAAAATAGTTCCCAGCCTTTCATCTTTTGTTGAAATAGAGATTAGCCCTTTGATAACATGTTCTTGAAGTATCGCTGTCGCTCAGTAGATAGAACTCTCAGACCCCCAGTCCTTGCGGACATATTGTCTCGGCTTCGCCTCGAATTTATTGGAACTCAAATTTTACTCTGCGGACGCAGGTTTTCAGAACTTCGTAACTGAAAACGAAACTAACAGGAATTAATCGGTTCGCAGGCACCACTTACGCTATTTTACCAAGCAAAATTGCCTGCTCCCCTCAATGTCAAATTCCCATCTCTGAAAAATCCAGCTCTAAAACTATGGACTGCCTCAGTTTTGAGGGATTTTTCGAGGGAAATTTGCCACTGCGATTAATTCCTATGTTAGTTGCAATTCTGGCTGGCTCAGATAACTCCATACCTTGTTGTTTTAGAATTAATTGTAATTCTCTACTAAATCTTTCCAATTCTTAATGCCTAAATAATTGAACATGGTTTTTTCAGTATAAATTGAATCAATTGCAATGTGATATGTTATTTCAGGATGTGGAAGTTTAATTCCTTTCTTTTCCATTTCTTTTTCAGTGATTTCCCAAATATCTTTTATTACTTCTTTTCCTCCTTTAAAACAACCAGCAAATCTACTTGTTTCTACTAAATCACACGCAAATAAGAATAAATCTCCATTGTTCAATTCTTTTATCGTATCTTGGATACCAGTTTTGCTCATATTAAAGTATAAATAATAACTCCTTTATAAACTTTTCGTTTTATAACCACTATAAAGTAAATAATAAAAATCAAGAGCCAGCCAGAACTTCGTAGTCGTCGCTTACGCTCCTCCTCGACCTGTAGAGTAAAGAAATGGTTTCCTCTCTTGATTTCACCATCTCCTCCTCATCAAACCGTGCATGCGATTCTCCCGCACACGGCTTTCCGATGACTTTCTTTCTCACGCATTCAAAGTTTTAGACCAGTAAACAATTTTGCCAGTCATCATCACTACACCACATTTCTTGTACTTCTCGTATGTGAAGTCTGTTTTCCATCTTCTTCCTGATTTTCTGTGTTTCTTTGCTAGCCATAACGCTAGCCGTTCATGTACGTAACTGTCAATACTGTGAAACACCTTAGTTGAATTACCAAACTTGAAATAGTTCATCCATCCTCTTAAGAGTGGATTAATCCCCTCGATAATTTCCTCTAAAGGCAATACCAATGTGGTTCGCATTGATGTTTTGTCTTTAATTGCTTGCTTGAGTTTCTTAACAGATTCTTTCTTTGGGAATTTCAACGTATATCTTTTCTTGTACTTCTTTGAGATGGATTGTCGATGCTGAAATCCAAGGAAATCAAATCCTTCCTTACCATCTCTCATATCAACAATTTTTGTCTTCTCTGTATTCAATGTCAATCCTAACTCTGTCATCTTTGCATTCACTAGTCGTAATCCTAATTCTGCGTCATTTCTGCTAGCAAATAGAATTACAAAATCATCAGCATACCTTATTAACTTACCTCTAACTCTTTTCTGTGTGTACCAGAATTTGTCAAACTCATGCAGATAGATGTTAGCGAGCAGAGGACTAATCACTCCACCTTGCGGAGTTCCGACTTCATTATCCCATAATTCACCAACAACACCACATTTGAGCCATTTACGTATTAGCTTTAGGATTTTCCTATCACTAATACGCATAAGGACAAATTCTAACAACTTCTCGTGATTAATGTTATCAAAGTACCCACTGATATCTGCGTCTAATACAAACTTAAATCCTCTATTTGTCCAAACTCTGATTTCCTCAAGCGCTTCATGGCAAGACCTATTCGGTCTGAACCCATAACTGCAATTGAGAAAATCAGCTTCAAATATTGGTTCAAGCAGTATTTTGGTTGCTGTTTGTACAATTCTGTCTATTATTGCTGGTATGCCTAATAGTCTTTGCTTTCCATCTGCTTTAGAGATGTACACACGCTTTATCTTTCTTGGATGATACTTATGTGTGTCAAGCAAAGTATTATGTAGCTCTTGGAGATATTTATCCTGTCCATACAGGATAACATCGCCAATGTTTACCCCATCAGCGCCTGAACATCCCTTATTCTGCTTCACTATTTCCCAAGAATCTGTTAAGATATCCATCCGATATACTTTATCGTATAATTGATGGAATCTTCTGGTCTTGCTCCTCTTGGCAGCAAGATATAGTTTCTCACAAAGTTCTTGTGCTTTTCTATTTAATCTGTGGTCAGCCTTATCGGCATTCATTCACACTTACCTCCATTCAAAACATGGTCAAAGTAGAGCCCCTTTCCTATGCAAAGTTATGTTGTCTTTGCAATTATTGGTACTATGAACTCCTCCGACTCCCTATACAACATTGAGTTTGATTTCGCGTGTAACTTATACAAGCTCTTACCAGTATTGGATTGTATAGGGTCTCCCCAGTTCCAATACAAACTTTCCTAACATTCCGCTACCTTTACACCGAGAGAAGATTATTTCATATTTCCAGAATAATGAAACAATCTACTGTCTTCGCCTCGCAACGTCAGGCTCGACTTCTCCATTTAATCGAAATTACGATGCAGCAGTATTCACTTTATGTTACGGACTGCTAGTTTGCTCACATTAACATTGCTTACTAGTAGTCAAGTTGTGACTCAATTCATCCAAAGTAATGCTTTACATACCGCTTCACCATACAACATTACTGTTGCAGATGGGCATATGCTACATGGCTTTCTGGTCTTACCACGTCAGGACTTTCACCTGCAAGCTTGTATCAGCTTTGCTGGGCACGCCGCTGCGCTCTCCTCCTTTCAGTCGTCGGGGCAACTAACAGCAATGCATATGTTATGCTCAATTGAGACTCAGAGCCCCTTAATCTTTTTTAGAATAAACCAGGAGAAATGGTTTCCATATCTTTCTTGTAGCTCCTTTAATTTCCAATCATCTCCAGTAATAACTTTTCTGCACTCTTTATTACCACAATTACATTCCAACTTATAAGGATAAGTAGTTATTGTTGCATAATCGCAAGTAATTTCTTCACCTTTGCAAATATTTCTTATTGCGGTAAAAGTTATCTGACCATCAGGTCCTGCATTAGGATTACATGAGTGGTTGAAATGTACAACCAAATCTTTAATTTCATCTTTGCTTTTTGGAACCAAGAAAAAATCATCTGAAATCTGAACATCAAATTCTCCAATATCTTTGTTACATTTCATTGCTTCTTTATATTGTACAATATGACCTGCTTTGATGAAAACAATTTCTCCTTTAGAAATGTTATCTTTGGCAAATAAACCCACTCCACCAATATTACTTTGCCTAACTTCTGTTTTTGGTGATCTATAACATTTTATTTTTTCCATAAGAGATTAAGAATACTCAATATTTATAAATTTATGGGGGCTCTGAGTCTCAACTCTTCGGACGAAGTTTGACCACACTGCGTATGGTCAAAGAGCATAACAGGAATTCCGATGTTAAATACAATAAAATTCTTACTTTTTAGATGAGAACGGGGGTTTCCTAAATTTGTGAAAGGGGCGTTTTTTACTCGATGGAAAGGTTGGGGCAAATAGATACTTTTTTATAAAAGTTTAACATAAGTTAAAACTATCAGCATATTTTATAAAAGAAACTATAATTTCATAAAGAGGTGAATCAAAAAATGAAAAAGTTATTAACTTTGTGTTTGATTTTACTTTTATCTGTGTCTTTTGTTTCAGCAAGTTGTATAGAAGGAGAAACTAAATGTGATGGTACCAATGGACTTGCAATCTGTAATGATAAAGGACGATTTATTCTAACAAAAATTTGTGATTATGGGTGTGAGGATAACTCATGCATAGAGGTAGGGGGAAGTACAGTAAAGCCACGCATAAAATATCCATCTGAACAATGGCTTCCTACAAAGAGTGAAGCTATCTTAATTGAAAAAAGTACCACCCCAATACATATGTTAATTTTCATATCACCCCAATATGCTAGCGATAATGAAATAAGAACCGCGATAGATAAATATGCTGATGCTGTTAAATCAGATATTGATTGGAACAGCCTTGTTATTAATCTAAAAGATAAAACCAATACTCCGGCAAGAATTAGAGAAGCCATACGTACATATTATTCTAAAAACCCTATTAAGGCAGCAGTTATGGTAGGAGAAGATATAAGGACTGTATTAAAGGCTGAAGTAAATAATGAAGATGCTCCTTCTATAGAACTTTGGTCAGAACTTAATGAGAATATAAGATATGTTGTTTATGATGAGTATAATAAAATAATACAAGCAGGTATCACTGAATTCACAGAAGATTCAACAGTTGAGGAAATAGATGAAATAATTGGTGGAAAATCTCAAGTTTCGACACATTCTCCTTTTACCCCAGAGGTAGCTGTGTCATTAATATACCCGTCTACATCTTTAAGTTATAATCAAAGAAAAAATAAAATAATTAATGTTTTTGATAAATTTAGCAAAAATAGAAACATAGATTATACAAATAACATATTGGTTTTCGATTATAATCTTGCAACTTCTGCAACTGAACCTGATTTTATGTTCCATCGTTCAGATATAGAAGGTTTATCCGAATTGGGAAACCTTAATAGAGACCATAACTGTGAGATTAATAGTGATTCTAACAGTTGTAATTTTCATCTGGAGGATAACTATATGTTTTATGGAGTTTATGGTCATGGAACTCCTATGATAGTTCAAGTCTCAAATAAAAACATTCAAGCTTTCAAATATGAAGATATGTTAAATTTAAAATCGCCTATATTCGTAGCAAAAGGATGTCATGTGGATTCATCTTTGCTCAATGAAGCAAGTAATAATAAGAGATACGATCCCCCAGAAAATGAGAATACATTTAGCCAAGGAATTTTTGAGAATCCCAATTTAAGGGTATTTATTGGTGGGACAACATTTGTTCAAGGTCAAGAAACTTTTGAAGTTTTGTATAAGAAACTAAATGAAGGAGCTACATTAGCTGAAGCATACACTTCCACAAAGTTATCAATAGGCGGAAATACAATAATGGGTGACCCTACATTCCATTATAAAAGAACCCAGGAACTTCCACCACCCGAAGATGAATGTATTATTGATTCTGATTGTGATGATAATGATGCTTCAACAAAAGATACTTGTATAAAAACATCTAAAATTTGTGCTAATGAAAAAATCATTGATTGTGTTACTGGAGACAATTATTGTCCACCTAATTGTAATTACCAAAATGATAAAGATTGTCTTGAGCCTGATCAGTGTTCAGCAGATTCTGATTGTGATGATGCAAATGCCTGCACTACGGATAGGTGTACTGGAAAGCCAAAAAAATGTTCAAATGAACGAATCTCTGAAGGATGTAACTTAAACGATGATTGTGTTCCTATTGGAACCAAGACTAAAACTCAATTCTGCGATATTGATTATAGTTTCAAAAATCAGAAACCAGAAGATACAAGTTGCAGTACTAATTATGAGTGTTCAACAAACAAATGTGTAAACAACAAATGTATAAGTCCAAGTTTTATTCAGAAAATAATTGACTGGTTTAAGAATATATTTGGATAAATTTTTTTCTTTATATTTTGCCCCAACCTTATTGTATTTCTAGAAAGCTCTTCGAGCTAGATAAAAACGCCCCTAGTTGTTTTTGTTGGATTGGGCTTCGCCCTTAAAGACGGAAACCCCCTAAAATATAGTCTCGGCTTCGCCTCGGATTGATTGAAAAGTAAGAATTTTACTCTTCGGAATTTTTTGCTTCGCAAAAAACCGCCCTTTCGGGCTTTCCTCGTCCTCGCCACTTCGTAGCTCGGAGTATTTAACAGGAATTCCGATGTTAGTTTCAATTCAAAAAAGACTTTCTATATACCAATAGAGCCCCAGAAAATTTCTACAAAAACTGATAATACTTTTTATTCAACTCTATGTATTTCAATTGTTGCATGGCTTTGAAAAGCATCAGTCACTGGACCATCGTATGTTGCTCCGTCCTCTGGTTTTAGGTATATAGCTTCAACTGGGTTAAAGGGAAAAGCACTTGCATCGCTAGAACCAAAACTACATTCAGTAATATATTTACGATAGTTATCTTCTTCCACAATTTGAATCCAAAATTGTTTATTGTATTCCTCGCTTTTGTCATACCCTCCATTAACCTCGAGAACTAAATCATTGTAAGTAGCTTCTCCTTTACAAATACCTGTTGAATAAGCTCTATGCCATCCGGTCCCTGTCCCACTAAATCCACCATATTCTCCTACTGTAAAAGAGAATTCAGCTTCTTCTCTTGCGCCACCTCCTGATTCAAATGTGAATTCATTTGTGTACTTTCCTGTCCATTTGCTTCCTTCAATTTTTGGTTCAGACGTAATCTTTAGTACAGTATTTCCACAATCTTGATTTCCGCTCATATCTTTCACACAAACTTCTATGTTATAATCTTTCTCAGTTGCTCCTTCTGGAATAGTTCCAGACAAAACACCATTCAATCTTATTGATAATCCCATTGGCTGGCCAGAAATTGTGAAAGAATAAGGTGGGTTTCCACCGCTTGGATTAATTGTCCCCGCTCCTCCACACTGTGTTACAGCTTTTGGATTACAAAAACTATATGGTGGATAAGCTTTACCAGCAGTTCCATCTTCAATATTATCGGGAAGTTGAAGTCTTACTGGCTGTGGTTGAACAGTCAAATGCATCTCATGAATATTTGATACTGCATTGGCATCAGTAATCTCAACCTTGAAAGGAATTATTCTGGTGTTGTCAGCGTGAGGTGCCGTTCCTGAAATAACACAATTATCAGATAAACTTAATGTGCCACCTATTGATGTTGCTCCAACTAATTTACATGTACTATTTGCAGCAATAGTTGTAGTATATGTTTCGTCAGAATATGCAACTGGAATTCCGCCTGGAGAAATCCCTGTTCCACCAGGTCCACATCCGCTGATAAAAATTACTAAACTTAGAATGAACATAACAAATAGTATTTTTTTCATCATAACCTCTTTTTATAAATATAAATTAATTGAATATATAAAATTTTGCATTTTCTGGGGCTCTTACTCCTTTAACTAGAAGGCTCTACGAGCTTAATACGAAAGTCTTTTTTGAACTTCTCACTACGCGACCTTCCCCACTTCGTAGGTCAGGGAAACTAACAGCAACTTGCGATGTTATATTCAATTGCGGTCGGCGAGCTAATGCTTCAACTCAAGCAGAAGTTTGCGATAAGTTTAAATAAAAGCAAATCCTAATGTATAACATGAAATATCAAAATCTTATTTTAGGATTGTTTTTGATTTTTTTATTCTCAATTCTAGTTTCTGCTCAAGAAAAAGAAGGTATAGAAGAACCAGGCGAAATAGCATTAACCCCCTGTTCTACTGATGCAGATTGTGGTTACCTATGCCAACAGGAACTTGATGCGTGCAGAATTAAAAGCTGTTATGCTAAATGTGAAAATGGTGCCTGTAAAGAAGATATAAAATACTATTATCCTGATGCAGAGTTGATGCTGGATAAAACAAAAGAATTTATTGTTTCTAATAAAGGAGAAGATTATTTAAATGAACATTTTATGTTGCAAGAAATAGCAAATTATACTGAAGGGAGAGGAGGAACAGTGGGATACGAGCTTATTTTTAAGGATGTGCTTGAAGAAGATTTGACTTTCTATAGCAGATTTGATTTTGATATTTGTAAAGAAGATATTAGTTTAAAAAAAGAAGGGCATCTTTTTGATGAAGAAGATTTCAAAATCTCAAGACAGAAAGCTACCGATATTGCCAAGGAAGAAGGACTAAAAGAGCCGATTAGCATGAAATATGGAATTTCAAATTATGGTAGACCAATATGGATTGTGACAACAGAAGCAGAAATAGAAATAGGAAAGATAACTAAAGTAGCTATCGATATGAATGGAACAATTTTTTATAAATCAACTAAATCTCCTGAAATACCAGAAACTGGTGAACTTACACCTGAACCTAAAGTGGAAGAACCACCGGGAATGTCTTCACTTTATATTGTTGTTGGTATAGGGATATTAACATTAATTTTTATAATCTATTTCTTATTAAAAAGAAAGAAATAAAATTTTAGCTCGCCGACCTTGACTTCTCCTTCGCTCAGTCGACCCCATTGCATTCTCAGTCGCTTCGCTCCTTCTGGGGACTTAACCGCGGTGTTATGCTCAATTTGAGTTGCGGCTATTATATAGAAATGGCTTTGGACTTATTTAATACATTGCTATTGTTTTTTCTTAAGCTTTTTAGCCAGCAATGCGCCGAAAGCTATCAACAATGCTATTGCTATCGCAATCAAGTAAGTAGGCATCCTTGTTTTTTGTTCTCCAGAATCAACTGTTTTCTGGCCAGGAATGAACTCTTCTCCTGTTTCAATGCTTTGTGTCAAGCCGTTCCAGTCATCTTCACTTAATTCTGATTTATCCGTCTTTCCGCTTGAATCCACAGTCATAATTTTCCCAGCGTTCAATTCAAATGTTTCGCCTTTTGTGTTGTTTACATCTACTATTCCTTCATACAAGTAAATAGTTGTGATGTTTGCAGCTGCATCATGCTCTACAATGAACTCAGTACCTCTGACAGAAGTTACAGCACATGGAGTTCGGACTTCAAATCTTTTTCCGTATTTTTTAACCCAGGCCTTTAACCTGCCAATCATCAAATTTAGGCGATAATGAGAAGAATCTTCTTGATAAGTAAATACACTGTTTGGGCCAACTGACACAATGTTTCCATCTGGCAACTGTATTGTGAAACTGCTTTTCGGGCCTGTTTTTATTATGTCTCCATCCTTAAGAATTGTGCCCACAGAAAGCTCCTTCCATGTTCCGTCTGCTTGTTTTATTGAAACCTTTCCTTTACCCTTGGAAACGCTTGATTTATCTTGATCATTAACTTGCAGTTCTTCCAATAGCTTCTGTTCAGCCAGCTTTTTTTCCTGCTCAGTACATTTAATGTAATTGTCCTGCTGCTCCTGCAATCTGTTTTTGCAGATATCAGCACAGCCTTCCTGCACGACCATACCTTCCCCACATCTTGCTATAGTACACTGCTTATGTTCTAAAATATCAGGCTCCTGGCACTCAGCGTAACAGCTGCTCATAAGAATGATAAAAATCAACCCGTATATTATCAAATTGTATGTTTTCATTTCTCAACACCTCAAATCTTAACTACCTACAGGATTTATTGGCCACATCTACATTCACAGATCTTATAAAGTTTATAATCGCCTTCTGGTGCCATCTGTAAAAAGGCAGTGTCACTAGGACATTCGCATGAAGCATATACATATACCGCATTGACAGTGGGCCGTATTTCGCCGTCTCCTGACACTGTGCAACAGGGCTTACCCATCTCAGCTGATGTCTTAGGGCATTTTTCTGGAGAAATGGTTTTTGAATCTCTAAAGTCGGCGTTTGAATTATCAGGATTGAAAACACCTTCCCAATTAAGATAATTATCTGATGCTGGATTTAGGAAACCACTAAGATTTATTTTTCCTGTGAAGTTTAAGGCTACCAAGCCTGCGATTATCACAAGAATCACCAAAGGAAGCACTGGGCCTTTGAGAAAGCTCGGTTTTGGTTTTACTGTTTGTGAGGGTTGTGATGCTCCTGGATTTTTTGTGTTTACCATATTTAACCTCTTTTTATATTATACTTAATTTGCAACTTTAAATATTTTATTGAAATAGGCAAGATAGATGTATTAATAAATCTTTCTAAGTCCAAAGCCATTGATGATTTCTTTTTAATGGACTCCGTCCTTTAAGACTCCGCAACTCAAACTTTTCGGACGCAATCCAACCCAGCATTGTATGGTCGGAGAAACTAACAGGGACCGATGTTAAATTCAATTCAGAAAAAATTTTTAATAGAAAAAAAGTGTTTTGTGATTCAATTTACAAATAAAGATTTACTCTTTACTAACATTGACCGCTTTTGGACCTCTGTCCCCTTGCTCCACTTTAAATTCAACAGGATCGTTTTCATTCAAAGAAGTGCCTTCTTTTAG
>Ga0180009_10007136_pt1 | contig 11511 bp, 7 predicted proteins | sample OS_PC_MetaG_FD_123537 | JGI IMG/M metagenome (GOLD analysis project Ga0180009, IMG submission 123537) | Groundwater microbial communities from the Aspo Hard Rock Laboratory (HRL) deep subsurface site, Sweden - OS_PC_MetaG | ecosystem: Environmental > Aquatic > Deep subsurface > Groundwater...
CTGGGCCGATGCTGGATGCTGGATGCTCGATGCTTGATAAACTGCATGCCATCAGGAGTGGAATCCATAAACATCCGGTATCCAGAAACCAGTATCAAGGATCAGCCAATGACCGCAAGGTGTCTCGTCGAGACAGCATCGATTTAGTGTCATATCTAATGCAACAATAGGGTTAATTTTACCAATATAATCCAAATATAAGCCGACTCTAATCCAATTTCTTATAAAGTATAAATTAATATATTAAATTTTATTTTATATAGAATTAATATTAATTTTACATAATTAACATATAAATTAATATATGTCAAGTTCATTTTTTGTCTTATTGTACTTATTTCTGCCTTGTCAGACTAAGTCCTTCGATTCATAAGTTCGATGATGAACTTATTTACTCAGGACTTAGTGCTGAGTGAGCAATATTTCTGATTTCATTTGGCAAAATACGTCATCGTATTTGCGAATCGAAGCACTAAGGATAAGCCGATGATTCCAGGTGGGTTTGATTTTTTTCCAAAAAGAGGTGTGATGGGAGTGGAGAATGATAAACCCGTGTTCCCCTGTCCACCTGGGGTGGACAGGGAATCTTTAAAAAATACTACTTACCGAAAAACTTCTCAATTATTCCACACGAGTATTTGGCGTAAAGAAATACCTCTTGCAGTTAAGGACGCTTCTTCGGTTTATTAATGATCGATGGCTCCACCATGGAAGAGTAGATAAAGCCATAGGCGTCCTTTACATCGCCGTATTTTGCCTTAAGTTGGTCAAGTAGACCGGCGTCCAGGGCCCTCATGGGACATGCCTCAACACAGATGGGTTTCTTGTCCTCAGGCCATCTATCCAGACAGAGGTCGCACTTCTGCATCTTGGCCTTTTCCTCATGGGCAAACTGAGGTGCGCCATAGGGACACACATCCTTGCATAGGTGACCGGCGCAATTAAGGCATCTCTCTGCCTCCTTTATGGCTGCCTCGGCATCAAATCCCAGAGAGACTTCCTTAAAATTTGAGATCCTCTCTGAGACCGGGAGCGTGGGTACGGGTTGACGCGGCTGCTTTTCAGTTCCCTCAGGTATCTCCACCTTAATATCAGCTTCATCAACGCTCTTTTCCGGTCTTACCCTAAGTACGTCTCCCTGGAGATAACGGTTTATATGGAGTGCTGCTTTCTGTCCACTGGCGATGGCATCAACAATGCTGATTGCCCCGCTGAAACAGTCCCCTGCAGAAAAGATTCCACGTCGTCCTGTCATCATCGTCTCAGGGTCAACGACGATGGTTCCCCTTGGGCTGGTCGTTATTGCCCCTTCGGTAGGCAGACCCGTGAGATCCGGTGTTTGCCCGATTGCAAAGATGACCATATCTGCGGCGATAGTAAGCTCGCTACCCTTGACTATATCAAACTGAGGCTGCCCATCCTGGTCAAACTCAAGCCCCCTCACCTCCACGCACTCCGCACGGGAGATCCTGCCGGCATCCTCAAGGATACGAGTCAACGTGAGGGAGGTATGGAGTTGGATCCCTTCCTCCTCAGCCTGCTCGATCTCGCTGATTTCGGCCGTCATCTCTTCTTTATTTTCAAGGCAGGCCACATGGACTTTTTTTGCCCCCAGGCGTAATGCCGAGCGGGCACAATCCATAGCCACATTACCGCCGCCCACCACCAGGACTTTCTCACCCACATCAAACCCGTTCCCCGTGTTGACATCCCTCATGAACGTTGTTCCTTCCACCGTGCCTTTAAGATCAGCGCCGGGTATGTTGGGTTTCTGTCCTTTGTGAGCACCCAGGGCGAGTAGAATGGCCCCGTAACCCTGATTGAAAAGATTATCGAGGCCCTGTCCCAGATCCACGGGTGTATTGGTCTTAATCTCTACACCCAGCGCCTCGATGTAATCCATGTCCCTCTTCAACACCTCCCTGGGAAGACGATGCTCAGGCACGCCAACAGACAACATGCCTCCGGCTATTGGCAACGATTCAAAGACCGTTACACCGTAGCCGGTCCTGATGAGATCATATGCTGCTGCCAGACCGGCAGGACCGGATCCTACGACAGCCACCTTATCCTCCTGTGTCTGTGGAAGACGCTCTGGAAGCTCCTGGGGGACGTAGTCTGTCACAAAGCCTTTCAGGGCCATAATGGCCACCGGCTCTTCCACTTCCTTACGACGGCACGCTGTTTCGCATGGATGAAGACAGACCCGGCCGCACACGGAAGGCAAAGGCATTCGTTGCCTGATTAGATCCAGTGCCTCTTTATGTTTACCCTTGGCTATCAGTGCTATATAACCGGGGATGTATAGGCGGGCAGGACAGGCCGCCTGACAGGGGGCCTCCCCTTCACCATAGAGGTAATCAGGGCCCATCTTTGATTCAGAAATGATACCGCAGGTTTTCTCTTCACGGCATTTATCACGGTCAACCGTGACAATGCCATCCTCTTCACGCTTGGTTATGGCTTCATTGGGACACACAAATGCACATACCGGCTCAGTGCAGTGGTAGCAGGGTGAAGCTACGTGGCTGACAAAGAGCTTTGGGAATCTACCATCTTCCCGATAAAGAATCCTCATCCAGTTTGCCGGCCCCGCGGGTGTATCATGCCAATCCTTGCAGGCTACCGAACAGGTGAAACATCCGGTACACCGCGCTTGGTCAAAATAGAAACCTGTTTGCATGGTCTTTTCTCCTTCATGGTTTGGTTATCTGAACGAGGGCGGTTTTCAGTGCTGCGGCTCCCCCCGGTGAATAGGCATCATTCGTCAAGACATTCACGCAGCCTCCACGGTCAATGCCCTCTTCATCCGGTTTGTACCAGGCACCCTCATAGATGGAAACCACACACGGTGTGATTCGTTTGGTCACCCAGGCTTTAATGGCCAACTTGCCTCTGTCATTGAAAACATAGACCTCATCGCCGTCCCTGATTCCTCTCGGCTCGGCATCAACCGGATTGATCCAGACCACATTTGGCTCCGCCTCCTCCAGCCAATCCACATTCTGCAGGGTGGAATGTGCCCTCACCCTGGGGTGTGGAGAGAGGAGCTGGAGGGGATATTTCTCTATTAGTGGATCGTCTCTGTTTTCCCAGGTTGGGATATACTTGGGTATGGGCGGACACAAAGGATTGTTGAGATCTGCCGCCCGCTGTGAAAAGATCTCAATTTTCCCGGAAGGGGTGTTAAAGGGATTATTTTCCGGGTCCTCAATCTGTTTCCTGAAAGCGATATAGGGTTCATCCGTTTTGATCCTATATATGCCTTCACGTTTGAACTCATCATAGTCCTTGATATAATGGGCATACTCAGGGTTCTTGTCCACGAATATCCTGAGCCACTGATCCTCGGTATAGTTATCAAAATCCTCAAAGCCCAGTTTTTCCGCCAGCAGGTTCCCGATCTCCCAATCCGTCTTGCACTCTCCCATACGTTCGATGGCTTGGTTCATAAACGTAAAGTAAGGGCCGGAAGGCCATGGACGGGTCAGGTCGTTCTTTTCCGCAAAACTGGCTACAGGCAGCACAATATCCGCATATCTGGCCGTGGGTGTCAAAAACAGATCCTGTGACACGATAAACTCAAGGCTCTTCAATGCCCGATCGCCCTTGTTGATGTTACCCCGCTGGGTCATAATATTGCCGCCGGCGAACCAGGCCATCTTGATGTCAACCGGATATCCTCCCTCAGTTCCTTTCAGAAAGGCGTCAAACACCTTATTAACATGAATTCGACGCACCAGCCGGAGATTGAGGTCCAGAGTACCCCGTATGGATGGACCGCCGGCTTCAACAGGATTCTTGATCCCCGGTATTCCGGCGGACCGAAACATGTGTCCAAAGGGAATACCCATGAGCCCGCCACAAGCACTTCCTCCGGGCTTGCCGATGTTCCCTGTCATGGCTGTCAGGGTGATAGCACAACGATTATACTGCTCTCCCATGGCTGATCGCGCAGGTCCCTGGCAATCCATCAAACAGGCCGGTTTCGTGGTTGCGTATTCCCTGGCTAGTCTTTCGATAGTCTGGGCAGGAACGCTGGTTATCTCCTCAGCCCAGGACGGGGTTTTTTCAATGCCATCTTCGATCCCCAGAACGTAATCCTTGAATTTATCAAACCCGATGGTATATTTATCTAAAAATGCCTGATCATGAAGATTCTCTTTGATGATCACATAGGCCATACTCACCATCATCGCCGTATCCGTCCCGGGTATGATGGGTATCCATTCGTCTGCGTAGGTTGCCCCGGAATGGGTGAGTCTGGGATCGATGGAGACGATTCTGATGCCGGCTTCCTTCGCCTTCATGATGCTGTAAACGCAATCCGTACCCGAGATCATCCTGACAGGATCCCAGCCCCACATGATGATGAGGCGGGAATTCACAAGATCATCACGACTGTGCCCCACCATAACGTCCCCATAGGAGGTCATTACCGCCCAAACCGGGCCTTCAGATGAGATATTTCCGTATTCGGTGGTATAACCGCCGAACATGGAAAGGGCTCTTGCCAGGGGTCCTATGGTATGCAAGGCCCCCAGATGGCCACCACCGCTAAAGAAAATGCTTCTGTTTCCGTACGTCTCCTTGATACGCTTCAACTCCAGGACAATGGTGTCCATGGCTTCATCCCATGTAGTCCGTTTGAATTTACCTTCACCCCTTTCTCCAACCCTTTTCAAGGGGTATTTGAGACGGTCGGGATGATAGATCCAGTGTCGATAGGCTCGGCCCCGCAGGCAGGCCCTCAACTGTTTTTCGGGATCTTCGAAATCATCGCCTTCAATCCTTGTGATGACACCATCTTTGACATGCATTCTGAGCGGGCAACGACCACCACAGTCAATGGCAGAGGTACACCTCACAATCGTCTCACCACTCTGTAAATTTTTTTCGTCCGCACTCATTTCGTCCTCCTTATCAATGGCTGTACCTTAAGGTTGGTGGTAACTTCCTTGAGGTTTCAATGCGACTCTCATTCCAAGACTATTCCGCATCTCCCCAATAGCATGCGTACAGCTAAATCATATTCACTCTATTGATCGGAATTTTTCTTGTCAAGCTGTTTTTGGCTCAGATGAATTTAAAATAAGATTTGACAAAAGTTATTAAAAAATTGTAGTTTTTTCTATGAGTTCCTTAAACCGGACAACAATAATCGTCTCATTACAAAAGGAGCAGGGCTTAAGGCGCAAGGTTTAAGGCAAACCATCTCTTCCTTATGCCATATGCCTTACTACTTATGCCTGCTTTTATTTTCCCCGAGCCCAAACTGAATCGTGCACATTTTAAATGCGTTAAATTGTTACTCATCAAGAAGGCGAGGTTAAGGCTTTGGATTTGATCAATTCCCAGTTGAAAATGATGATAGCAACCGCCCGACGGATTGCCCGTGAAAAGATCGAGCCCCTTGTACCCGAAATAGATCCCACTGGTGAATTCCCATGGGAGATGTACGGGATCCTAAAAGACAATGGGTTTATCAACCTGACAATTCCAGAGGATTATGGGGGCCTGGGGTTGGATTTTTGGGAGGCGGGCATGATTGCCGAGGAGATTGCCCAAGTGGATGTGGTTCCAGCACATATCATCTGTCACCAATCGATGGTACTTCTCCCAATAGTCGATGCAGGAACGGCTGAGCAGAGGGATTACTTCCTCAGGAAGGCTGCAGAGGAAAGTCTGCTCGCTGCCTTTGCTCTAACCGAGCCAAATGCAGGTTCTGACGCTGGAGGAGTCACAACCAGCGCCCTACGAAAAGGAGATCGTTACATATTAAACGGAACCAAACAGTTTGTGACCCTGGGTTCCGTTGCTGAGATTATCTGTCTCTTTGCCACAACAAAGCCAGGAAAACGCCATGAAGGAATCACGGCCTTTCTTCTGGAAAAGGGGACACCTGGGCTGTCCATTGGCAAACATGAGGACAAGATGGGCGTGAGAGGGCTTGATACGACGGCGCTGATTTTGGATGACGCTGAAGTCCCCATGAACAACCGGCTTGGAGCGGAGGGAGAAGGGTTTAAAGTGGCCATGCGAGCGTTGAACATGGGCCGCCTTGGTGTGGGCTTCATGTGTGTGGGGCTCGCCCAAGGATCACTGGACTATGCCCTGAGCTATGCCAGAGAACGTCACCAATTCGGAAAGTCTATCGCCGAGTTTCAGGCAGTTCAATTCATATTGTCGGATATGGCCACCGAGATCGAGGCGGCACGCTCCCTTGTCTACGAATGCTCGAGATTGGTAAAGAACCGAAATCCAGATGATCGGGAAATAAGGAAGCGATGCTCCATGGTTAAATATTTCTGCTCGGACATGGCCATGAAAGTCACAACAGACGGCCTTCAGGTACTGGGTGGATATGGATACATGAAGGATTACCCCCAGGAGAAGCGGATGAGGGACGCCAAGGTCTATCAAATCCTCGAGGGAACCAATCAGATTCAGAGAATTGTGGTGGCCCGAGAGTTAATCAAGGACGGGGAAAAACGACATTCTTTATAAAAAAGAACTTAGTTGGCTTCGCTCATCCCGCTTCCAGCGGGAGAATGTTGGAATACTGGAATTATGGAATAATGGCCCGCCCTGGTTCGACTTAATTGGTTTAGAATATTTTGGCCGTATTTTCAAATTTATCCAATGTAAAACGAAAACGATGAGTAAACGAGCTAGGCCAGGGGTTATGGGGAAATGGGTTAGTGGTTTATTGGCAAAATTTCCTTAACACGAAAATTATAAATGTTCATAAATGATAAACTTCCTTTTGAAATCAATATTCCAATATTCCAACATTCCATTATTCCATGTGCAAGGCGGAAACTCAGACCTCGAAAAAATCCCTTTATTCTCAATGAGTTGCAGAAATACCGAGACGGTTAATCAGTTCCCGGACGTTGATCATGGAATTTGGTTTTTCAAGGTGAGGTATTACCCATGAAAAAACAGACATATGAAAAAATGAAATCCATGTTCCATCTTATCCAGCATGATTGGCAGGATATCGGCCCGCTCGAGCTTGTAATATATCAACTGGCTAGAGGAAACACCTTTAATATGCGGGTGATGGGCCTTGAAGGATTAAAGCGCTTCAGGAAAGATAATCCTGATTGTTCCATTACCTTTAAACCGAACCACCTCAGTGAGGCAGACTTCATATTGCTGTCTATTCTGTTCAGGGAAAACAACATGAAAGTACCTGTTGAGGGCGGATCAAATCTGTTTATTGAGGATATTGATATTTTCAGAGATCTGCTGCCGAAGTTTATTAATGAAAAATTTAAAAGCTTCATTACGAACCATCGGATGAGTGTTGCCCAATTTCTTACCAGCCGTGGCGCATTTAAGCTTTTCAGGGAGCCCATGAGCATCAAACAGGAGGACGGAAGCGAAATAAACGTCGGTCGCAAGGCCATCATTTCACTGACCCAAGCCTATCGATATCACCTGGTGCAAGAAAAGGAGATGTATGTCACGTTTCCGGGGTACTCATCAATAAAATTGGGTTTGCTGGAAAAGCTTAAAAAAGACGGAACCAAGACCGGTAGAAGCTACACCGGAAAAATTGACGGGTTTCACCACCTTCCCTTTCAGATGGACATCGAAGCTTCTCTCTATACTAAGGTTGATCTCTACATTGTCGCTGTGAACATTGCTTACGAGAGGGTTCTGGAAGATGAACATTTCAGAGAATTAACCCAACTATACGAATCCGGTGCCAGCAAACGCGATATCTATATAAAAGATATGGGCCATATCATGAAAGAGTTTTACAGGGACGGAAAAAAGAGTAATCTTTCAATAAAGTTCGGAGAACCTCGCAAAATAGAAACTGAGGACTTAAAGGGTCCCTTTGTCAACCGAAAAATAAAAAGTGCCGCCCATAAGTACGCCGAAGATTCATTTAACAACATGCTTTCCATACAACCCATTTTCCCTCCAAATATTTACTTCACAGCGTTTAACGAGAATTTCCGCAGTCAACCCGTCGGCATAACGAGGGAAAGGATCAATGACATCCGAGATTATTTAAGAACACTTGTATGGGGAAAGGCCAAAAAACAGGTCGATCTCCACTATGTCACGGGATACAATAACCAAATGATGTCGGTCGATGAAATCATTAATCGGACGTTTCGGATTTTCAGTTTACCGAACAGACGTATTACGGATATGGACGGGGATATGTTTGTTGTCCATAATAAAGACGTCGCGAAACAGTACCGCAATCATACCAGCCATTTTTTCGAGGATTTTGATAACCTCTGAACCCTGAACCCGTGAACGGTTACCAGTTTTTAATAGGGCACCCATGAGACTCTACGAATATGAAGCCGCTGATATCTTCGAGCGTTACGGAATACCTACCCCCGAAAGGGAAATAGCATCAAGCCCGGAAGAAGCTCAAAAGATCTCTGAAAAACTGGGTTTTCCCGTTGTACTGAAAGCACAGGTTCTGGTTGGGGGACGAGGGCTGGCTGGCGGCATAAGAGTCGCTCAAAATCCTCAAGAGACATATACCCTTTCAACCCAACTGTTGGGATCTGAAATTAAGGGGCTCCCTGTCCGATCCCTCCTTGTGGTTAAAAAGATGGATATTGAAAAGGAAATGTATTTCGGAATCACGGTAGACGGATACGAGGGGAAACCTCTGGTGTTAGTGAGCACTGAGGGGGGAATGAATATCGAGGAGGTGGCTACTCGTTTTCCGGAAAAAATGGCCCGTTTACATGTGGACATAGAGCGTGGGTTTTTCCCCTATGAGGCACGAGGCATTCTCGGACAGTCAGGTTTTTCTTCAAAGGAACTGGTATCCTTGTCCGATGTTTTAGTGAAGCTCTACAGAGTTTTTGTAGACTGTAACGCCCTCATCGTTGAGATCAACCCCCTGGCGGTTTTGACCGACGGTGGTTTTATGGCCCTTGATGCAGTCCTGGAAGTAGATGATTCGGCACTTTTCCGTCTTGGCGATCTGGTTCCCACTGACCTTGAAAGGGTTGAAAACCCCATAGAGCGTATGGGCCGTGAGATCGGCGTAACTTACGTGGATATGGATGGCGATATAGGGATTATCTCATCAGGTGCAGGGTTGGGCATGGCCACCATGGACATCATAGCTCAGAGGTTACGGCCTGCAAATTTCCTTGAAACAGGGGGAGGGATGACCGAAGATCTCATGTATCGCGTCATGGAGCTCATGATGAGAAAAGAGGGGCTTCGAGCCATTTTTATTAATATTTACGGCGGAATCAACCCCATCCATTTAGGAGCGCAAGGCATTGTGCGCTATATTCATGAACACGAGGTTAAGATACCTGTAGTGGCTAAGGCACTTGGGAACCGTCAGGAGGAGACTTGGGACATTTTGCGAACAGGTGGTGTGCATGTTGTCACAGAGCCGGCCACGGAGAAGGCGGTAGAGCGTTTGATGGAGCTGTTGGAAGTTGAATAATACCCCAATTGAGCGAAAAATGCTCAATTGGTAGTTATTCGTTAACGGTTAATGGTTATTGGTAGGGATGTAAACCATGATTCCATATCTCTTAAATAATTACGGTAACCGTTCAGAGGGCGAATATTATACCTCCAATGAGTTGATTGATATCTGACCCCAGAGGATACAAAGGCGAGTTATTTTTTCCTGATTACACATAAATCAACATTATCCTGGTGTAGTACCCATGCGAATAATAATTTTACACATTCATGAGTAAGTCTTTTTGCTTTCCGGCCTCTCAACGGAAAGCAAAAAAAAGAATAAAACTCAGCGCCCTCTGCGTCTCTGCGGTGAACTATTAGTAATTATGATATCATTTCGATTATCATTTTTCCAAAACGAATAACCAATAACAGATAACAACCAATCGAGTTTTGACTCGATTAGGGCTGGTCATAGAACAACAGACCTATCCGCGGAGTGAGCTGAATGAGCATTCTTCTTAATAAACAGACCCGGGTTCTCGTCCAGGGAATCACAGGCAGCGCCGGAAGCGTGCAGACGCGCTGGATGATAGAGTATGGAACCAACGTTGTTGCAGGTGTCACCCCTGGCAAAGGCGGCTCCACGGTGGAAGGCGTACCGGTATTCGACAGTGTCCATGAAGCTGTTCAGGTAACCGGGGCTGAAGCATCGGTTTTTTTTGTACCGCCACCTTTTGTTATGGACGCTTTTTTCGAAACTGTCGCCGCAGGAATAAAGCTGATTGTCGTGGTTCCGGAACACATACCCGTCCATGATGTTATGGCCATGCGACGTCATGCACAAAGGAATAATGTAATCGCTTTGGGACCCACCACGCCCGGCATACTTACGCCTGGGGAGGCTAAAGTCGGCATCATGCCTGCCTCTCTTTTTTCTCCGGGACGCGTCGGTGTTATCTCCCGCAGCGGAACCTTGGCCCATGAGACAGGTGCCATTCTGCGTGAGGCTAACATTGGCCAGAGCACCGTGGTGGGCTTAGGCGCTGATCCGGTGGTTTTGACAAACCTGGAAGAAATTCTGATCCTCTTTGAAAAGGATGAGGATACGGATGCTGTTGTCATTATCGGAGAGGTTGGCGGTATCCAGGAAGAAAAAGCCGCCCAGTTAATATCCCGAGGCTTTACCAAACCGGTGGCGGCTTATATCGCCGGACAATTCGCACCTGAGGGTAAAAGAATGGGGCATGCCGGTGCAATTGCTCGGGGTTCAAAAGGAACCGCCCAGAGTAAATGTGAAGCGTTGAAAGCCGCCGGAGTAGAGATTCTCGAAACACCCATAAAAATGTTGGACTGGGCTCGTAAGCATTCATTATAAGTTGAAAAAGTCCGCAGATCTCCATCCAAGATTAGTCAACTACCACCCCTAAAAAGGGTGGCTTGAAATTTGACCCTGAAAGGGTCTTTCTCTCAATACTGTTCACCGCTGAGCCGCTGAGAGCGCTAAGTATTTTGTTCATAGTATTTTCCCCTGAGAGGGGTGAAAATACTATGAATCAAGCCCTTCGGAAAAACAGCAAATACCTTTATCAGAATTCCCCTCTCAGGAATTCTGATAAAATTTATTTCTCTGCGTTCTTGGCGACTCTGCGGTGAAATCGTTTTTGGACAAGAGTGTAGACGCGACCCCGTTTTTTTCATTCTAACGCCTGCAAGCCAGACGATCGACGTCTCCTCCCAAGCTTCTTCTATTCTTCGGATCCAATGGGGTCTTTGTATCATGTATCATGCAACTATACTTAGCAAATTTTCAGGATATATGTCAAGTAAAGTTTCATCAAAGCAGGTCTTGCTCACACCCTAACTCCTTTTCTTTCGGGCTATCTCTTTGATCGTCTCAATGGGTCAAAAAGATACTCAAGCCCGTTCACCTTTACTTCATACAAGATGTTCAGCATCCGGCCCAGTTCCCCTTCCGGAAAACCTTTTTTCGCAAACCATAGGACATAGTGCTCGGGAAGATCTATGAGCAGACGCCCCTTATATCTCCCAAAGGGCATTCGTGTCTTTGTAATCTGCAATAACACTCCGGGA
>Ga0180009_10007137_pt1 | contig 11511 bp, 12 predicted proteins | sample OS_PC_MetaG_FD_123537 | JGI IMG/M metagenome (GOLD analysis project Ga0180009, IMG submission 123537) | Groundwater microbial communities from the Aspo Hard Rock Laboratory (HRL) deep subsurface site, Sweden - OS_PC_MetaG | ecosystem: Environmental > Aquatic > Deep subsurface > Groundwater...
AAGCTCTACGGCCCCAAGGGCGTTGGTGCCCTTTATTTAAGAAAAGGCATAAAGCTTGAGCCGCTTTTCCATGGCGGCGGGCACGAGCGTAAAAAACGCTCGGGCACAGAAAACGTGCCTGGAATCGTCGGGTTTGGGCGTGCATGCGAGATTGCAAAAAGCGAGATGGCTGGCGAGGCCAAGCATCTCACAACGCTCCGGGACCGCCTCATTAAAGAAACATTGAAAATTGAAAACTCGTGGCTAAACGGCGACGCAAAAAAGCGACTCCCCGGAAATGCAAACTTCGGATTCAAGTTCATCGAGGGGGAGTCAATAATCCTTGAGCTTGACTGGGGCGGCATTTCCGCAAACACTGGAAGCGCCTGCTCAACATCGAGCCTCAAGCCAAGCCACGTGCTCGTGTCAATAGGCCTCGCTACTGAATACACGCACGGCTCGCTCCGGATTACGCTTGGGCGTCAAAACACAAAAGAAGAAATAGACTATGTTATAAAGACTCTGCCGAAGGTAATCGAGAGGCTAAGGGAGATGTCCCCTTTCAAAAAAGATTTCGGAGAGTACGAAAAGGCTTTAGGTAGGAAGCATTAATAGGAGGAGATACATGTACAGCGACCAACTGATGGAACACTTCAGAAACCCCAAGAACATGGGCAAGATGGAAAACCCTGACGGTGTGGGCAAGGTTGGAAATCCTGTTTGCGGCGATGTTATGTATTTATACATAAAGGTAAAGGACAACCGCGTTGCAGACATCAGGTGGGAAACCTTTGGATGCGCAGCGGCAATAGGCACATCGAGCATAATAACCGAGCTTGCAAAGGGAAAGACCCTCGAAGAGGCAGAAAAGATTACCAAGCAGGATGTCGCGGACGCGCTTGGAGGCCTGCCGCCAATAAAGATGCACTGCAGCGTGCTTTCCACGGACGCCCTCAAAGAGGCAATAGCTGACTACCGCAGCAAGGGGAAGGCACCAAAGAAAAAAGCAGCAAAAAAGACAGCCAAGAAAAAAGGAAAGAAATGAAAAAAGCAGTAGTGCTTCTGAGCGGGGGGCTTGACTCTACCACGCTTTTGTACTGGGCAGTGAATGAAGGATACACACCGTATGTCCTGAGCTTTGACTACGGCCAGCGCCACAAAAAAGAGCTAATTTTTGCAAAAAAGACCTGCGATAAGCTGAATGTAGAGCATAAAATCATCGATATAACATCCATACACGAACTTTTGTCTGGTTCAGCCCTTACTGATGAAAGCGTTAGTATTCCTGAAGAGCATTATTCCCACAAGTCACAAAAAGTGACCGTCGTTCCTAATCGGAATGCCATCATGCTCAACATTGCCATCGGATATGCCGTAAGCATGGGCGCTGACAGGGTGTTTTACGCCGCGCACTACAATGACAGGGAAATTTACCCTGACTGCCGCGCGGAATTCATAAACAGCCAGAACGAGACTGCAAAGCTCGCAAATGATGATGAAGAGCTTGAGATAATCGCGCCCTTTGTGGGCAAGACTAAGGCAGACATTGTAAAGATTGCAGGCGGGCTTGGCGTCCCCTTTGGGGACACGTGGTCATGCTACAAAGGCAAGGCAAAGGCGTGCGGGGTATGCGGTACGTGCAGGGAGCGTATTGAGGCGTTTGGGCTTGCAGGGCAAAAGGATGCTATAGAATACAAGTGATAAAAAAAATTAGACCGGGTCGATGACCTCTAATCCCAAACCCTTGAAACCCTTGTCATGGGTCATGATTCTCTTCACACCGAAATCTTGCATCATTGCAAGTATCGTGGCGTCTCGCCCTCCAATCCTGCCCCTATATCTTTCAGAAAGCATGTCCAGGCTTTCGTTTAGCATCGCAAAATCAAAGTCGGCCACCCGCAGCGTTGAAAGTCTAAGCAGCTTCTTTATCATGCCCCCAAGCTCGCCCCTCGGCAGCCTGGAAACCTTGAAAAGATAATGGGAAACCTCCATCCAGATTATGGTGCTCGTCAATATCTCTTCGGATAGAATTACCCTCTCCAATTCGCTCTTGACCTTCTCATGTTCTTCTGTAGTGGGGTCTAAATAGTATATCCAGATGTTGCTGTCAACGGCAATCATGCTGATCCCCAGATTTCCTTGACTTTTAGCGGGTCTTCCTTCTTTGTCTTGGACGCCTTGATTGCCTTCTGGAGCCCTCTGGCCCCCTCAATGAACTCCTCCGGCTCTATAGGCCTTGTTATGACCATCTCGTCATCTTTTTGCTCCACTATCACTTCCTGCTCGGGCTTTATGCCCATAAGGTTCCGAATTTCAGAGGGTATCGTTATCCTGCCCCTGTGATCAACTTTTGTTTTTATACCCATCTATACCACATATACCCACTAGATGGGTAACATGTATAAGATTTACTGCACCCCAAAATTTATAGAGCGGTGCCGCCGAATACAAAATCGAGTTGGAAAAATGAAGGCGTGGAAGAAAGGGGCGATATTAGGTTTTTTTTGGGCAATTTCAGGATACATTCTTGCATTTAGTGAGTTCGAACCACTTTTTTATAATCGTCACGGGGTTTATATTGGGGGTTTATTGTTTATTCCTACCTTAATTGCATTTATGCTTGGATTTCGTTCATATATGTTTTTCTTCGCTTTTCCAACAATCGGTATTGTTATAGGTGCTATACTTGGCTATCTCTATGGAAGGTGGAAAGAAAAATGAAAGCACCAATTCGCGAGATATTCTGCTCTGTGCAGGGAGAAGGCCCCTACACGGGCGTCCGGCAGGCCTTCGTGCGGTTTGCTGGCTGCAACCTCGATTGTGTTTACTGCGACACGCCGGTTGATAGAACAGAGCAATGCAAGGTGGAGCAGGGCTGCGGCACGCAGAACTTTAAAAAAATAGACAACCCCCTTAGAGGGGACGGTGTTTCAGAGATTGTCAGGAAATATGAGGGCCTCCACTCCGTGTCATTGACGGGAGGGGAGCCCTTACTTTACACAAACTTCATCCAGGGTTTTAGCCCCGGTGTTCCGCTTTATCTTGAATCCAACATGTCGCTTCCTGAGCGCGCAAAAGAGGTTGCGGACATGTTCAAATATGTCGCGGGGGATTTCAAGCTAAAGGCCGGGTTCAATCTTGATAATTATGATGAATATTTTGACGACATGGTCGAGTGCTTCAAGATTTTAAAAAACACTGATGAGCGGGACTGTTTCTGCAAGATTGTCGTTTTAGACGGCTTCGACATGCAGAACTTGCTTGAAGGCGTAAACAAAATAAAGGATTACATCTCAATGATAGTACTGCAGCCTGTCACGCCTGTTGATGGAAGGGACGTGCGGCCGCCAACGGTTGAGAAAATGATGGAAATTCAAAAAACGCTTCAGGACATTAAGGAAACAAGGATTATGCCCCAGAGCCACATCATGTGGGGTGCCTTATGAAAATCGGTATAAGGGCCCATATTGACAGCGCCCACTGCATCCCGCACCACCAGACCTGCAACGAGATGCACGGCCACACCTACACTGTTGAGCTTACGCTTGAGGGCGAGAAGGGCAAGGGCGACATGGTAATGGATTTCATGGAGCTCAAAAAGATACTGGGCGAAGTGCTCGAAGGCTACGACCACAAGACCCTAAACGACATCATCGATATACCGACCTGCGAAAATCTGACAGAGAACATCAGAGAGAAGCTTGAAAAGAAAATCGACATGCCGTTTACGCTGAGGGTGTGGGAAGGGAAGAACAAGTGGGTTGAGATGTAAGGGCTTTCTATCGAAACGTTCCTATCTATTATAGAGCTTAGTTCCATCAATCGTAACGCTCTTCAAAATCTTCCGCAGTTTTGCCATTTCCGCCCCTTCGTGGGCCCGCGGGTTTACAAAGCACACGAGAGTGAGGCCTTCGGCCTTCATGTAGGCAAGCGTCTTTTTTACAAATGTGAAAGCCGCGTCAAAGCCCCCTGTGATTATGAGGTTTGAGACGGGCTCGAAAATCAAAACACTGCCTGCCGGCATTCCCTCGAGGACCTCCTTGAACTTGTCTGGCACTTCCGGCACGTCAACGATTTTGATGCCCAGGTCTGCATACTCTTCTGCACGCTCTGGAATTGATACAAGGTATATGTCTATGTCATTGCTTTTGTACTCCGTTACCATCCTTGAGACGAGCGGGCGTACGTCATCGACATTGTAATATTCAAAGAGTGCTGATTCGCTTAGTGTGTCCCGCAGGCTTGCTTCTTTTGGTCCTTCTTCTTTGATTGTTTCAGGTTTTTCTTCGGGCTTCTCTGGTTCTGTTTTTTCTTCTTTTTCCACTGGCGTTTCTTCTTCTTTGACGGGTTCCTCTTGTGCCTTTAGGCTCCCCTTCTCAAGCATGACCGATATCACGTTCTCCACCTCGAGGTTGATTTCACGCTTCCAGTCGTTGTAGCCCGGCGCCACGACACTGATATCGCAAACGCCGACGTCAAGCTCGTCGAAATATGCAACACCCAGGTTGTCTGCGTTTTTTCTAAGTTCTGGCCCTTCTGGCCCGGGGAGTTTTACCCTGACCCTTGCGCTTGGCACAGGGGTTGTCTTGATTTTGTCGGTTACTACGATGGAGAGGTCCGTAAACGGGCGCTTGAGCACGAACACCTCTCCTGAGTCCATGCTGATGTAACGCTCGTACTTTGTGCCTTTGAATCCCTCGCACTCGAGTGCGATGTCGTATTGGCCCTCCGAGGTGCCAGTAAAGCTTGCCCTGCCCGATGGGTCTGTGTAGCCTGTGTACGTGTCTCCTGTCTCGATGTTGTTCAGCGTGATTTTGGCGTTTGAGACGGGCTCCGAACGCCTGTCGTTTACGACAGTTGTGAAACTGTAGCCAGACCCGGAGTCTTCCTCGGCGCCGTACTCCTGGAAATCTTCACCGCCTGCATCCTCGCCACCGGTGAGGATTTTCGGTTTTTTAATGTTCGGCAAACCGCGCGCCGAAATGCGCCGCCACCCCTTTGAAAGTCCGCCGTAAAGCGCTTCTCCGAATTTGAAAAAGTCGAATTTCTTCAATATTACCCATGCATACAAATAGAAGATGATAAAAGTGATGCCTGAAAAAAGCGCAAGAACGAATTCGTCGAAGTAAAAGCCGATTAAAATGAATCCTGTTAGCATAAACATCCTCTCTGCCCGCGTCTCGATGCCCTTGTCTCGTTTTTCGATTCTTTTTGCAACAAAATCCGCCGCCAAGACGCCAATAAGAAACAGGATGCCGATTGCGCCGTAAACGCCTTCACTCACACCTGTGAGCGCCGGGATGACTCCGTAAGGCTGCAACGCGGAGATGTAAAGTATCCCAAATACCAAAAGCACATCAGAGTGCCGCGCGAGCATGAGAGGGAAGGCGGGCTGTTTTTTTGTTCTTTCAAGCTCCCTTATGACCTCGTCCGCAAGGCCTGTCAAAAAGATTCCTGCGGCCATTGCCGCCGTATACAGTCCTGAGTTAAACGTAGCTTCGAATATCAGATAAAATGCGCCAATTGTTGCAAAAACCAAAAGGAACGAGAACGTAACGATGGCGTATATGGATACCTTTAGCTTTTTTAGCATAAACGCCGCCAAATATGCAAATGGCACCAAGAGTGTCCTTATTCCCATGTCTATCTCCGGAACTTTTATTTAAAAAGTGGTTAATGGTGGTTATATGTCTCTTTCGTCTGGTGGCAAAAGGATTCTGGCGATAGATGTTGGTGTAGGTACGCAGGATATTCTCGTTTATGAGGAAGGGCGTATCCCTGACAACAACATAAAGATGGTGCTCCCCTCGCAGACGCAGGTCCTGGCAAAAAAGGTGCGAGAAGGGAGCGGGGACATCTTCCTCTACGGCGAGACCATGGGCGGGGGGCCTTTTTCACGGGCAATCCTTGAGCGGATTGCAAAGGGGGACCGCGTGAGCGCGACGCCGAGGGCCGCGATGACTATAAGGGACGACCCGGAAGAAGTAAAAGAGGAGGGAATTGAGATTGTGCAGGCCTCATGCGACACGAACTGCCAGAGAATTGAGACGCAGGATGTTGACTTTAATTTAATAAAAGATGTCCTGAAAAACGTGGAAGAGGAGTTCGCCTTTGACGCAATTGGCATTGCCGTCCAGGACCACGGGCATGAAAAAGGAAAATCTGACAGGGTTTTTCGGTTCGAGAAGATCAAAGAGACGCTCAAGAGGGGTGCAACACTCGCTGACTTCATGTATGAGGAGCCGCCTGAGGTCTATGCCAGGATGAACGGCGCCCTGAGGACCATTCAAGAGGTTCATGCAGGCAGTGCGTGTGTGGTCGATACAAAAATCGCAGCGGTTGCTGGTGCCGTTTTTGATATAAAGGAGCGGCCGGTTCTTTGTGTTGACGTCGGGAACGGGCACACGATGGCCGCGATAGTTGGGAAGGGTGACGCCGTGCTTGGCCTTTTTGAGCACCACACCAATATCCTCGAAGCAGAAATGTTTGACAGACTTTTAGAGAAATTCATAAAAGGCGATCTTGCAAACGAGGAAATATTCGAGGGGGGCGGGCACGGGTGCTATGTGGGAGAAGGGGTAGACATAAATAGGATTCTCGTGACGGGACCAAAAAGGGCGCTCTTAAAAGATTCGAAGTTTAAAATCGAATATGCGAACCCCTTCGGCGATGTAATGATGGCAGGGCCTGCTGGAATTGTGAGTATGATTCTAAGGCATCGTTAGCTAGCCATCAACAGTCCCACACGAACTACATAACTGAATAATAAAAAAGTTGTGGGGATTGTTTGGGCTAATAAACAATTTCTTTATAGAGTAAGGCCAAAGAAACAAAAGAAACAAATTGTACTTCAATATGGGAAAATAATTTCAGTCCGTGAATTAACGGGGGAAGAAATAACTTAGTAATAATATTCTTCCTACTCTTTTTATATCCTCGTTTGACCTCGTCTTGCAAGCAATCTATATCAGGAGTGCTGGGAAACATGGCAAGAAAAAGTCCAAAGGTTATGTACCAAACAAAGTCTACTGAATAGAAATACGATGGATTAAAAATGTAGATTACTGCAACTAATAATAGCACTGCCCCCGTTGTAATCATTGGCCCTATTGTAATGAAAAAAGATTGGGTGAGGTTTTTCGGTCTTTCGTGTATTACAAATCCGTCTACCAAATCACCCCAAGGGGATACCCCACTCCAACTAAAAAATTCTGCTTTGATTACTCTAACTCCAGCAATATCGCAAAACACTTTATGGCCGAACTCATGTAGCATGGTCCCTCCTATGTAAGAAAAAGCAATAGTTGCAATTATCAGGAAATCCCCGAAGTCATTGAACAAAATCCCTATAGCATTTAAGAAGATAATAAAGAAGAAAAATAGCAACACAGGAGTAAATTTCGGTAGATGACTGAAAACCCGAAGCATTTTGTCATTGAACCCTTCTGGTCTTTCCGGTCTATACAATGATCTTAATTCCCTGCTCCTTATCTTATTAATTGGTTTCTTTTTGTTTCTGATAAAATCGATTATCAGGCCAATTGGTACTGGGGCATAATCGGTTACTTCAACACTTACGTTGACGGATTTCCTCTTGGGATTAAAAAAAGGCCGTCTACTGTGGCTGTGTCCGTGAATCATCCAGCCGTCCCAATCTTTTGGTTTATTTTGTGGCCAGTGGGTTAAAAATAATTTATGTCCTTTGTATTCTAACTCAAATTTATCCTGGAATTTTATTTTTTTCGAACGGTCGTGATTTCCTTTTATGGAGATAATTCTCCCATTCAATTTACTTAACCAGTATCCCATTCTTCCGAATGAAAGATCACCGAGAAAATAAACTGTATCATCTTTTTTGACTGTTCTATTCCATCTACTGATGAGTTTCTTATTCATCTCTTGTTTTGTCTTGAAAGGTCTCTTTTCGTAACCAATGATATTTTTATGGTCCAGATGCAAGTCAGAAATCAGGAATATTTCGCCTTTTTTATTTTGCATTAGGGAGTAGTCTTTAAAATGAGATAAAAAAGTTGTGGGGATTTAGGGCATTACAGAAATCCCTGACTCTGTGATATCAAAGCGGAATGAACCGATGACGTGTTTTGTGCCCCTCATCTTCCTTATTGCCACCCTTCTTTCCTGGGTATCTGTGTCAAGGTTTAATGTGAGCACGCCGTCAAACACGAACGCTTCAGGGGGGAACTCGTGTATTCCAATCTTGTTCGTCCTTGCGTCGTTTATTATAAGAGACGTAACGTTTGTTGCTGAAAGGGCAGTTGAAAGCCGCAGCATGCTGGTCCTGATTTGCGCGTCGTTCTGGGCATGCAGGTTCATTATTGAAAGCGAGTCGATAACAAGACGCTTTGCGCCTATCTCCTCTATCGCCTTCTGGAGCTCGTAGATCGTGTTGTTTATGTCAAGGCCGGCCTGAATTGAATGTTCACCCCTCAGCTCTGCCCCTGCTCTTGCAGAGGCGGCATCTATTATTATAACCTTTTTTTCTGCTTCGAGGGCCGCCAGGTCCCAGCCAAACGCCGCAGTATTTTTTTTGAGCTTCTCAGGGGTCTCGTCAAATGTCACGTATATGCCATTTTCCCCATACTCGGTTGCACCCCTGCATATGAACTGCGTGCTAAAGATTGACTTGCCACTGCCCGGGCCCCCTATAACAAGTACCGTGTTTCCCTTCGGATAGCCCCCGTTTGCAAATAAAGGATCAAGGCCGCCGATGCCTGTCTTTACGTATTCCATTAAAAACCTCCAACAAAGTAAACTCTGTTCCCTTGTATTTATAATTTTTTGCACCCGTTAAAGCAGGCTCTGCACGAACTCTGCAAACTCGGGTGGGAACTGGGTCACAATCGAGCTTGCCTCTTTTATGTCGATTTCCCCGAATTTCATGCCCTGCATGAACTTTGCGATTTTATTGAGGTCGTCGTCAGAGAGCTTCTCGATTATCTCCTTTACGCGAAGCGAGCGCATGAGGCCCTCGCCGACTTCCTTCCACCACAGTTCATGGTATTTTTGCAGGAATTCCTTTGAGAAATTGCCTGCCGCAAGCGCCTCGCCAATCACGCCTGCCGCAAGCGTTCCGCAGTGCATTGCATTGTAAATGCCCCCGCCGGTGAGAGGGTCGACATGCCTTGCAGAATCCCCAACAAGCAGCACCCCATTTCCAACGCTTTCTTCAAGGGGGCCCTGTACCGGCACGCCCCCGACGACGATGCTTGCAACGCTCCCCCTTGCCAGGTTTTCGTGCTCGGCAATGAATCTCTTAAGATAAACAAGAGCGGTTTCCTTTGTCTTCCTGATGCCAAGGCCCACGTTTGCGACATCCGGCCCCTTCGGGAATATCCATACATACCCTCCGGGCGCATATTTTCCCCCAAGATAAAACTCAAGGACGTTTGGCTCCTCCATTTCAATTCCCACCAGCTCAAACTGCACGTTGGATGTCATCTCGCCAAGTTTTGTCCTGTTGCTTATGCCTGCCCATCTTCCAACGCGGCCCTCGATGCCATCAGCGCCGACGACAACATTGCATTTTACGTCGTACTCATCGTCAAAGTGGCGCAGTTTTACTCCTTTTACGGTGCCGTTTTCTGTGATTAGGCCTGTTGCAGTAGTCCTGGTGCGAACCACGGCCCCCGCCTTTGCGGCAAGAATGCCAAGGTGCTTGTCAAACATGCGCCGTTCAAGGCAATAGCCGTTTGGCTCCTCTGTTCGCATGTCGACCTTCGTGCCATCAGGCGAGTAAAGGTAATCGCCGTAAATCTCCTGGGCTATGAATTTTGGGTGAGGCGTTATACCCAGCTCTTTTAGGCCGGCGACACCTGTCCCCTCGCCGCAGCGCACAGGCATCCCGATTTCGGGCCTCTTTTCTACCATCAGCACGCTCGCGCCTTCCTGGGCAAGCGTCCTTGCAGTCATTGACCCGCCGGGGCCTGCGCCAACCACTACAACGTCATAGTCCATGAATCGCACCAACCGGACACGCCTTTATGCAAATCCCGCATCTTTTTTCGTTGTGGATATGCTGCTCGCAATCCATGTTGATTTCTACAACCCCCGAGTCAAGTAGCTCTATTGCCATCTTCGGGCAGACGTTCGCACAGGTTCCGCAGTAGAAGCAATGATAGTCTATTTCCATTCACTTACCTCAAAGTCTTGTCAAGGTTTGTACTTGTTTCAGGTATAAAAGTTTCGTGGATGCTTATGGAAAAATTTATTATAGTTTGAAAGTAGAACTTGGCCTGTAGGGCAAACGAGGACAACGGAGATGGGTGGAGACAAAAAAGAAAAAGCAGGCGAGGGAAGCAGGGGGTCATGGGGCGTACATCAGGACTCCCGCTATGTCGAGAGCATTATAAAGTCAATGAGCGATACCCTGATTGTAATCAATCCTGACACAACGATACGCTCTGTCAATCAGTCGACTCTGGATTTGCTTGGGTACCAAGAGGACGAACTTGTAGGCAGGACTATTGAGACTGTTGTCGAATTCGAGGAGGAGGAAGGGAGGATTATCTTCATGGAGACGTTCATGATGGGGGACCTCATAGACCGGGACTTTATCAGTGATTATGAGATGGCCTACAAGTCAAAAGATGGAAGAAAGATACCTGTGTCGCTTTCTGGCTCGATAGTGAGGAGTGATGACGGGAAGATGTCCGGCATCGTGGTCGTCGCAAGGGACATAACCCGGCGCAAGAAGGCGGAGCAGCAGATAAGGGGTATAATAGACGCCGCGCCCGACGTCATTCACGTAATATCGCCCGATATGAGGATAATCAACAAAAACGCTGAAAGTGAAAAACTGTTCCCCTACATCAATGTCGGGGACCACTGCTACGCGGCTTTGCATAAAAGAAAGGAGGCATGCCCGCACTGCGGTGTTACGAAGGTCTTTGAAGATGGCGAGAAGCATGCCCACGAGTCCAAAATCAAACTGCCGAATGGCAATACGATTATGGTTTATTCTACCTCATCCCCGATATTTGACGAAAATGGCGGCATAGCGGCCGCTGTTGAGATACTGCGCGACATCACCAAGCGCAAGGAGGCAGAACAGGATTTGAGGATGTTCTCGCAGGCTGTGGAAGAGGCCGCGGACGCAATCAACATGATGGACAGGGATGGAAACTTCATTTTTGTAAACCCTGTGTTCTGCAAGATGCACGGATATAAAAAAGAGGAGCTTTTGGGCAAGAGCTTTTTGATTACCATCCCGGAAGGAAGCAGGGATGCTGCCATGGCGTACTTTAAGGATGCCATCAGTGAAAAGAAAAAGCCCATGGCTTATGAGGGCAAAAGCATGCGAAAAGACGGCCGCGTCATAGACGTGCACGGCAACTGGAGCTATATTTATAAAGACGATAAGGTCAACGGCACGATGGCAGTGCTGCGCGACTTCACGGAGCGCAACAAGGCAGATCAGAGGGTAAGGGACATCATAAACGCAGCGCCCGACATTATACATGTGATTTCTCCTGACATGAAAATAACCACCAAGAACACGGCAAGCGGGAAGGC
>Ga0180009_10007138_pt1 | contig 11509 bp, 16 predicted proteins | sample OS_PC_MetaG_FD_123537 | JGI IMG/M metagenome (GOLD analysis project Ga0180009, IMG submission 123537) | Groundwater microbial communities from the Aspo Hard Rock Laboratory (HRL) deep subsurface site, Sweden - OS_PC_MetaG | ecosystem: Environmental > Aquatic > Deep subsurface > Groundwater...
CGGACTGGAAATCACCGCTGTTCTGGTGAAAGAGCTAAAAGACATGTGCCAGGGTATACACATTATGGCTATCGGCTGGGAGAAGAAAGTCCCCACCATTCTGGAGATGGCTGGACTCTAACACCGGCTCATCGGCAGTATGAAGCCCCTTTGTTTACCAATGGAAGAACCACTATTCGCCACCAACCAAACCGACCCTGAAGAATACGGCTACGGGCTGGCCTATAAGATAGCCTACGAGCTGCTGGCCAGGACGGATGATATTGAGCAGCTATGCCTCAGAACCGGGGCTCGCTCTCAGATAGTCGGCTCCCGCCAAGCCATCGTCCTTGATTATCTGAACCAGCCATATCAAATCATATTGCCCGACATCAAGATTTCATCTGCAGGCAGCGAGCAAGAGGTGCCGCTAAGGGACAAGATACTGATACTGCATTATTTGACCCAGGCTAAAGGCACCCCCCTCAGCCATAACCTCATCGCTTATAAACAGCTGCCGGAGGGAGCCACCTACTACCCCACGTTTTACCAGAGGGCTATTAAACCCCTGGTAACCAATTTCGGCAGCCAGCCTCAGCTCCTGCTGGACATTGCCGCGAATCTGGGGGGAGTGAAAGCCGATTACGGCGATACCGCAGTGACCATCAGCGCCTTCAGCCGGGTACCGGTAACCATCATCCTGTGGCAGGGCGATGAAGAGCTACCCCCTGAAGGTAATATACTCCTTGACAGCACCATTTCGGATTACCTGACCACAGAAGATACCATTGTGCTCTGTGAAATCATTACCTGGAAGTTAGTCAAACTGCTGAAGTGAACTTAAGATACTACGACCGTTAATGGGACTGGGATTACCCCCGTCGGTAACCCAACTGCCGACCAATCACGCAAGTCTTAGTCCCGCCTTTCACCAAGCTCCTTGACTGTCCGGCACAGCCGGCGTAATTTACAGCTAATAGGACATATGTTATAATATCTCTGTTTACGGCAGAATTTAAAATTAGGAAAACAGGGAGGGAGAGAGGTTTTGAACAAGGCACAAAAACAGGAGACCATGAAAGAATATGCGCTGCATGAAGGCGACACCGGGTCATCCGAAGTCCAGGTAGCCGTGCTTACCGGCCGAATACGGCACCTTACGGGCCATATGGCAGCTAACCGGCACGATTACCACACACAGCGAGGCTTGCTCAAACTGGTGGGACGGCGGCGCAGGCTGTTGGCTTACCTGAACCAGGAAAACGTTAAGCGATACAAGGGCCTGATTTCCAGGCTTGGGCTACGCAAATAAAAAAGGAGCATGGAGGAGTACCGTTGACATCTCAATCATTTGAACGTGAAGTAGGGGGCAGGAAGCTCATTATTGAAACCGGCAAGTTTGCTGGCCAGGCCAATGGGGCAGTGACCGTCAGCTATGGCGATTCAGTAGTGCTGGTTACCGCCTGTACCGACAAGAAACCGCGGGAAGGAATAGATTTCCTTCCTCTAACCATTGATTACGAAGAAAGGTTATACGCGGCGGGTAAGATTCCGGGGGGCTTCATCCGAAGAGAAGGACGCCCCAGCCAGGAAGCGACCTTGGCTGCCCGAATGACCGACCGCCCGTTGCGCCCGCTGCTGCCCAAGACCTGGCGCAATGAAATCCAGATAATAATTACCGTCTTATCCGTCGACCATGAAAACGACACTACCATCCTGGCCGTTATTGGAAGTTCAGCGGCACTAACCATCTCAGAAATACCGTTCGATGGCCCGGTAAGTGCATCCCGGGTAGGCTACATCGATGGCGAGTTAATACTAAATCCAACGCTGCTTCAGCTGGAAACCAGCCTGCTTGACCTGGTAGTGGTAAGCAAGGGCGATGAAATAGTCATGATAGAGGCCGGCGCTCAAGAGGTCTCAGAAGACATCGCCTGCCAGGCTATGCGCTTCGGCCATGAAGCCAACCAGGCCATTCTTGCCATGCAGGAAGAGCTTCACCAGGCCTGTGGTAAACCTAAACTGGAAGCGCCGGTAAGCAAGGTTAACCAGGAACTGGTTTCACAGGTCTCGTCAAGAGTTGAAGGTAGACTGGCGAAAACTTGGAAGTTTGCCGAAAAGCACGACCGGGAAGAAGCACTGAGCAACCTGGGGCAGGAACTTATTGAGACCATGGACGAATCATTTGACGAACAGGAAATACTGGCTGCTTTTGACAAGACACTCAGGGCCGAGTTAAGGTCTAATATCCTGGAAAAGGGACAGCGCATCGGAGGACGCTCACTTACAGAAGTCCGCCCTATAAGCTGTGAGGTAGGACTGCTGCCGCGCACTCATGGCACCGGGCTGTTTGTCCGGGGTCAAACCCAGGTACTAACTATTACTACGCTGGGCTCTGTCGGCAAGGCACAGAAACTTGACGGGCTGGGCCTGGACGAACCCAAATACTTCATGCACCATTACAATTTCCCGCCCTACTCCTCGGGCGAAGTTAAACGTATCGGCACGGTCGGTCGCCGTGAAATCGGCCACGGTGCCCTGGCGGAGAAAGCCCTGATACCGGTACTTCCCAAGGATGAGGAGTTCCCTTACACCATCCGGCTGGTCTCCGAGGTATTAAGCTCCAGTGGCAGCACCTCCATGGCCAGTGCCTGCGCTTCAAGCCTCTCCCTGATGGACGCCGGCGTACCGATAAAGAGACACGTAGCCGGGATAGCCATGGGGCTGGTTACCGATGACCAGGGTAACTACGCCATTTTAACCGACATTGAGGGCATAGAGGATGCCTACGGAGATATGGACTTCAAAATAGCTGGTACGGCGGAGGGGATTACCGCCATGCAGTTGGATACCAAGCTTAAAGGATTAACGCTTGAAATCCTGGAGAAGGCGATTCGTCAGGCCAAAGACGCCCGCCTGTTCATTCTCGACCGGATGCAGCAGACCATCAACACCAATCGTGGTGAACTCAGCCCCTTTGCGCCACGCGTATACCAGATAACCATTGACCAGGATAAAATCGGGGCAGTCATCGGTTCCGGCGGTAAAACCATCAGAGCAATCATTGCCGAGACCAAAGCCTCCGTTGACATTGAAGATGATGGCACAGTGCGCATCGGCTCGGCTAATGAAGAAGATGCCCAGAAAGCCATAAAGATGATTGAGAACCTGACCAAGGAAGTGGAGATTGGTGAGGTATACACCGGAAAAGTGGTTCGCCTGATGAACTTCGGCGCTTTTGTAGAAATTCTTCCCGGGAAAGACGGGCTGGTCCATATCAGCGAACTGGCTGACCACCACGTAGGCAAGGTCGAAGATGAAGTTCAGGTAGGTGATGTGGTTACGGTCAGGGTAATAAATATTGACCATATGGGCCGGATAAATCTGTCCCGACGGGCTGCTTCGGAAGACGCGACTCAGGAACCAAGGAGACAGGATTCACCAGCGCCAAACCGTCGTTTCAACCAGCGTGATGAGGGCCCCTCCCGACCTTTCAGGAACAAGAGGTTTTAGTAATGAAGCCAATAAAGGTGGTCGTTCGCGGGGCATTTGGCCGGATGGGACGAGAGATGGTTAATGCCCTATGCCGTGAAACCGGGATACAGCTGGTTGGCGCTGTAGAAATCCAGGTTAGCGAGGACTCGCTGGCACTGCCTGATGCATCAGGAACCATTCCGCTATCATCAGATTTAAACTCTATTCTCACCAGATGTCAGCCTGATGTTATGGTGGACTTCACCCTTGCCCCGGCCATCATGCCGGCAGTACGGATAGCCACAGAAAAGGGTGTCAACCTGGTAATCGGCACCACCGGCTTGACCTCCGAAGACCTGGCGGAAATCGACCGTCTAGCGAAGGCTTACCAGGTGGGAGCAGTGGTAGCACCTAACTTCACCACCGGCGCTGTTTTAATGATTCACCTGGCTAAAATAGCCGCCAGGTATTTTGATTATGCGGAGATTATCGAGCTGCATCACCATATGAAAGCGGATGCGCCTTCGGGAACTGCCCTGTCCACCGCCAGGGCTATGGTTCAGGCCAGAGGCAAACCATTTCAGTCCCCACAGCAAAAGGCGGAAGAACTGCCCAGCCGCGGAGAAAAGGTTGACGGTATTACACTACACAGCGTACGCCTGCCCGGTCTCATGGCACACCAGGAGGTGCTCCTGGGAGGACCGGGCCAAACTTTGAGCATACGCCATGATACCATTGGCCGGGAATGCTATATGCCGGGTGTTATCCTCGCCATTAAGGAAGTTGTCAACCGCAAAGGGCTGGTTTACGGCCTTGATACCTTACTCGATTTATAGGAGACAGCCATGACAGGCTACAAAGTGGCTATCGTTGGTGCTACCGGGCTGGTAGGTCGAGAGTTTATCAAAACTCTGAAACAACGCAACTTCCCGGCAGCTTCGATTCAGCTTTTTGCCTCTGACCGCTCGGCCGGGAGAAAACTGGCCGTGGGCAACGATGAGGTCGAGGTCAAGGAGACTACAGTTGAATCCTTTGAAGCAATAGACATCGCGCTCTTTTCGGCCGGGGCAGAAGTTAGCCGCCACTTTTCACCTATAGCGGCCCAATCTGGAGCCGTAGTTATCGATAATAGCTCTGCCTTTAGGCAGGTACCAACCGTACCTCTGGTAGTACCGGAGGTAAATCCGGAGGACATCAAGCGGCATAAGGGAATTATCGCCAATCCAAACTGCTCCACTATCCAGATGGTAATGGCACTGTACCCGCTGCACAAGGTTAATCCCATCAAACGGATTATTGTTGATACCTACCAGGCGGTATCAGGGACGGGGTCTGCGGCTGTAGAGGAACTATTAACCCAGATAAAACAGGTGCTGGATGGACAAACCACCGTGCCCCATGTCTATCCTCACCAGATAGCCTTCAACATGCTGCCGGAAATCGACGTATTTCTGGACAACGGCTACACCAAAGAAGAGTGGAAGATGATGGAGGAAACCAGAAAAATAATGCATGCGGATGATATGGCTATTTCGGCTACCTGCGTACGAGTGCCGGTGCTTACGGGACATAGTGAGGCCGTGCACGTTGAATTCTCCCACCCTATATCCCCCGACGATGCCTACCGCATCCTCAGCCAGGCACCGGGGATAAAAGTGCTGGATGACCCCACCATCAGTCTCTACCCCCAACCATGGTCAGCGGCTGGTACTGACGAAGTATTTGTCGGCCGTATCCGCCAGGATGTTTCCAGCAAGAACGCCCTGGCCATGTGGATTGTGGCCGATAATCTACGCAAGGGAGCCGCTCTCAACGCCGTCCAGATTGCCGAAGAAATAATCAAAAGAAACTGGTTACATCCGGAGACCAAAGAATGAAAACAATAGGACGATTAATCACCGCCATGGTAACGCCCTTTAATGAAAAAGGGGAAGTTGATTATGAGCAAGCCAAGAAGCTGGCTTCAGCCCTGCTCGAATCTGGAAGCGATGGTCTGGTAGCGGTAGGCACCACCGGAGAGTCCCCTACCCTTGTCCGAGAGGAAGAATACCGCCTGTTCGCCGAGCTGAAAGCAGCCGTAGGTGATGGGGGCGCCATGATAGCCGGCACCGGCAGTAATAGCACCGCTGAAGCCATTGAAGCCACCAGAGAAGCCGAGCGAATTGGTGTTGATGCCTGTCTGCTGGTGGTCCCCTACTATAATAAGCCAACTCAAGAAGGCCTGTACCAGCATTTTCAACTCATCGCCCGGAGTACCAGCCTGCCCTGTATCCTTTACAACGTGCCTTCAAGGACGGTAGCCAACCTGACCGCAGACACGGTTATCAGGCTCAGCCAGATAGACAATATCATCGGTATTAAAGAAGCCAGCAGTAACCTGGATCAAATTACCAGTATTATCAGTAACACCGGCGAAGATTTCCTCGTCTGGAGTGGCAATGACAGCGATACCCTGCCCATACTGGCTGTGGGCGGCTATGGCGTTATCAGCGTAGCCTCTCATCTGGTTGGCAACCAGCTCAAGAAAATGATCACTAGCTTTGTTGGTGGCAACGTAAATGAAGCTGCTGCTATCCACCGCCATCTCCTTCCCCTGGTCAATGCCCTGTTTATTGTCTCCAATCCAAGTCCCCTCAAATATGCCCTCAATCATATTGGCTTCCCTGTGGGCAAACCACGCCTACCCCTTACTGAGCTGGATGATAAATCAGCCGCGCTACTTAAAGATGCCCTAGAAGCTTACCATATTGATTTACCACTGCCGTGAAGAGAATAACTATTGAGGAGAGGCTGGCCTCCGTATTGGGTTAATTTTTACTCCTGGCAAGCCTCCACCCCACAACCAGATGGCAGCTATGCCCAGACACGATACTTTAATCGTGCTTTCACGAGTTGCAGTGAAACCAAAGATTTGTTAGACTATTTTCGTCACAGAGTGGGCCGTTAGCTCAGTTGGTAGAGCACCTGACTTTTAATCAAGTGCAGTAAAACGGCCCACGTTAACAAGCCTATCCGCGGGCCGTTAGCTCAGTTGGTAGAGCAGCTGACTTTTAATCAGCGGGTCGCAGGTTCGAGTCCTGCACGGCTCACCACCCCCTCTCTGCCAGACGCTATTAAATTAGCCTACCTCATACTAAACCAGCCGCCCAAAACTGGACCGGCTGGTTTTCCTATTTACATTTCTTTCCTCACGGCGTTAGATAAACTTGCGACAGCACTAAGTGGGTCTCCCCTTGCGGTACGACCGGGGCTGGTGCTGTTGTGGGTTGCTGCTGGTGGCGGCGAGTCCTCGCCGGTGACAAGTCCCATGGTGCTGCCGCAATACGCATTGGAGGTAACGCCGTGAACACCATGGTAGCAATCCAGTCTTTCCTCAACAACCGACAAGCCCTCAACCGCAGTCCCAAAACCATCAAGTGGTATGAACACAACCTCATCCGTTTTGCCACTGACTGCCCGGAACTTCCTATGGAACCGGAACCCATAGAAGAATTCCTGGCCCGTGTTGTGCCGAATGTAAAACAGGATGAACTGAGACACGCCTACTACCGCTCCCTCAAAGCCCTCTACCGCTTCACCTGCAAGCGCAAGCGTCTTCCGAACCCCATTGAGCTCATAGACTCACCTTCTCGACGTAAGAAGGTTAAGCCAACCCTCAAGGCCCGGCAAATGATGCAGTTGCTCAGCCTGGCTCGCAGTCCAAGGGATAAGGCTCTGTTGAGTGTTTTCATAGACAGCGGCGCCCGGGCCAGCGAAATAGCGACCCTGCGCAAAGAGACTATCTATGACGATACTATCAAAGTGGACGGCAAAACTGGACAGAGAGAAGTTCCAATCAGCGAGGAAACTCGCCGGCTGCTCTTGGCACTGAAGTCCACTGATGGCAAGAGCGAATATGTCTTCCTCAACGCAAGAGGACGGCCCCTGACCAGATACGGCATCTACCAAATAATCAGCGGCTACATGAGGCAGGCCGGCATTGATGGGCCAAAAGTCGGCTCTCACCGGCTAAGGCACGGCTTCGGCAAAAACTACCTGGTGAATGGCGGCGACCTCCGCTCTCTACAGAAGATAATGGGGCACGCCAGCATTACGACCACCGAGGGATACACTGAACTGGCTATTGACGAGCTGGTTGCCATGCATCACAAGTTTACGCCGCTGCGGTCTGTCCATGCCGCGGCCCAGGAGAGTTTCTTTGACGCTAACCTGGCCATAAAGGAGGCTGAGCAGATACTCCACTCAAGCAGGCGCGAGGATGAGGTGGTATGCGTAGGGAAAACCCAAACAAGCGGGAAGGCAGAGCCCCGCGACGAGGGGGCAAAGGAAATACCGAGTGCGAAAAAGGCGGAACAGCGGGTAAATCAAAACAATGGCGAAGCGAAGGAGCCAGCGAATGTGATGAAAACACGCGATGGCGCATCAAAATGGGTAACGCCACCGCTTCCAGGCTTGAGCGGTGTGTAGCGATTGACGAACCCGCCAGTTGAAGGGGGCAAACATGGGTAAAGTGAGACGTTGTGATAAACGTTGCCACCATGCCCGGGGGAGCCGGTGCCGTTGTTGGTGCGGCGGCTTCTTCCACGGCAAGGATGGCGCCGGTGCTGCCAACCGTGAGTCCCTGGCTCAGGGAACGACGGAGCTCCTGGAGCAGAACGGCTTCAAGGAAGGGGAAACCGCCTATATCGAGCAGAAAGAACTGCCCCTGGAGGTGGTCAATGTCCGATAAGAGGAAGCTACGGGTACCCGATAACCAGTTGGCCCTCATACCCATGGAGCCAGAGCTACCCAAAAAGGAGAAGAAGCCCAGGGTCAAGCGAATAGATAGCCTTGAGCAGCGGGTTACCCACCTGGAGGCGGCGGTGACTTTGGTCGTTGCTCAACTGGAGCGGGAAGAAGAAGAGGATGAGTGACATTTACCTGGAGTACCGAAGGTAGACCATGAAATGTCGAGATTGTAAGTTTCTTAGTGAGCCTAGAGCGTTGCATGAGGGAGATTACCCCAGCGTACGTTGCACCCTGGGACTGTGGGATAAGAATTCCCCCGAAGGGGATATCAAACAATGGCATTCCTTTGGTGAATCCGTGCTCAATCGTGGGCCTGTCCGGAGACTCGGGGAAGCCTGTACCCAGGGCGAGCCAAAATAGATGAACAGCATGTTGATACTGTGAGGAGGTGATATCGATGGTAGTCAGTGAAGAAAACCAAAAGACGCGAGATGCCCAGTGGGCCATTAATTGCGTTATCTTCGGAGCTGAGCTTTTTAAGAAGCTTTCCAGGGGCCAGATCAAGAAAGAAGACGCTCTTGCCGAGATTAAGAACCTCAGTTCCGTATTATCGGATGAATCGGCTGCCTATCTTTTGCGCCGACTCAATGACCTGAAGTATTAAACAGTAACCTAGTACTGTTTTAAGAGGGACTTTAAGTGAAAACAACAATAATTCTAGAAGATGTCAAACGCGGCGGACAGCCTCTATCAGAGGAGGGCATAAAGGGCTTCCTGCAGGACTTGTATTACCATGAAAATTATATGTATTTGCCGGAAGCACGCTTTACGTTTACGGCTAAAGTCAAACAGAATGGGAGAATCGTTAAAACGGTCAACTGGTGAGACAGTATCCGTATACTGTCAGGAGGTGAATATGAAGGGTTGCCCGAATTGCGGTGGTGGAGTCGTTCATCTTAACTTCGGTGGTGGCAAAGGAGAATGGCGCTGCCTGGCTGGTTGTAATTGGACCACTCGGAACGGGGGGAAGAAGTGTGTAGTCTGCGGAGCGCCGGACGCATACCTTTGTGATTATGAAGTTGGTCCAGGTAAGACCTGTGATGTGCCTCTATGCTGGCGCCATACCTATATACCAGATAATGACAAGGATATTGATTATTGCCCAGAGCATAGAGATATCACCAGGCGTAAGGCTGGACTCCCGAAGTTTACCCAACTTGAATCGGAAGAGGTCAAGAAGCTCTGGCAGTCTGGGGAAGGGATGATACTGAATCCTATAGAGCAAAGCCCACGGCAACGAGATACTGGCGCCGGCTGGGGACCTAATGGCAACGTGCCTATCTAGACAGTATGACCATACCGTCAGGAGGGAAATATGAACAAAGGTAATACCAAAGCTAAACCATCTGTTGATTTTGAGATTCTACACGTCGGGCTATGTGATGCCGTAATCTGTTCAAGGCTTCCGATTGAGGAAGCAACGGCAAAGCTAAACAGAGAATCGCCCTCGGGAGTCAGCCACCGGTGGGAGTTTGATGGAGAACCTTTGAACCAAAGCCCTTGCCCGGATGGCCAGGGGAAAACGCATTATAGGCTGTTTTGTTAGACAGTATCGCAATACCGTTGGAAGGAGGAAACCGTGGGAAACCTAAATCCAGTCGAGATGAAAAAGGAACTGGCCGAGAAGCTGATCGGCAGTGGGGTGCCGGAAGAAGAGGCAAACCGGCTAGCATCCGAAGAAGTCTACTCCATGGGGGCGGTCAAGACTTTCACCGGCCAATGCCCCCTGGGGGGAACCGGCGCCATGGCCTGCATGTTTTGTCAGTACGGTCATATGACGCATTGTCATTACCCGCACACCTGCGAAGAGGCTAACAGCAGCCACTACCAGTCGGTGATGGCGGGAGAAATTGTTGAGCTGGACGAAGAACACGCGGGACTCTTTGACCAGGAGGCACCTTAGTGGGGCCCCCAATCTATCCATGCTACAAAGGCGAAGGGCTATGTAACCTGAGAACCATGGATACCGACAAATTTGAGTGTGTCTTCAAAGCAGGGGCGTGCTCACATAGAAAGGTTAGCAAGGTAAAATCTAAGGAGGATGAGACCCCTGAACTTTGGGACACTCTGGGTAGGGGGAAGGAGAGCTGACCGTGGGAGAGCGTCATCCAGGCATGATCAAATACATCACCTGCCCGGTCTGTGGGGAGCGGGTCCGCAGCGGTCAACAGGGATGGCCGTGGTGATGATGATTGATAGAGGAGGTGAGGTAACTAAATGGAAAAGGCAGTGAGGCTATTTGAGGACCTGCATACACTAGCTCACCGGTGGACGCAGTACTGCTCCGACCATCATCATGAGACTTTCCAGGAGTTCCTTGAGACGAATGAGCCGGTGCGAGCTGGGCGGCTTTACAGAATCTACCAGTTTGTCGATAATCTGGCAGACGAGGAGGCGGGCCATGAGCCCGATTGATAAGATCAGCGATATCCGCCGGATGCCGAGGGAAGTCAAGTTCGATGGCCCCTGCCCGTTCTTACTCTGCTTTGCTGAGGGGCCGCATGCTCACCCGGTATGCCCGGTATGTGGCGCCGTGGCCTACGGCAACATTTCCTGTGAGGAGTGCCGCCGGAATGTGGATATCCACCGGGAGATGGCGATTATCGAGCTAAATGCTAAAGGAGGTAAACATGGTTTACGAAGTAAAACAAGGTGAGGTACCCCAGGAACAATGGGAGGAAATGAAAAAGATTGTCAGAGAAAATATCTGCCCCGATTGCGGCGCCGAGCTCCAGATACACACCAATCCTGAAAATAGCACCATAGCGGTGGGATGTCTGAACCGTGATCACCATGGTTACATTGAGAGGACCACTTACACGCAAGAATTCAGGCGTGGTACCGAGATTCACCCCGCAATTCGCGACAATATCGAGCGCAAGATGATACTCCCTGGGGGCCAGCCGGTTGGAGTAGCTCTCTCCATGATTCAGACCCGCTTCCCCAGGGCGGATATGGACGAGCCATCGGCGGCTCTATTCCTGTGGGATTGTGTGCGCTTAGACCTTGACCCCTTACTTGGGGAGATATTCCCCGCGACATTCAAGGTCAAAGGTAAGGATAATATTGAGCACAAGGTTGTCCAGCCAATCATCAGCGAGGATGGCTGGCTGACGCTGGCTGCCCGGAGCTGCGCCGAAGCCTGGGCGGGGCCGCCAAAGACCATGCGCCTTGAAGAGTACCTGTCCAGCCTGCCTGAGAACAAAGACAAACCCCGCGAGGAGATTCTGGCCATCGCCAAGGAGATAAGGACCGACCTCTGCAAAGA
>Ga0180009_10007139_pt1 | contig 11509 bp, 13 predicted proteins | sample OS_PC_MetaG_FD_123537 | JGI IMG/M metagenome (GOLD analysis project Ga0180009, IMG submission 123537) | Groundwater microbial communities from the Aspo Hard Rock Laboratory (HRL) deep subsurface site, Sweden - OS_PC_MetaG | ecosystem: Environmental > Aquatic > Deep subsurface > Groundwater...
CGAATACCGGTCCAGTACGCCAAGCGCGTGGTCGGCCGGCGGGGCGTGGGCGGACAGAGCACCCATCTGCCGCTCAAGATCAACACTTCGGGCGTCATTCCGCCGATCTTCGCCTCGTCCATTATCATGTTTCCGGCGACCATCGCCCAGTTCATCAAGATTCCCTTCATGGAATCGGTTTCCGCGGCTCTGTCCCCGGGAAACTGGCTGTATAATCTTCTTTATATCGGCTTCATCTTTTTCTTCTGTTATTTTTACACCGCCGTGACCTTCAACCCGATCGACGTGGCCGACAACATGAAGAAATACGGCGGGTTCATCCCCGGCATCCGGCCGGGTAAGCGCACGGCCGATTACATCGATCGTGTCCTGACGCGAATCACCTTTGGCGGAGCGGTTTATGTGTCGCTCGTCTGCGTGCTGCCCTCCTTTTTGATCGCCGAGTTCAACGTGCCTTTCTACTTTGGCGGCACGGCGCTATTGATCGTGGTGGGCGTGGCTATTGACACCGTGGGTCAGATCGAGTCCCATCTCCTGACCCGGCATTATGAAGGTTTTCTGAAAAAAGGAATGGCCGGTCGAGTTCGGCGCTAGGGAGGATAATATGAACATCATTTTATTGGGACCGCCGGGAGCGGGCAAAGGCACTCAGGCCAAGATGCTGGTCGATAAGTACGGGATTCCCCAGATTTCCACCGGCGACATCCTGCGAGCCAACCTTAAGGCCCAGACGCCCCTGGGGATCGAGGCCAAGAAGTATATGGACTCGGGCAAGCTGGTTCCGGACGAGGTCGTGATCGGGATCATCGAAAGCCGGATCAAGGAAGACGACTGCCAGAAGGGCTACATGCTGGACGGCTTCCCCAGGACCGTGGCCCAGGCCGAGGCCCTGGAGCAGATGCTGACCCAAATGAGTTCGGGGATCGATGATGTCATCAGCATCGAGGTGCCGAACGACGAACTCATGGGCCGCCTGACCGGACGCCGGACCTGCCGGAACTGCGGCCAGGGCTATCACGTCATGTTCGACCCGCCACAAAAAGAGGGCCTGTGTGACAAGTGCGGCGGCGAACTGTACCAGCGTGACGACGACAACGAGGCCACGGTAGGAAACCGGCTCAAGGTCTACGCCGATCAGACCCAGCCTCTGATCGACTATTATCAAAACAAGAGCCTGCTCAGGCCGATCGACGGTCTGGGCGAGATCAAAGAGATATTCGGGCGCATCGGGCAGGTACTGGGCTGATCCAGCCTCGCCGCCTTGGCGGCGTCCGACGCACATCGAGCCCCGGTCCGGCGAACCGGTCCGGGGAAATGGAAAGCACGGTCCCGGGAGTCCTCTCGAATTCAGGACGGAGGGAACACGGGCCGGCGGAATTGGGAAGAGAACATGAAAGTAAGGGCCTCCGTCAAGAAAATGTGCAACAAATGCAAGATCATCCGGCGGAAGGGTACGATCCGGGTCATCTGCGTCAATCCCAAGCATAAGCAGCGGCAAGGTTAGCCCAGCCCAAGGAGGAGAAGAAAGTTGCCCAGAATCGCAGGCATTGATTTACCGAGGAACAAGCGGATCGAGATCGCCTTGACCTATATCTATGGCCTCGGCCGCACGAGTTCCCAAAAAATCCTCGACGCAGCCGGCGTGAGTTGGGACACCAAGTCGGACAATCTGACGGACGACGAGGTCACCCGGATCAGGAAGGTCATCGACGGCGATTACAAGGTCGAAGGCGACCTTCGCCGGGAAATCACCCAAAACATAAAGCGTCTGATGGACCTGGGCTGTTACCGCGGTCTGAGACATCGCCGGGGCCTGCCCGTGCGGGGTCAGCGCACCCACACCAACGCCCGGACCCGCAAGGGCCCCCGTCGTTCGGTCGTCGGCAAGAAAAAGAAGTAGTCTGGAGGAATCATGGCCAAGGGGACGAAACGGGGACGCCGCAAGAAGGAAAAAAAGAATATTCCGGTCGGCGTGGCTCATATCCAGTCCACGTTCAATAACACGATCGTGACCATCACCGACACCCGGGGCAATGCGATAGCCTGGGCCAGCAGCGGGACACAAGGATTCAAGGGATCAAGGAAATCCACTCCCTATGCGGCTCAAATGGCGGCCGAGGACGCGGCCAAAAAGGCCATGGAACACGGGATGCGGACCGTTGAGGTCTACGTCAAGGGTCCCGGTTCCGGTCGGGAGGCGGCCTTAAGGGCTTTGCAGACCGCCGGTTTCCACGTGACGCTCATCCGCGACGTCACTCCGATTCCTCACAACGGCTGCCGCCCCCCCAAAAGGCGGCGGGTCTAGAGAACTTTTAAAGGGAGGACCTCGATTTGGCCAGATATACGGATGCCTCCTGCCGGATATGCCGTCGGGAAAATTCGAAACTATTTTTAAAAGGCGACCGCTGCTACGGCGACAAATGCGCCTTTGAACGACGGAGCTATCCGCCGGGACAGCACGGTCAGCGACGGAGCAAGATATCCGATTACGGGATACAGCTTCGTGAGAAGCAGAAGGTCAAGCGGATGTACGGCTTGCTTGAAAAGCAGTTCCGCTCGTATTTTGAAAAGGCGGAAAGTCAGAAGGGCATTACCGGCATCAACCTGCTGATCCTTCTCGAACGCCGTATGGACAACATCGTCTATCGATTGGGATTCGCCACATCGAGAAACCAGGCCCGCCAGTTGGTCCGTCACAATCACTTCCTGGTCAACGGCCGGAAGGTTGATATACCCGCTTATCTGGTCAAGCCTGGCGACAAGGTGACGTTAAAGGAGAAGAGCCGGAAGATCGGTCTTATTCTCGAGTCCATGGAGACCGTCGCCCGTCGGGGCGTCCCATCATGGCTCGAAATGGATAAGGACAACTTCTCGGGCCAGGTCCTTTCTCTGCCGACGCGGGAAGAATTGACCATGCCGATCCAGGAACAGCTGATAGTCGAGCTTTACTCCAAGTAGGTTTTGGACCCGTCCAAATCCTTTCTCTAGCCGAGGAGAGGCCATGCAGAGGAATTGGAAGGAATTGATCAAGCCCAAAAAGGTTGACGTCGAGTCGGACGAAAAAGATCGCTTCTACGGCAAGTTCACATGCGAGCCGCTGGAGCGCGGATTTGGCCTGACTCTGGGCAATGCGTTGCGCCGGGTGTTGCTGTCCTCCTTGCAGGGGGCGGCCATCGTATCGGTCAAGATCGATGGCGTACTTCATGAGTTCACCACTATACCCGGCGTGGTTGAAGATGTCAGCGACATCATACTCAACCTCAAAGAGGTCAGGCTCAAGCTGCACACTGATCCTCCTCGGACCGTCCGCATCGAAGCCAATCATGAGGGCGTAGTCAAGGCCGGTGATATCATTACCGACGGCCAGGTTGAAATCCTGAACCCGGATCATCATATCGCGACTTTATCCAAGGATGGAGTCATGAAGATGGAGATGACCGTGGAACTGGGCAAGGGATATGAACCCGCCGAAAAAGGCGGTGAAAACGCCCAGGTCATCGGAGTGATCCCCATCGACGCCATTTTTTCACCGATCCGGAAGGTCAATTACGTCGTAACCAACGCCCGCGTCGGTCAGCGGACCGACTACGACAAGCTGGCCTTGGAAGTATGGACCGACGGCAGCGTCATGCCCCGGGATGCGATCGCCCTTGCCGCCAAGATTCTCAAAGATCAATTGATGATTTTCATCAATTTCGAAGAGGAAGAAACGGAATTCGAAGAGCCGGAAAGCAAGCCGGAACAGAAAATGAACGAGAACCTGTTCCGAAGCGTGGACGAACTCGAACTGTCCGTTCGTTCGTCAAACTGTCTCAAAAACGCCAATATACATCTGATCGGCGAACTGGTCCAAAAGACCGAAGCCGAGATGTTGAAGACGAAAAACTTCGGGCGGAAGTCACTCAACGAAATCAAGGAGATTTTGGCCGAAATGGGCCTCTCCCTGGGAATGAAAGTCGATTTTATTCCGCCGCGAGATGAAATAATCAAAGAGGAACAACCGTCATGAGACACCGTAAGGCCGGACTCAAGCTGAATCGGACGGCCAGCCATCGGAAGGCCCTGATGCGGAACATGGTCACCAGTCTGTTCGAACACGAACGCATCGTGACCACGCAGGCCAAAGCCCGGTCGGTCCGACCCTTTGCCGAAAAACTGATCACCTTGGCCAAACGGGGAGATTTGCACTCCCGACGTCTGGCGCTGGCCGTGATAACCAAAAAATCCGTTACCCATAAGCTTTTCTCCGAAATCAAGGATCGCTTTATTGACCGGAGCGGTGGATATACCAGCATGGTCAAGCTGGAGCCCAGACGGGGCGACGCGGCTCCCATGGCCGTGCTGCAGCTCATCAAACCTCAGGAAGAGGCCAAGAAGCAGAAAAAGACCAAGAAAAAAGGCGCGGCCAAGAAAAAGGCCGACACAAAGACGGCGGCAAAACCCGCGCCCAAAACCCAGGCCCAACCACCCGAGGAACCACCCGTCGTGAAAGAAACGGCGCCGGCCGATCCGGTCGTCGCCCAGAATGAAACGCCCGAATCGGTTGAACCGGTCGACGGGGCCTCGGAGACGGATAAGGAAGAAGACAAGGCTTAAGGCCCTATCAAACGGCCATAAAAAAGGCGGGCAGGTCCCGCCTTTTTGTATCGGGGCCGGTACAACAACCGCTCGTTTTCAAAGATGGAGCAATCAAGCCGTTCATGGTGGGTTGCATCAAAGCAGGTATTTCATGGCCGCGGCGAAAAATTGACTTGGCCTTGGAAATTCCTGCCGCCCAGACATCGGTTAGTGGAGCCCCGAGCGGAAACTTCCCGATAATTACTCGATATGATTGGAAGATAAAATTGGTTGGCCTGACGCCCTCCTGGACCGGGAATTGCATCTCCCGTGGTTCAAGTGGAGGAAAACCATGCCCGCATTTTTCAAAACCAATTCAACATCCCAGGATGCGACCCCATACACCGAGTCCGGGAACGGCCCCGGTCCTTTGTCAGAGTCCGGACCGTCCGCTCCGGATCTTGCCGGGGAAAACCGGGACGAAGGCCCGGCCCGGGCGGCCCGAGGGCTGAACCGCCGCTTCGCCACCCGGCTCAAGTCGCGTCTGGACCGACTATAGTTTAGCGGCCCGAGGCCAGCGTGGATTATCCGGAACCGGGAGGCCTCGATGCCTCCCGGCCCGGATACGTATTTTCTAGAATCCCGCCCAGGTGACCGATTCGCTCAACGGAACGCGCGGGGTCCGCATTTCATTGTACTTGGCCGTCGGGTCCGGATAACCCAGGGCGATTCCGACGACGACCCGCTTTTCCGGTGCCAGATTCAGGTGCTTGCGCACCGAATCCGGAAACCAGGCCAGGGCGGCCAGGAGGCAGGTGCCCAGGCCTCGGGAGGCGGCGGCCAGGCAGATATTGTTGGCCACCGCGCCCGCGTCGAACACGGAATAGACCGTCGTCAGCGATGTGTCGACCAGAATGTAGACCAGGACCGGCGCCCCGAACCCTCGGAACATGCTCAGGGCGTGGTTCATCCGGGCTTCCTGGTCTTCTCGCCCGATCCCCACGATACTGAACAGTTGCTTACCCACGGCCCGGTAACGATCCATGTACACGCCAGGGAACTTTTCGGGCATTTCAAAGTCGGACTGGGTTTGGGCCCCGCCCGATACCAGACTTACGAACTCCTCGCTCAAGGCCTGGCGGGGGGGGCCGGCGGCGACCGCGATTTCCCAGGGTTGCGTGTTGCCCCAGGAAGGCGCGCGAACGGCCAGGGACAAGATGTCTTCGATCAAGGACTTTTCAACGGGTTTGTCCAGATAGGCCCGGACACTGTAACGATTGTTGATTGCTTCATCCAGTTTCATTTGATATTCAGACCTCCTTGTTATCGTGTTCGAAGACCTTACTAAAGGTGCGGCGACAAGTCAAACCGGACCGCGTCCGGGGCCGGATCAGGATCGAGCCGGGCCGGGCGCCGGAAGCACGGGTTCGCTGACCTTGATCAGGACCAAAATGGAGAGGACCAGCAGCAGGGAGACCAGGCCCAGGGCCGGGAATACGGCCGTCAGCCCCCAGCCCCGTTCGATCCAGCCCACCAGTTTGACGGCCAGCGAGCCGACGCCGAAGGTCAGGACGAATTTGGCCCCGAAAGCGGCGTGTCGGAAGCGTCCCGGGGTCAGGCGGGCCACCAGGGTGTTTTCCAACGGCTGCATGCCCAGCAGGAAAAAGCAGTAGACCAGCCCCATCCCGGCCACGGTCAGGTCGCCGGCCAGGGAGATGAGGAAGACCGGGGGCAGGGTCAGGAGGTGGAAGACCAGGTACCCGGAGCGAGCCTCGTATCGTTCCCCGGCCCGGCCGCCGGCGAACTGTCCCAGGATACCCACCAGGAAGATGATCGAGGTCAGCGCCGTGGCCACGAGATTGCCGGACGGTCCGGCGGGCCAGACGGCGGCAAGGGCCTGGTAGAGCCCCTGACCCCGGAGTTCGAAAAAGGCCGGCAGGATAAGGGTCGCCCCCCGGTAGGCCACGCCGCCCAGCATCATGGCCATGAGCAGGACCAGGAAAGGGGCGGCCCCTTGGCCGCCGTTCGATCCGCTTTCCACGGAAACCGTTGTATTCTCGGGCGAGCCCATCAGGAGTAGCGGAACCAGGCCGGCCAGGTTGAGAGCGGCCACGACGAGGTAGGCGGCCGCCGGTCCCCAGCGCCAGTTGACCAGCCCCGCGGCCAGGGGGGCCAGGGCCAGGCCCAGGTTGCCGGCCATGCCGTTGTATCCCAGAGCCAGGCTCATGCGGCGAACCGATTTGGATATCATGCCCAGGCCCACGGGATGGTAGATTCCGGAGAACAGTCCCAGCCCGGCCAGGGCCAACGCCAGTCGGGACGGTTGGTCGATCCAGAGAGCGGCGGCCAGGGCGCTCCCTCCGGCCCCCAGAAAAAACAAAACCAGGAAGGGCCGCCCGCCCCAACGGTCCGCCGCCAGCCCCCAGGGCAAAGCCGTCAGGCCGAAAAGGAGATACTGGGCAAAGGAAAGGGCCAGGGCTGAGCCCAGGTCCAGACCCAGGCGGCCGGCCAGGGGCAGCACGATGGCCGGAAAGACCAGCATGTTGAAGTGGCTCGAGAAGTGCCCGAAACAAGTGACGACCAGTATGCGGCGTTCATTGGCGTTCAATGAATTTTACCTTTGTCGGGCCGGGCCGGCCCGTGGAGGCTCGGGGTCCGGGCTAGAGAGAGGGGGCGCCCATTTCTTCGGCGCTCAGGACCGCATCGACATCCAAAAGGATTTTAATGCCGCTGTCGAGCTTGGCCATGCCCGCTATGAAACGGGTCTGGAGCCGGGAGCCGAGACTCGGCGCCGGCTCGATATCGTCCGCGTCGATGGAGACCACGTCGGCCACGGCGTCTACGATGACGCCGATGGGAATCCGGCCCATGGCATCCCGTACATCGAGCACGATGATACTCGTCCGGTCGGTGTATTCCCGGTCCACCATCCCGAACTTCAGGCGCAGGTCCACCACGGGGATGACCTGGCCTCGCAGGTTGATCACGCCTTTGAGAAAATACGGAGTCTGAGGCACGGGCGTGATGGGCACAAGGCCGAATATTTCCCGAACCTTCAGAATCCGGAGGCCATAAACCTCGTCGGCCAGGGTAAACGTCAGGTACTTGCCCGCATCGGCCCGGGCCCGGGCCGAACCCGTATGCGCATCGCTGTCCATCGGTTCATACCTCGCGGAGTGCCGGAGCGTTTCGAGGCGAACCTCCCCACCCGGTCCGCTGCTTCAGGAAACATCCTACCAGAATTTTATTGCCTCCGCCATGCCAGAATCGAACGGTTGCCGAGGGCTCGTCCGGCCGGGTTCATATGCCCTGATGGGCTTCGATCAAGGCGGGTATGAACGTGGTCAGGTCTTCGACGACGCAGACGTCGGCGATGTTGAAGATGGCGGCGTTGGGATCGGTCGAGATGGCGACGATGAAACCAGACCCCTGCATGCCGACGGTATGCTGGATGGCGCCGGAGATGCCGCAGGCGATGTAGAGTTTAGGGGCGACCGTGGCCCCGGTCAGGCCGACCTGCCTTTTGTACTCCAGCCAGTTCTGGTCGCACAAAGGCCGGGAGCCTGCCACGGCCGAACGGGCAAACAGGGCGGCCAGTTGTTCGATCAGGATCAGGTTTTCCCGCTTGCCCACGCCCCGGCCGGCAGCGACCACCACTTCGGCCTCGGCCAGCCCGGAGTCCTCCTGGCGGACCTGCTTGAGGCCCAGGCCGCGGCTTCCTTTCGGTTCGGCCGTCGAATGTTTTACCGTGACCCGGCCCGCCGGGCGACCCGAGACATCCCCGGCCTTGAAGGCGCCGGGCTGGACGGCCAGGACCGCGATTGCCGCTGTTGGAGCCAGGTCGAGCACGATCTTGCCGTTGAAGGCGGTGCGAGTGAAAAACGGGCCGTCGTCCCCCTGGCCCACGCCCTCCACGCCGGTCAGACATCCGGACTTCAGGCGCACGGCCAGCCCGGGCGCGTAATCCAGCCCCTGGGTCGTCTGCGGAATCAGGATGTAGCGGGCCTCGAGTTCGGGCAGGACCTCCATGAGCAGGGTTTTATAGAGCTCGGCGTCGTATTCGGGCAGACCCGGGTGTTCGAAGGCCGTGACCCACAGCCCCGAGGCTTTGGCAAAAGAACGGGCCAGAGCTTCCGGGTCGGCGCCGAGGAGCACGGCCCGGATTTTCAGGGGCCTGATCCGGGCCAGGGCTTCGGCCAGGGCCAGGAGTTCGAAGTTGATCGCAGCGACCGCGCCCTCGTGGTGTTCGACGACAATGACGATGGATTCAGACATGGCTTCCTCTTATGTGGGCCAGCCGGGCAGGCCCGTTTACAGAAAGGCCTTTTCCCGGAGTATCCGGAGCAGATGGTCCGCCTTCTCCGCCCGGTCGCCCTCCAGGAACTGACCGGCCCGGGACCGGCGGGGATAGTCGGCGGCCACGAGCCGCTCCCGCCCGGAAACCGGGGGCAGGGTCGAGGCGTCCAGGACCGTCGCCTTCTGCTTCTTGGCCCGCAGCAGGTTGGACAGGGTGGGGTAGCGGGGCTTGTTGATGCCGGTCTGGATGGTCAGGACGGCGGGCAGGTCGAGTTCGAGCATGTGCCGGCGTCCGCCTTCCACCTCGCGTTCCACGTAAACAGCGCCCTGCTCCGGACGGATCTCGACGAAGATAACCGAGGTGGCGCAAGGGCGCCCGAGCAGCTCGGCCAGTATGGGGCCGACCTGGGCCTGCATGTCGTCCTGGGCCATGACCCCGGCCAGGATGAGGTCGTAGCCCCGGTCGGCCGCGACGGCTCCGATCCAGGAGGCCGTGACAAAGGGGCTCCGATAGTCCGCTTCCGGGGCCAGCAGGTGAAAGGCCTGATTCGCGCCCATGCCCATGGCCCGCTCGAGGACCTGGGCGGCCCGCTCCGGCCCGACGGTCAGCACGTCGATGACCGTGTCCGGGAGGGTCTCCTTGATGCGGACCGCCTCTTCCACGGCGAACTCGTCGGCGTGGTTCATCCAGTGCTTGGCCTCTTGGTCGATACGGATTCGGCCGTCTCGGGCGTCGATTTCGACCCGGGTTTCCGAGTCGGGAACCTGCTTGATACAGACGAGTATTTTCATGGGGCCGACTATAAGGTGTTCCGGTCTCCGAATCAAGAAAAAAGCGAACGCTCGATATTTTTATCTTGACAGCCCGGAACACGCCCCGCCATAATGCCACCCATCTCAGACAAAGGAACGCAGCCGACACCGGCCTCCGACATGAGCGTCATTTATTTCATACGGCACGGGCAGGCCTCATTCGCCAGCGACCATTACGACCGCTTATCCGATCTGGGCCGACGCCAGTCCCGGATTCTCGGGGACTACCTGGCCCACCTCGGTCTGCGTTTCGACGCGGCCTGCACCGGCACCCTGGAGCGCCAGACGGAGACGGCCGAGATCGTCCTGTCCCGGATGAACGATCCCGGCCCGACCGCTTCGGCCATCAAGCCAGGCCTCAACGAATACGATTCCGAGTCCATCGTCTCCGCGCAGCTTCCGGCCATGATCGAGCGGGACCCGGGTCTGGCCCGGGACGCCGAACACATGACCGACCGGCGCTCCTTTCAGCGGGTTTTCGAGGGGGCCATGCTGCGCTGGGCCTCGGGCCGGCACGACGTGCCGGGCGTGGAGACCTGGTCGGACTTCGCGGCCCGGGTGCGTGAGGCGGTCGAGCAGGTCATGTCCGAGAACGGCCGAGGCAAGACAGTGGCCGTTTTCACGTCCGGCGGACCCACCTGCGCCACGCTGCACATGGCCGTGGGCGTGAGTCCGGCGGTGGCGGTCCGGTTGAACTGGCAGATCAGGAACACCTCGGTTTCCGAGTTCAAATACAGCGAGCAGGGCATCTTTTTAGGCTCTTTCAACTCGGTTCACCACCTTCAGACCCTCGGCGAGCCTGAATTGCTGACGTATCGTTAACAACCAAAAAATAAAGGAGAGACGGCATGGATTTCACGGTTTCCGAAAAATTGCAGACGATTCTGGATATGATCCAGGAGTTTGTGGAAAAGGAACTCATTCCCATGGAGGCGGAGTTCTCGACGAAGGGCTTCGGCGGCCTGCTTCCCGAGATCGAGGAGAAGCGGAATCTGGTTCGCCAGATGGAGCTTTGGGCGCCGCTGCATCCCAAGGAGTTCGGCGGCATGGGCCTGAACCTCATGGAATACGCCCTGGTGGCCGAGGTTCTGGGCTACACGCCGCTGGGCCTGTATATCTTTGGCTGCCAGGCTCCGGACGCCGGCAACATCGAGATTCTGCACAAGTTCGGAACCGACGAGCAGAAGGAGCAGTATCTCCGGCCGCTGATCGAAGGAAAGACTCGGAGCTGCTTTTCCATGACCGAGGTCGAGGTGGCCGGTTCGAATCCGACCTGGCTGCTGACCACGGCGTCCAAGGACGGCGACGACTACGTCATCAACGGCCACAAGTGGTTCTCCTCCTCGGCCGAAGGCGCGGCCTTCGCCATCGCCATGGCCGAGACCAATCCCGAGGCGGAGTCTCCCCACCTCAAGGCCAGCATGATCATCGTGCCCTTGGATACGCCGGGCATGAACATCGTGCGCAACGTATCGGTCATGGGCCACGTGGGTGACGGCTGGACGGCCCACGCCGAGGTACGGTACGAAAACTGTCGCGTACCCCGAAAAAATCTGTTGGGCGGCGAGGGGCAGGGCTTCGTCCTGGCCCAGGAGCGTCTGGGACCGGGCCGGATCCACCACTGCATGCGCTGGATCGGCATCATGAACCGCTGCTACGACCTGATGTGCACCTACGCCCTGGAGAGGCGCCGCACACCGACCGAAGTGCTGGCCGACTCGGACATCATCAAGATGTACATCGCCGACAGCGCGGCGGACATCATGTCCTCCCGACTCATGGTTCTCAGCACGGCCTGGACCATCGAGAACGTGGGAGTCAAGGACGCGATGAAGGAGATATC